>Ga0137374_10002657_pt1 | contig 20929 bp, 19 predicted proteins | sample SagtaG_20_FD_104811 | JGI IMG/M metagenome (GOLD analysis project Ga0137374, IMG submission 104811) | Vadose zone soil microbial communities from Sagehorn Ranch, Mendocino, California, USA - Sage1_R_100_16 metaG | ecosystem: Environmental > Terrestrial > Soil > Vadose zone | place: USA... | reverse complement strand
TGAAGATATCCCCGGCGTGGGCAAGACAACGCTCTCCCAGGCGTTGGCGCGCTCGCTCGCGCTGGCTTTCCAGCGCATCCAATTTACGAGTGACCTGCTTCCCGCCGATATTCTCGGCAATTCCATCTTCGATCGAAGCGAGCAGCGCTTCGTGTTTCATAGCGGTCCGCTCTTTTCGCAAGTCGTGCTGATCGATGAGGTAAATCGCGCGACTGCCAAAACGCAAAGCGCGTTGCTTGAAGCAATGGAGGAACACCACATCTCGGTCGACGGCGTGACGTATGAGTTGCCCGAGCCATTTTTTGTGATCGCAACACAGAATCCGCAACATCAAGTCGGCACTTTTCCGCTGCCAGAATCTCAGCTCGATCGCTTTCTGATGCGGATCGAACTGGGCGTGCCAGACCGCGCCAGCGAGCGCGCGATGCTTCTGGGCATGGATCGCCGAGAGATGCTTAAGGAATTGAAACCGGTGTTTAGTCCACAAATATTGCTCGAAATTCAAGATAGCGTACGAAAGGTGCACGCTTCGTCAGCGCTACTCGATTACCTGCAGGATTTGCTCGATGCCTCGCGGCAACGTCATAGCACTGGCTTGTCCCCGCGCGCAGGTCTGGCCTTGCTACACGCGTCACAAGCCTGGGCGCTGATGAACGGACGCGACATGGTCTTGCCCGAAGATATTCAAGCTGTGGGAATCGCAGTCATGGCGCATCGGTTGGGACACGATATCGAGCAGCCGGGACAAAGTGGGCGCACACTCGCTGATAATCTGTTGCACACCGTGCCGGTCCCGTGAAAGAGAGAAAATTCTCCGTCTATCCGACGAAAAGTTTTGCCGGCCTGCTATTCCTTCTGGTCGCGATGTGGTACGCAGCGTCAAGCCAAAATAGTCCAGCAGTTTACCTGCTCCTGTTCGCGCTGGCGGCGGTCTTTCTAGTTTCAATTCCGCACACCCTGCTCAATCTCGCAGGTGTGACGGTAACGCTCGAATCCGTGAAGCCGGCGTTCGCGGGTCAGGAGATCTCATTACCGGCCGAGATCATGAACGAATCACGGGCGACACGACATGGAATTAACCTGGCTCTATCGGGCTCTGCCGGAGAGCGTAGACGCATCGATCACATTCCGGCCGGCAGAGCTGCGCGTGTGACGCTTCGGTTTCCTGCACGGCAGCGGGGCGAACATAAGATAGGAACCTTGTGCCTAACGAGTGCATATCCGCTCGGTTTTATTCGCGTTTTGAAAAAATTCGCGGCATCTCAAACCTATATTGTATATCCTAAACCCGCGGGAGATCTTCAGCTCCCGTTGAGTCGCGCACGCTCCCGCGATAGCCGGCCGCAAGCGGATACCGGAGAAGGTGATGATTTTGCGGGAGTCCGCGCCTACGTGCCCGGCGAGTCCCAACGTCACATCGATTGGAAAGCCGTGGCGCGAGGGCAGCCGCTCATGACAAAACAGTTTGCGGCGGAAGCGGAGGGCTCGGTGCATCTCGATTTTTCTGCCCTGCGTATTGCCGGTGTGGAAGACAGGCTGTCGCAGCTTGCGCTTTGGGTGATCGAAGCCGAACGCGTGCGACGTCCCTACGGCCTTCATCTTCCGGACATTGAGATTCCGCCGGCTGTTGGACAATCGCATTTTCACCAGTGCCTGTGCGCACTCAGTTTATTTCAGTGAGGGCAGCCTGAAGAGCATGAGCAAGAGTAAGAGTGAGACGCGCACACAGAGGGATAGGAGTATCCCGCGGCGACCGCTGCTTTGGCTGGCGGCCGCATTGCTCTTCACTCTACCTCCAATGTTCGGTTCTCTCGCGACGTGGGTCCCGGGCCTTTTTTTGATCACGCTCGCAATGAAATTTTGGATGGAGCCAAAAGGATACCGGCTTCGCTCTGCAACTTTGAAACTGGTTCTCGCGGCGGCGACTCTCGCGGCCATCTTCGTTAGCTACGGATCCCTGAAGGGTGTTGAGCCTGGCGTATCTCTTCTTGTCGTTCTGATGTCACTCAAGATTTTGGAAGCGCACACCGCGCGCGAGTTCCAAGTCATGGTAATGATGGCGTGGGTGCTCTGTCTTTGCGGATTTTTTCTTTCCCAGGACTTTGCGATTGCGATTTGTCTCCTGACCGCGTTCGCATTGCTGCTTGTGGCGCTGATCCAGTTTCATCGCGGATCGTCACCTGGCGCTTTCTGGCCGCCGCTGGGAACGACTTGCAGACTACTTGCTCAGGCGGTGCCGCTCATTCTCTTACTGTTCCTTTTGTTTCCTCGAATAAATACCGGATTCCGATTTGAAATTCGCAACCTCCGTTCGGCAGCTTCCGGTTTTTCCGATCGACTCTCTCCGGGCAGCATCGCATCTCTTGCAAATTCTTCGGACATCGCTTTCCGCGCGGAGTTTCCGGACCACAAAACTCGGCCGCCTGGCCCCATGTATTGGCGCGGCGTAGTCATGTGGCATTGCGAAGGTATGGACTGGCGCGCTCCGTATGCTCCTGCACCAATCTCTGGCCCCTCCAGGCTCGGCGCGCCCTCGCCACGGCGAGCAGGCTTTGGTCGCGTCCTACCAGTTCAATCGTTGAGGAGTCAGGAGATTCGACAACGGATAACGATCGCGCCGCATGGTGCGCGTTGGATGTTCGCGCTCGATCGGCCGTTTGAGGCCCCTTCTGGTGCACTACTTACACGTGGCGATTATCTCTGGAGCGTTCAGCCGATTCGAAAGGCCCGCCGGTATGAGGTGATTTCATCTCCCGAAGTTACAAGAAAGGAACTCCAGCCGCATGAACGCAAGGACGCGCTCGAGCTGCCGGCATCGATCAGCCCGACCGTGCGCGAGTTGGCGGAATCCTGGGTCGCACAGAATTCTGATCCGCGTGCTACAGTAAACAGCGCGCTTCAGTTTTTCCGGTCGCAAGGGTTTCGCTATTCATTGTCGCCAGGCGAATACAAGAAGAACGATCTGGAGCAATTTCTCTTTCATCGTCGAGTTGGCTTTTGCGAACATTACGCCGCCACTTTCGCCACCCTGATGCGACTGGCTGGAATTCCCGCGCGCGTTGTCGTCGGCTACTTGGGGGGTGAGTACAACGATCTGGGCCGATTCTTTCTCGTGCGACAGTCCGACACCCATGCCTGGTGCGAGGTCTGGCTCCCGGATAGCGGATGGACGCGAGTGGATCCAACCAGCGTAGTCGCGCCTGGACGGGCGAGTCTCGATCTCAACTCGTTTCTAGCGAGACGCATCGCTTCCGGAGAAATGGAAACTCGCCAAAGCGCGTTCGTCACACAACTGGCCCGGTCAGTAATATTCACCAACATTCGGCTTGCCTGGGAGACGCTCAATTACGAGTGGGACACTCGGCTCCTTGGTTTCGACGCCGACGTGCAGGAGGCATTGCTGGCCTCCGTCGGGATCGCCAACCGTGGACCGGTCTTGCTCATCATCGAGATCCTGGGCGTCGCCGCCGGTCTGCTCGGAATTTATGCTTGCTGGATGCAATTGCGGACTCGTTCGCGCGCGGACCGGGTCAAGGCGTTGTATGAGCGTTTTTGCCAGAAGACCGCCCGCCTCGGCGTTCGGCGCAACTCATGGGAGGGTCCTTCAGATTTCTCAAGGCGATCCGCCCAATTGTTACCTAACGAATCCCAGCGTATCCGACAGATCTCAAATACGTACATCGCTCTGCGCTATTCGCAGGAATCTGCCACCATCACTCTCGACAAATTCGCGAAAGAAGTGAGTGCGTTTGCCGCCCGCAGCCGTTGATCGCTGATTTGATGAGTAATTGTCTTGCGATTAGTTCGCACGAGCCCCTCCGCACTGGGATACGTAAGGTCATCTTCCCTAGAAATATTCTTCTGGAATTGGATGCTCTGTAGTTTCCTGCTGCCAGTAGATGGTCACAATCCACCAGCGACTGCCATCATAAAACAGCTGGATGCTGTTGATCCCGCGCATGAACGGTTCGGGATCGTCCGGGTTGTGGCGCGATTCGTAGGTGCTCCAGACATGCGCGATATTCCCGAATTGTTCGGTGCGCCGCGTAATCTCCCTTTCGTAAAATCCGTGCTCTGAAAAATACGATTCCACACGCGCAGTGAAGCCATCTACGTCCAGCATTTGCGGTGCTAGATCGTCATTCGCGCCCGGCTTTGCAGTCGGGATTAAACGCGCACCTGGATAATACAACGACCGTTCCCGCTCCCAATCGCGTTTCACGCCAGCCGGTCCCGAAATCGAATCGTAAGCAGCCGTGATAATTGCGTCGATTGACTCGACATCAGCTGGATTAGCTTCTGACTTCGACATTGACATTAGGCGTTCGATGTTTTCTCTACCGTCCCTCAACTCTCAACTCTGTTTGATTACGCTAAGCACCTTCATTGCCGCGTTATGCCCGGGAATACCGCTGACCGCGCCGCCGCGCAATGCGCTTGAGCCACAGAGAAACACATTTTCGTACTCCGTTTCGACTCCCCACCTGCCGGCCTGTTCTTTTGCCTCGACAAAAGGAAAAGTCGGCGCGTTCTGAAAGATGTTTCCGCGATACATACCCAAAGCATCCTCGATATCGACCGGGCTCTTGCTTTCAATGCAGAGACTGCCGTCACGCGCGACCGCGAGATAATCTTCCAGCGGCTCTTCCAACCACTGGTTCATACCTTCGATGAATTTCTTCTCGGCGAGTTTTCGCATCGTATGATTGTCGCGCGCAAACAAACTCCATGGCATGTCGAGCCCGAACAATGTCATGGTGTGAAATCCCTCTTTACGCAGTTCTGGCGCGAGAATGCTGTCGTCGGTCAACGTGTGGCAATAAACTTCGCACGGAATTTTGTTCGGCAGTCGGCCCTGGCACGCTTGATCGTAGCTGACACTCATTTGCTTGTAGCCTTCGTCGCAATGAAACGTCCCGCAAAACGCCTCGGCCGCCGCGTAACGCGTCGCCTTCAATTTCGGCAGGCGGCGAAGGAGCATGTTGATTTTAAACACCGACCCCTCATCCGTGGAGTCGGGCTGATATAGTTTTCCGACAAACTTCGCCAACACGTTCCGTCCAAAATTCACCAGAAGATATTGCGCTCCAACCGTCTCCCTCTTTCCATCAACCTCAAATTCCACACTGCGGTTTTTCCCCCTCACGTCGAGCGAGCGAACATCGACATTCGTTAACATTTCAGCGCCGACTTTGCGCGCCGCCTGTTCCAACTCGCTTGCTACCGCGCCCATGCCGCCGACCGGCACCTTCCATTCGCCCGTCTTATTGCCAATCACGTGGTAAATGAAACACCGGTTCTGCACCAGCGATGGATCGTGCGGATGCGTGAAAACGCCGATCTTAGCGTCGGTGAACACGAGCCCGCGCACCAGATCGTTTTGCAAATAACGTTCGATCGCGTTTCCGATCGGTTCTAGGGCCAGACTGCGCCACGCTTCGCGCGAAACATCATCGACATCGAAGCGCCGCCGGAACTCTTCCTTCGCAACAAGCGGCTCCAGCATCGTGTCCCAAACCTGCTCGGCGAAGACACGAGAGAGATTGTAAAATTTCTTCATCTGTTCGTACTCCGTGTAATTCCCGGTCAGGTCGAACATCGAACGACGACTCATTTCTTCGGAGACATTGCTCAAGAGCAAACTGTCGTGGCTGCCATCCTTCACGTACGGCGTGAAGGATGCAGTGACGCGCCGGCGTAGCTCGAGGTTAAGCCCGAGATCGCGAATGATCTTTTCCGGGAACAAACTGACGAGATACGAATATAGCGATAGCCGCGCATCGTAATCGGGAAACACCTTCTGAGAAGTTGTCGCCCCGCCGATGTAATCATTCTTCTCCAGTAGAAGAACACTCAAGCCCGCACGGCCCAGATAACTCGCGGCCACAAGCCCGTTGTGACCCGCGCCCAGGATTACGACATCGTAACTACTCTTGATCTTGCTCGTGCTCATGCTCGTAATCGAAATCGGATAGAAACTAGCAAACGCTCAACGTCCAACGTCCAACGCTCAACGTCCAATTCAGAAATTCATGCAGCGCAAAGGCGCCGCGCATAGCTGCCCGACCTCTTTGGGTACCGTGAAATGCCTTCTGAATTGAGCATTGGGCGTTGAGCGTTGGGCGTTTGCTCTAATACCAACGAGCTTGCACGCCCACAAGCAAACTAGGAAGCTTCCCCAAGCTTGTGAGTGCATTCGAGTATCTCTCCGTTCTTATCTCAATCATTCTCGCCTTGGGCATGACGCGCGTGCTCGCCGGCGTCGGCGAAATGCTACAGGCGGGCTCACGCCGTCACATTTACTGGGTACACGTCATCTGGATCGTTAACCTCTTTCTGTACCTCGTGGTCGCTTGGTGGGTTTTCTACCGCTGGCGCGACCAGCAGCCGTGGACGTTTTTCCTGTTCGTCTTCGTCCTGGTCTCACCAACCATCTTGTATCTGGCGTCACTCTTACTTTTTCCGCGGGAAGGCGATGTCGACCTTACCATTGACTACAAGACGCATTATTACGCGAATCACCGCGCCTTCTTCATCCTCTTCGCTCTGTTTACGCCGGTCGATATCGCTGACTCGCTGCTCAAAGGCGTCCCGCATTTTCTTGGATTAGGGCCGCAATACTTCATTAGTAGCTTGCTTTATTTCGTCGGTCTGACGGCGGCTGCGATTACACGAAACGAGAGCTATCATCAATTCTACGCCATCTTTTTTTTCGTCCAAACTGTTGTCGCCAGTTTCGCCATTTTTCATACGCTTGTGTAAGCCCAAAGGGCGCGCCTTACCGTTTGCCTGCGAATAAAATTTCGGAGACAGGATTGCAAATGAAGACAGTCGCACTACCGGATGGCAAACACGTTCCGGCGCTGGGCCAGGGCACCTGGCGCATGGGTGAGAACAAAAGCGCGTATACAGAGGAGGTCGCGGCGTTGCGTTTGGGAATCGATCTCGGCATAACGTTGATCGACACCGCCGAGATGTACGGCGAAGGCGGCGCGGAAAACGTGGTGGCGGACGCGATCGAGGGTCAACGCAATCGCGTGTTCGTGGTCACCAAAGTGTATCCGCGCAACGCTTCGCGCACGAAGCTGCCGAAAGCATGCGAGGGCAGTCTCAAGCGTCTCCGCATCGAGGTCATTGACCTGTATTTGCTGCATTGGCGAGAAAGAAATACGCCGCTCGCGGAAACCGTCGAAGCATTCGAGAAACTTCGTTCCGCCGGAAAAATCAAACGTTGGGGTGTCTCCAATTTCGATGTCGATGATTTGAAAGAACTATTCGACATCGAAACGAGTTCCGCATGCGCGGCGAATCAGGTTCTTTATAATCTCGAACATCGCGAAATCGAATCTGCTCTCTTGCCGTTCGTCACTGGTCCCTCGTCACCTGCCACTTGTCTTATGGCATATTCTCCCGTCGGCCACGGGCGAGGGCTTCTGAAGAACGCGACGCTTAGGAAAATTGCAAAACGCCACGACTCAACCGCGGCACAGATCGCGCTCGCGTGGGTGCTGCGTGGACCCGGCATCATCGCAATTCCTAAAGCGAGCAACCAAGCGCACGTGCGTGACAACGCCCAATCTGTCGAGATTCAATTAACCGACGAAGACTTCGCGGATATCGACCGTGAATTCCCGCCTCCAACATCGAAAGAGCCGTTGCCGATGTTGTGACTTGGAGCGCGCTGTCCGTCCTTGCTCGCCGCGCCGAAGTTGGCGAAGGCGGGAGCGCCTTTTAATTCTTACTCCCTACCTCTTATTTTTTAGCGCCATCAGCCTCCGGTTTGTCGGTGGGTGTGAGTCCTCGCGGAGAAGTCAGCACCGCAATAGAGATAAAACGCTACTAAAACGAACGGGATGACGCATCAATCGTCGTGCCTGGAAAGAGTGGATCCGAATAACGCTTGACACCAAAATCCGCTAACGCGTATAAGCGGGCCGTTGTTCGTCGAAAGGAGAACCCAATGAACGCTTCTTTTAAAGCTTTGATATTCGTAGTCTGCGTCGGCGCTACAAATCTTGCGTCGAGTATTGGCATTCCTGCCAAGGGCGACGTCGTGACTGACTGGAACAACGAGGCGCTCGATGCCATTCGCGCTGGGAACACCGCGCCACCGATCGCCTCCCGCAGCCTCGCTATTCTTCACGTCTCAATCTACGATGCGGTTAACGGCATCGCCCGCACGCACGAACCTTACCTGGTGCAAAGTGACGGGCCGGCCAGTGCGTCGCGTGAGGCTGCTGCCAGCGCTGCTGCACACGGGGCGCTCGTCAATTTATTCCCGTCCAGGATATCCTACTTTAATGCGCGTCATGCCGCGATTCTCGCTGCAATCCCCGATGGCCCACAAAAGACCGCCGGCATTGTGTGGGGTGAATTCGTCGCGAACCAAATCCTCGCGGCACGGGCCAACGATGGTTCCGATGCTATCGTCCCGCCGCCTGGCGGCAGCGGTCCCGGCGTGTGGGTGCCGACCCCTCCAGCGTTCCTTCCTTATTTGCTGCCGCAATGGGGATTCGTCATGCCGTTTGCAATGAGCAGCAGTTCGCAGTTCCGCCCGCCTGGCCCGCCGTCTCTCGATAGCCAGCGATACCCGGCGGACTACAATGAGGTTAAGGAGCTCGGCGCGGCTGTTGGCTCCACGCGCACAGAGGAGCAGACCCAGATCGGCTTGTTCTGGGCCGACGGCCTTGGCACCGAAACGCCTCCCGGCCACTGGAACAGTATCGCGCAGACGATTGCCGACGCGCAAGGCAACACGCTGGAAGAAAACGCAAGGCTGTTTGCCTTATTGAACATCGCCATGGCCGACGCTGCCATTTGCGCGTGGGACGCCAAGTATACCTTCCACTTCTGGCGCCCGGTGACCGCGATTGCCTTCGCCGAACCAGAACTGAACTGGATGTCGTTCATCGTGACACCATCCTTCCCCGATTACGTCTCCGGCCATAGCACGTTCAGCGGCGCAGCCGCAACCGTGCTCCCACTGTTTTACGGCACGGAAGACCTTCCCTTCGCCACCCGCTCCGATTCTCTGCCCAACGTGGTCCGCAGCTTTGCAACCTGCCTCGATGCAGCCGAGGAAGCGGCAGTGAGCCGGCTGTACGGGGGCATTCACTTCCGATCGGCAAACGAAGATGGCCTGCAAGCGGGCATCAGCATCGGCGAATGGACCGATACCCATTACCTACAGCCAAAAAGCAATCACCGGCGCAGGTAACGGCGGAGCAACAGAACTCATCCCGCAAGTGCGGGACGCAAGCGCTCGATCGGTCGCAATCGAATTCACCAAACAAGATTGCCGAAATTGACCGCGAGTTTTCACCGCCCAAATCAAAATAGCCATTGCCGACGCGTTGTGACGCGTCAGTTCCCTGCCACGCCATCTCTCAGCCTTAATCACCAGCGCAGCCTAGTCATCATGCCCGTGACCATGGTGATGCTTCTTCCACTTCACTTTCCACTTTCCGTGTTTCCATTTCGCGTATTTGAATTTTTTGTCCGTCCCCGCCCAGCTTTCATCGGGCCAAGGCGCTGATTCCAAATACGCCAAGTTCCGATCAGACAACCCGAGCGCGTCAAGCGTACTCGTGTCGAGCCGACCGGTCGGCAAAATTCCCAAGCGCGATTGGAGCGCGCGCACAGCAAAGGCTGTCCCTCTCCCATACTTGCCGTCAGTCCGACCTCGATAATATCCGAGACTCACGAGTTGACGCTGCACTTCAGCGATGATGCGCACGTTTATCCAAGACAGCGCTGATTCATAGGGCTTGCCGAAGAACGCCCCGTCCATCTCGACCGGCGGACCCCACTCGCCAGAGGAACGCGCCGGCGAGACCGGCCTAACCCGCGAGCTATCATCAGGCCGAGCGCCCCTTGGCTGAGTTACGGGAGACGACGAGGTAAGCGAACGCGATGAGGCTGAATTCGAACCCACGTTAAGCGAGCGGAGTGTCTCCGGGTTGATCTCGCCAGTGACTTGCAACCCATTGCGAATTTGGTAACGCCGAACCGCGGCAGTAGTCTCGGCGCTCTTTTCGCCGCTAACGTTGCCGTAGTAAAAGCCTTGATCTTTGAGAGCCTGCTGCACTGATTGGATCGTCTGATCGGCGCGCAATGAGCAAATAACGCATAGAGCGACGACAAGGTACGCAATTGTTCGTTTCATGGCCGGAGATTTTACGCAGCGGCTCGCTATTAGAGATTCGCGCGCGCCTGTGCCAGCGCGTGCGTCCTGTCGGATCCAGCGGCCAGCCTGACGTCAGTTCTTCGTATGCAAGCGGTTTGATTCACCGCTCATCTCTAATCGCAGGAGGATTTGCCGTTGATGAATTTCAATTTGTGTATGACAATTAAGCCATATGCGTAACGCAATTACCGTCCGTGTTCCAAAATCCCTGAGCGCGTGGCTTAAGGAAGAGTCTGCCCGGACCGGCCTCTCGCAAGGTCGAATCATTCGAGAGCAATTGGAGCGTGTCCGGCAACGCGACAACGGCGCGCGGAGCTTTATGCGGCTTGCCGGGATCATTCGAGGTGGCCGGCGCGATGTTTCAACGCGTAAGGGCTATTCTAGGAAGTGAAAGCAATTGCCGATACCGGCTTCCTTGTCGCCTTCGCACGCGACCGCGACATGCACCACGCATGGGCCATTGGCGTGGCACAACACATCACCGAGCCGCTTCTGACCTGCGAATCCGTTTTGTCAGAAACGGCTTTCCACATCGGCGACGCCGAGGTGGTCTTCGACATGATTTCTGAAAAACTGATTCGGCTCTCATTCGATTGCAACGATCATCTGCCGCAGCTCGCGGCGCTGGCTAAACGCTACAAAGATCGACAACCCGATTTGGCCGATCTCTGTCTGATCCGTATGAGTGAACTGTATCCGCGACACAGCATTATCACTGTGGACAAGGATTTTCGCGTTTATCGGCGGAACAAACGCGAGGTGATTCCACTGATCTCACCACCTGGGCGATAATTTCCGGCGCGACGTGATCCCCGTCAGCCGCCGGTTTTGGCTTGCGCTACGTAACGCTTAACCTCTGCCGCGTCGGCGCCGACAACGGTGCCGACAAGGCGGCCAGCGCGATTGTAAACGTTAACCTGCGGAACCGAGTGGATGTTGAATTGCCTAACGACCGGCGTCTTCCAGTTGACGATGTCGATCTTGCGCAGCGCAACCTCCGGATCGGTCCTTGCCATCTGTTCCAAGCTTGGCGAGAGCTGTTTACACGGGCCGCACCAGTCTGCATAAAAATCGACAACGGTCACGTTGCCCAGTGCGACATGTTTCGCGATGTCCACCTCCGTGCCGTGAGAAATCACTTCGACTTGTCGGCCACGACCAGCGACGACCGCAGCAGGCGCCTCAACCTTAGCCTGTTGGTTTTTGGCTGGTCCTTGCCCGATCCAATATCTGTTTTTTTCTTCGGCCACTTTCCGTCGCAATTCCGCCTGCTGAGTTTGAAACGCAACCTGACTGGCAGCTTGTTCGGTCGAGTAGGCGGCGGCCTGCGCAGCATCATAATGAAAACGGTCCTGAACTTCTTTGGGCAGCTCAGTTAAGTAAACCTTCGATATTCCCGATTTGCTGATGAGGACAATACCGTCGGGTTCCACTCGGTTGACTCTGACGTTCTTGTATTCTTTCCCGTCAATCGCTTTGAAGTCCTCAGCGAGAGCGACCGACGCGAAACATAAAATCAAAAAGGCAAGGATCTTCATCTTGCTGTGACTGCGAAAAACCACGCGTGCAATAGCTCGGGCGAAAGGTAAAGATCCAACGCATGCCGGGTAAGCTTATCCCGCGCTGTGGAAGTGCTCATTGACCCGGTTGTTAGCCTGGAAAAATGTTGACGGCAATGGAAATCCGCTCTTGATAGGCCATGAAAACGAAACCGATCGGATTAATGCCGCCAATGTTCCTGGTTTCCTAAGGCAAAAACGACACTTTTGCAGGAATTCGCTGATGTCATCAGCCGTGCGCAAACCGCTTGCATTTCAACATCTTGAGTCACTGTCACGATCATCACGGGTAATCAGCAATGCGCCCATTTTTACCCACCCGGGTGACACAACGGGTGACACAAATTTTTCTTTTCGACGCCGATAAATAAGAACAATCTTCAATTGGCACAGGGTTTTCTTTTCGCGAAGCTGAAGTACCTCAGAACCAAAATACGAACATGAAAACCAAACCAGTCTTTCTCGCTCTCGCAGGCACACTAGCCAGCACGGTCCAGCGCGAAGTACGGCAAGAAATCGTTTGCAACCTGCTATCCCATGGAAACCCGAGCTGACCAGCTTCAATGAGCGACGATCCAACAGAAGCTTTGTCTCGCGGGGCAGGAGCTTGCGAATTCTGGTCGTCGAAGATCACGCCAGCACGTTGAGAGTATTGGCCCGCTTACTCGATCATTTCGGCATGAACATCCGATCGCTTTTTGTTTGCAGCGCCTTCCTTCTGTTCGCAAGCGTCGCTTACGGTGCCGGCTCTTATCAGCGCACGAGAGACGGGAAAACGCTCGTCTGGAATGATTCACCTAAACGTGGCGAGGAGGCAACGTGGTCCGGCAAGCGCGACAAGAATGGATTCGCCGCTGGCTCTGGTACACTGACGTGGTATAAAGTTGAGCCAACAATCGTCACTGGCTCCAACATTCCGGATGCCAGAAGATTCGCGGTCGTCATCAACCGTTATTCAGGCAAAATGGTGCACGGCAAATTCAAGGGAGCTGTCACTTACGTCGATGCCAATGGAAAAAGATTGCAGGCGACCTTTGTTAACGGAGGTAAGAAGCCGGTGACACAGCAAACGGCCACGCCGACTCCAGAGCGCACCCCTGCACCAGTCACACCGACCCCGACGCCAGCTCCAGAGCAGAGCCCTTTGCCAGCCGCACAAAAAACCCCGACTGCAGTCCCACAACAGACGGCCACCCTGGCGCCGGAGCAGACGGCGACCGGAACGTCGGAGCAACAAACCAGGCAACCTGATGCTAAAAGCACAATCGTACCAATACCAACCCCGCCTGCCGATTCTCTGCGGTCGCTCAGCGCGCCGCCATTGGCTTTACCGAAGCCGCCGCCAACTGTGGACGCACAAACCGTTGCCGCGTTAGATACTATGTATCAAGCGGCAGTTAAGGCCAATGACGTCGCAATAATGGATCAGATTTTGGCCGATGACTTTGTTTTAATAACAGACCGCGGTGCTTCTTTGACGAAAGCCGACTTGATTAAGGAAGCGCGAGGAAAACGGACGATCTACGAGCACCAGGAGGAGGAGGAAGGCACGCAGAAGGTGCGAATATGGCGCGATACGGCTGTTGTTACTGCGCTGTTGAGGATCAAAGGCACCAGAGACCAAAACCCCTTCGATTACAAAGTCTGGTTCAGTGAGACTTATGTTCGGACGGCTACTGGTTGGCGTTACGTATTTGGGCAAGCTTCGATTCCGTTGCCGAAACCGGACGCGAAATAGTTTTTCGATCACCTGATTGTGCCTTGCGTCACAACTATCGCGCGTGGGCGCGCGAGGGCACTTGACACGAACTTGGCAAGTAGATTGCGCGTTCTTGCGTTTCGTTGCGTAATCGTTCGCAAACGCATTCGGCGGGAATATGCACGTTTTCCCCTTGTGAAACTGCTTTTCAGAGGTAGGAATCGTCAAAATTGAACTCGCGGCAAATCCGACCAAACACGGATTTCTAATTCAAGAATGCGCGTTTGCACACGTTTTCACGATGTTGCATACCGTCGCTGACGCTAGGTCTTTCGATTCATCCCGGGTCATCAGTAATCTGCACATTTCTACCACGCCGGGTGACACAACGGGTTACACCAATTGGAAGGACGGCGCGTATTGAGGTTTCCTAAGCCCTGATTTTCCTACGTCCGCAACTTAGTTCCGTTAAGAGTCCACCCCCTGCGGTAGAGACCATGAGAGTCGCCGCGGCGAGAGCATCGAACCAAAACGGGGCGGTACTTCGCTTGAAAAAGAACAAGACATAGATTGTATCGCCCACCAGCGGAACCAGGACCAGGGAAGCATTAAGCAAGGCTCGGCCGGGTCCGATGAGACCCGCGCTGTAGCCCGACAAGGCCAGCGATAACCCCTACCAGCATTCCTGCCGCCAGAAGCAACGGCGAGCCGCCGTAAAGTGGACGTCCACCGAGAACACCGTTAAATCCTAGGGAAGTGAGAAGGACAATCATGCCGTAACCGACGAACATCGCGGCAGCGCCTCGAACAATTGGGAAAATCATTTGCCGCTGTATCAAAGGAAATCTGTTACTGGGCCGCTTCGTACCGAACCTTAACCAGTGCAGTCAGGCCATTGGCTTTTCGCGCGAGAATCTCATTGTCCCATGACTGATCTGCATGCGGCGTTACTCGTGCTACGTACTCGGCTGTCTTTCCGTCCGGCTGTGTCTCCTGAAATTCGTGCACTAGTTTTCCATCTTCCATTCTCACCGTGCCTTTGGTGAGACTTCCTTCTGCGCTCACGTACCAAAAGACGATGACGCGCTGCTGCGGATCCCACGCGTAAAGTCCGTCAATGTAAGGGCTCGCCTTCCCATCTGTGACAAGTTCGTTGCTGATGCGAATGGCCTGACGGCTTGGTGTCCAGGTAAATCGCGCGTGGATCTTTTTCTTCTTTCCCTCCGGCGAATCGGGCAGCTTGGCGTCCCATTCATGCGCCGTGAGGAAAGCGATTGGCTCCAAGGCCGCGGCGGACGGCGCTGGCGTTTGCGCATGGGCGCACACGATCGCAAATCCAACCGCGCCGGTCAACGCAACCATCTTAAGAGTTCTTGTCCGTTTCATGGGTTGCACCGTGTCATAATGCGCCATGGGAGGATTGTAGAAAATTGACATTTATTCGCGCGCAACCGCTGATTATTCGATTTCGAGATAATTCAGAAACGGCCCGCGCTTCGTCAGATAGTTAGCTGGAGTCAATCCGCTGAACGCGCGAAATTCATGGATTAAGTGCGCTTGATCGTGATAACCGCATGTTGCCGCGCCGTGTCCGCCCAATCCACTTCCGGCTTGTGTCCGACGGGTCGAATCACGCGTTGAAATGCGCAGAGCCTGGCAAACAACGTTGGAGTTAATCCTACACACCGATCGAACTCGCGGAGCAAATGTTTGTGACTGATCCCAATCGTCTCCGCAATCATGCCGATCCGCACCGCGTCTAGTTCCCCCTGGATCATGCGCAATGCATAACTGACCGGGCGGGTCGGTTGCGTTCGCGAGCGCGCGCATTGGATCAGCCAGGACTCCAGCAGATCAAATCGCGAATCGTCATCCGGCGCTTCGCCTAACTGGTCGCGCAGATCGTCAATCTCGCGGCCGAAGATCGTTTCCAACTCCACCACTTGATCGGTAAATTCGCGCAACGGAATTCCGAGAAACGGCCACGCACCGCCGGCTCGCAGCCGAACGCCAACCAGATGTACATAACTGATTTCATCAATCACGATCGGCGTGGTTCTTTCGCCTGAGATCCAGCTATATCGAAAAATGGTATGCTTTGCCGGATTATCTCGTGCGCAAAGCCTTTGCGGATCGCCGAGGTTGATGATCAACTCCATTGCCCCGTCCGGCAAAATCATGTTGCGCCAGCGTGCCGGCAAATAACCACGCGCCATCCAGAGATACTCGACATGCGGCGCCAGAGCCGGCGAAACCGCCCGGACACGATGAGTTAGCACAAACCCTAGCGTGACGCATCGGGCTTCTCGCCGTCAAGCGGAAGCGAACACGCTTCTGATTCGCTCGGAAGAGATGGGTCGCAACTTTCTCGAGAGGGCAATTTATCCAGTTCTGATTGTGGGCGCAGTCATTGCGATCTGGCAGTTCGCACAACAACTCACCAACTTTCCGCCAGCGGGGTTGAACGGAGGAGGCCGCGTTGTCTGCGCAGACGAATTAGATTCCCAGCACTCGCATCGCCATTCCGAAGTTAAAGTCTAAAGAGGATAACGCAGTTGGCAGAAATATGGTGATACTTGTCATTGCTGCCAGCCGATCAATTGAAGAAACTAGAGGCCATGGATGCACGAACAATCACAATCACTGGATCGGAATTATTCGGCAGAGCAGTAGAATTCGGCTTCCGGCTCGTGCTCGCCCTTCTCCTTATCGGTGAACTTTCCGCGAGCGCGGCTCCGATCGAATCAAATGCGCTTAAGCCACCCGCCCAGGGAAAAATCCCTGTCGCCTTTCTTATTTCAGAAGGTGCAGTGATTATCGATTTCTGCGGACCGTGGGAAGTCTTCCAAGATGTCATGATTCCCGGCCGCCAGGGTCATCCGTTCCATCTATATACCGTCGCCGAAACGACGGCCCCTATTCGAGCAAGCGGCGGGATGAAGATCCTACCAGATTACACCCTTGCTAACGCGCCTCCGCCGAAGATCATCGTCATTCCGGCTCAGAGTAAACCAAGCGCAGCGGTACTGGAATGGGTTCGCAAGGCCACCAAGAACACGGATGTAACCATGTCGGTTTGCACCGGCGCATTTGTTCTGGCAGAAACCGGACTGTTGTCCGGCAAATCTGCAACCACATTTCACGGAGCGTTTGGGCCTTTTGCCATGCAGTTTCCAGATATCAAACTCAAACGCGGCGCTCGGTTTGTCGAAGATGGCAATCTCGCTACCGCCGGTGGACTTTCTTCGGGCATCGATCTCGCGCTCCGCGTGGTCGAGCGCTACTACGGCCGGGACGTCGCCCAGAAAACTGCCTACGACATGGAATATCAGGGGCAAGGATGGATGAACGCGGATTCAAATCAGATTTATGCCAGCGCGCCCGTGTCCACCAGCGAGCATCAACTCTGTCCAGTTTGTGGAATGGATGTCGATCTAGCGACAGCGCCGAAGTCTGTCTTTAAAGGCAAAACTTATTATTTCTGTTCCGGCGACGACAAAAAGACATTCGACGCGGCGCCGGATAAGTTCGTAACCGCTGGCAAGAAGCTCTGAGTCCGAGCCCGGACGGGCATTAGATAGTGGAAAGCGTACTTAATAATAAGCAGCCGGTCCAACCGCGGACGCGTAGGGTCGTGTTCGTAGCCGCGCCCGGAACCGAGATCCTCGATCTGGTCGGGCCGCTTCAAGTCTTTGCTCGTGCCGCGGAAATTTTTGGCAAACAAAATCCCGGATCGGCTCCAATCTATTCCCTCGAAGTTATCAGCACTTCTCCGCAAAGGTCGCTCCTCACAAACTGCGGTCTGCGGATCACTGCGCACAAAACCTTTCGAAAGGTGCGCGGCAAGATCGACACTCTGCTCGTAGCCGGCGGCAGCGCAATTGAGCAGGATGAAATCAACAACGACGTTGTGCGCTGGCTGCGAAAGATCGCCGGACGAATTCGACGAATCGGCTCAGTCTGCACCGGCGCAATGCTTCTTGCTCGAGCGGGGTTGCTGGACGGCCGCCGCGCGACGACGCATTGGAATTGGTGTCAGGTTCTTATCAAACGCGCCCCACGCGCCGACGTTGATCCGAATCCAATATTTATTCGTGACGAAAATATTTACACGTCGGCCGGAGTCACTGCGGGAATGGACCTTGCCTTGGCCCTAGTCGAAGAAGACCACGGCTCGGCGTTAGCGTTGCAGGTTGCTCGCAACCTCGTCCTCTACTTGCGCCGGCCAGGAGGACAATCGCAATTTAGCGCGGCGCTGTCTCTGCAACTGACAGACCGCAAACCATTGCGTGAACTGGAGTCGTGGGTGCTCGACAACTTAAACAAACCGCTCACCGTGCCGGTGCTGGCGCAGCGGGTCTCGATGAGCCCGCGCAATTTCGCTCGCGTTTTCACCAAAGAAATGAAGACCACGCCCGGGAAGTTTGTCGAACGCCTGCGCGTCGAAGCAGCTCGCCGGCGATTGGAAGAAAGTCAGAACAGCATGGAAACGATCGCGGGCGAATGCGGCTTTGGAAACGTCAATTCGATGCGCAACGTCTTTCAGCGCGCGCTAAAAATTCCACCGGGACAATATCGTCGCCATTTCCGACACATGAAGCGCCCGGCACGAAAAAATACGGCGCCTAGGTCGAACGCGGCACCGACTCGGCGGATCACTCGCTTGCCGCGCCGACTCGTCACGTCGCAGTGAAAACGAAGACGGAAGCGGGCGAATGCGAATCGCTTGTCGCACCGCCCTTCAGCCTCCTTCAAAGTTAAGCTTTTCAGCGTTCCACCTTTCCTGATAGCAACCAAGACCTCAGTATGAACCACAATTCGAGTCTTGTGCTCCTCATTTGTGTTCTGGCGGCATTCACTGGTCCAATGAGTTGCGGGCATGCGGCGCCTGAGAGCCAGGCTTCGTATGGGGTCCGTGTGAAATATCGCCCCGAACAGAAAATCAAATACTCGGATTTCACGATCGAATATGTGGGTGAACGCCAGGAAAGCACGCCAGCGTATCCGAGAGGATTTCTTTACTACGATTTCAAAGTGTGGGCTGCAAACATTGAGAAAATCGTCTCTTGGAGCAGCGGCACGGGCGATATCGGGCCGGTCGAGTTCGAGATCGGCGGCAAACGGTTTCTCCTCGAGTTACGTCGCTCCGATAAGCTCGGAAAATTGAAAGAAAACGAGCTCGTGATCTGGAAGTCGGGCGACGCCGCGCGGTGATCCGCGTTTCGAAACGCTGGTTCATAAGGCTTTTGGCGAAATAAATAAAGACGAGGTCGCTCGTCACACGGACTCCTCACGCCCACACCCGGCGGAGCCTAGGATTGAGCCGGCGTCATCTGAACGCCATCCTTTTCATCTCCTCCTTGCTCGCGCCTTGAGCGTGTGGCAAAAGCCATGCGATGAATCCGAAGACATTCTTCGGGGAACTGAAGCGGCGTAATGTTTACAGAGTTGCGGTCACGTACGCGGTTATCGCGTGGCTGCTGATTCAGGCAGCGTCGATTCTGCTTCCCACCTTTGAAGCACCCACCTGGGTGATGAAAGCGTTGGTGGCGCTCCTGATTTTTGGCTTTGTCATGGCGGTGTTTATTTCCTGGGCTTTCGAAGCGACACCGCAAGGAATGAAACGCACTGAGGACGTTTCACCTGACGAGGTGCTTCCGTCCTGGAGTCCCCGGAAGTTTGCCGCCCTTATCGTCACTATCGCTCTGCTCGCAGCCAGTCTGCTTGTGTTCAATCTTCTCCGAAGCCGAAGCAAACCACCTTCGCCTCCGCCAACTGGCGCACTAGATCTTCCGGCGAAATCGATTGCGGTACTTCCTTTTGAAAACCTGAGCCGCGATCCGGACAACGCCTACTTTACAGAGGGTATACAGGACGAAATCCTCGCGCGCCTGGCCAAGATCGCGGACTTGAAAGTCATTTCGCGCACGTCGACCCAGCGTTACAAAAGCTCGCCTGATGATCTGCCGCAGATCGCGAAACGGCTCGGCGTATCAAGCATCCTCGAAGGCAGCGTCCAAAAAACCGCCGATCGCGTTCGCGTGACTGTCCAATTAATCAATGCCGCCAGCGATGCGCATCTTTGGGCGGAGACGTACGACCGGAATCTCACCGACGTTTTTGCGGCCGAGAGCGACATTGCCAAAATGATTGCCGACACGCTCCGAGCCAAGCTCACGGGCTCGGAGCAGCACGCCATTGCTGTTCGTCCCACCGAGAGTGCGGAAGCACATCAACTTTATTTGCGCGGTCGATATTTCTGGAACAAACGCACTGGCGCTGACCTGAAGAAATCGATTGGTTACTTTAACCAGGCGATCGGCAAAGACCCGAACTACGCGCTTGCCTATGCCGGATTGGCCGACGCCTACGTTTTGCTTTCCGCTTACGCCGAGGGCAGTCCAAAAGATAGTTTGCCACAAGCAAAGGCGGCCGCGGTGAAAGCCCTCGAGTTGGACAACACCCTCGGAGAGGCGCACGCGACGCTCGCAAACGCGCTTGTTGCCTATGACCTCAATTTTGCAGAAGCGAATCGTGAATTCCGGCGCGCGATTGAATTGAACCCTAACTACGCGACCGCCCACCAATGGTATGGGGAGACTGGACTCGTGCCGCTCGGCCAATTTGACGAGGCCATAGCCGAGGCCAGGCGCGCTCTCGAGCTCGACCCACTCTCCATCGTTATTAATGCCGATGTTGGGACTGTCTTGACCAACGCTCGCCGCTACGACCAGGCGATCGATCAACGGCGCAAAGCCGTAGAGATGGACCCGGGCTTTTACTACGCCCACTGGACTTTGGGAGACGCGCTGGAACTGAAGGGCCACAACGCAGAGGCCATAGCCGAGTATAAAAAAGCAATTGCGCTAAATGACGATCCGCTGCCGCCGGCGTTGCTCGGCCATCTCTACGCAAAAATCGGGAGGAAAAATGAGGCACTGGCGATTCTTAAACAGGTGCGCGAACTGCGCGAATCATCGAAGCAACGCTATGTTTCGCCATACAATCTCGCACTGGTCCATATCGGACTCGGCCAGAAAGACGAGGCGATACAGTTGCTCGAAGAAACCTACGAGGAGCGGGACGGATACAATACCGCATTCATCAAGGTCGAACCGATGCTCGACCCGTTGCGCGGGGATCCGCGCTTTGAAGCGCTGGTTCAGAAAGTCTTTGCCGGACCGCGATAAAGACGAGATCGCTCGCGCCTCGCGAGCGCTCAAATACCCAAAGCGGACAACAAGGCACTGTATTCGTTCACAAAAGCGGATAGCTGCGGATGCGACGCTTCAAAGTTTTCGACGGATCGCTTGAGTTTGCGCAGAGGATTCCTGGTCGATTCCGGCTTTCGCTCGGCGCGGGTTGCTTCGTAGGCCGAAGCCTCCACAAGACGGGCAATGCTCCGGGCATCCTCGTGATGAGTCTGCGAAACTTTGGCGATCGCTGGCTTGAGCTTCGACAGCAAGCCCAGCAACTCGGCTTTCT
>Ga0137374_10002654_pt1 | contig 20938 bp, 26 predicted proteins | sample SagtaG_20_FD_104811 | JGI IMG/M metagenome (GOLD analysis project Ga0137374, IMG submission 104811) | Vadose zone soil microbial communities from Sagehorn Ranch, Mendocino, California, USA - Sage1_R_100_16 metaG | ecosystem: Environmental > Terrestrial > Soil > Vadose zone | place: USA... | reverse complement strand
GACCACCGGGCAGCCTCAGGGGCGACTGACTAGGATTGTGCAAACTCAGAAAAAATGGCTATCGTCGCAATGCGAATAAGACCAACAAAATAGTGTATTTTTGCGCACAACCTTGAAACCGTCGAAGCTGATTCACACGCAAGAAAGTCGCAGGTTCGAACCCTGCATCGCGCACACCTCGTAACCCATACGCCATCGCTCAGAAAAGTACCAATTGTTCCAATATGAAAAGACGCCACGCCTCAACACTGATCGGAATTATCGGAATCGCCGCAGGACTAACGATCCTGCTGGCTCTCCCGATCGAAAAAATTGACTCGGCAATCCCGACCATCACAGTTCCCGGCCCCTACCCGTATGAAGAACCCGTGCGCATTCCGGCGCCGCCCAGTCTCGAATCATTGCCCGCACCGTCGCCTGCTCCTTCTCTCTACCGCGAATCATCGTCCGCACCTGTTCGCTATTCACGAATAGCAAATGCGCGCCGCCCGCTCACCGCGAAAACCGTGCGCGAGGCAGCATTCAAACACAATGGAGTGGCAAATTTTTGTGGATTTCTGGCAGCACTCCCTGCCGATGTTAGTGTGCTCGATCCAAAATTCGGAAGAACACGCGCACTTGTAAAAGGAGGCCGTGTGATACCGAAAAATGTAGCGTGGCTTGATAAACGTCAGCAAGCGCGCCGCACGAAAAGGGTAAACGTCTATCCGACCCCTGTGGCGCGATACAAGTAGAAGGGAAGCTCGAGCGACTGGCCGGGGAGCTAGGAATTAAACGGGGAGTAATCCAGCCGGTGTACTATGAATTAGCACGGCGCACCAGTGGCCGCCTCTCCGCACCGTTGAGCCCGGCAGCAAATGCGGTTGGAGTTGGGGCTGCGTCTCAGCCGTGCATTCCAGCGGGCAAACAATCTGGATTGCTGACGCACATCGCGACGACGGAAAGCCTTACGTTGTGCACGCGGATGAAAAGCTGACCGCTTTTATTGAACTTGAATCGGCGATTCGAGCGGCCCGCGGTTAGCCGCTTATTCAGGAGCAACGTTTTTTCAGCGCATGTACCAAATATCCTATGGGAACAACGTGAGACCAAGAACAGCACTCCAGAGATCGAGGTAATGACCAACGCGGGATTGAAGCGCGCTTGCAGCGCTTAGTTTACGCGACAACCAGATTCCTGGGGCGTTGCCCCAGGCTGGGATGAAGAGCGGCGCCGTTGGCGCTAAACACATTCTAAATGTCAGTCGCCTTTCTTATTTGAGAACACCGGCGAAATCCCGTCACACATAAAAGAGGCCTCGCTGGGATGATCCAATACGCTCGGTAGTTGTCGCTCTCCGAACTTCTCGGTTTTCATCCGAGAAATCCGCGCTTGCCACGCCGTAGCCTCTTAACGGCGGTAGCTTCATGCGAAGGCTGGTTGGCGAAGGCGGGCCTAACACGCCGTAGCGCAGCAAAGGCGGGTAATCCGGGGGTACCTCGTGAGATTTTTTAACTTTTCTCAGAACTTCGCCCCGCAATTCCCGGAGAAGAAAGGTGAGAGATATGTTTTGGCACGGAGGTGCTTTCTGAGCGGCAAGCAAAAAGTCGAACGGATTCTGGAATCTCTTGCGGATTGCTCGAGTCTTCCGACATACGAAGAGTCCTTGTTCTTACGGCAGAACGATTACTGGATCATTCGATATGACGGTCACACCGCATTGCTTAAATCTACGCGCGGCCTGCACTGCCTCGCCTTGCTGCTACGCTATCCCGGACGCGAGTTCCACGTCAGCGAATTGCTCGCCAGCGTTATCGCCGCACCCACTCGACCGCCGGTAGTCATCACGAACCGACGTCTGCGAGATGCAGGCGATCAGCTGGTAACTGCGGGAGTCTCTGACGCCGGTCCAGTGCTGGACGCAGAGGCGAAAGCGGACTGCAAACGCCGGCTGAGCGAGCTGCGGCAAGAGCTGAACGAAGCGGAACAATTTAATGATCCCGACCGGGCGGCCAAAGCTCAACACGAGATCAACGCGATTGCCCGGCACTTGGCTTGCGCAATCGGACTTGCAGGCAGAGATCGAAAGACTTCCTCCGGAGCAGAGCGCGCCCGTTCCGCAATCACCAAACGCATCAGCAGAGCCATCCGAAAAATCGGCGAGGCAATCCCGTCGCTGGGACAACACCTGTGCGCGAGGATCAAGGCTGGATATTTCTGTTCCTACAACCCGCTCCCGGATCGGCCGGTCGTCTGGAAATTTCAAATATTTTGGCTTTTTGTTGTGCCATCATTTTCTGATCTTTTCGTGTTTGGGACACAAAATGTCCCAATGTGACGCGGAATGTCCCGCCTTAATAGCAGACCTCCATCAATTAAAGATGGAATCAGCAGAACCAAACAAAAAAACCCCAACAAAATCATTAGGAGTAATCAAATGAAAAAATTAAGCATTCTTACCTGTACCATGATCGCCCTCGTAGGCTTCATGGCCACCACCGTGCGGGCAGGCAGCCCCCACTTCATCAACGCCAACGCCACTCTCACGAGCGACGGGGAGTACTGTGTATCGTTTAAAGAAGCGGGCTTAGGAAACTCGCCAATTACCTACACGCTAACGGCGACGACCGAGGACTTCACATTTCAATGCTTTACTAAAAAGGGCAACACCCCTCAGGGAGACCCAAACGGTGTAACCATCTCAAATGACTCGACCTCAAGTACTATAAATCCCCGCAACGGCCAAATTACCAGTACCGTCTGCTTAACTCCAGACCAAGACGGTGCGAGTTGTCAGGGCCACGGGCTGGTGCTAAGGCTGATTGCCGCTTCCTACACGGGCGTCGAGTTTTGCGATACCACGGACGACGTCTGTGTTCAACTACCCAACCTACCATGACTGTAAAAGCCGGCGCACTGGCGATTCGAATTAATTAACCCGTCGAAAAGCCGCCACGCTTCACCGCGTGGCGGCTTTTGTTTTGCTCGAAATCGCAAACCGTGATCGCTACGGCTCTTTGAAAACGCCCGCTTGCTCGTGCGTTTCATCATCAGTCGTGTTGTCAAAACGACGGAAGCGATTTTGCCACCCCACATCCAAGTGAGCTTTGGCTAGCGTCAATGCCGATATAGACAATGGTTTGCTTCATAGGTTAAATAACTCCTGCTTGTATTCGAGCTGGCCGGGCCGCTTGCCCCACCCGGGAGGCGGCCTGGTCGCTCCATTAACTGTTCGAGTTTAAAAGAACTGCGCGGCTGCGGATCAAACTACAACTCGGCCTTGGCCTTGAGCCAGGACCAACCGCTTCGAGGATCTCGCAGCCGCACTCTTTTGCAGCACCCCAGCTGAAATGCCAAGATACAAGCCGCTTCGCTGTGCGAAGCGCGACGCCCAGATGGTCGCAACGCGCGCACGTCACGCGTCACACAGGTCTCGAAACGCGGCTACGGATCGCGCGCTTGCCGCGCTTGCTCCTCTTTTGGAATCGCCTTCGTCCAGTGCGCAATGTCTTGGGAACCCATGTGCACACGTTTTTCCAGCCGGGCGTCATGAAATCCCCACCTTTGCACGTCCACCAAATATTGCTTCCGTGAAAGTAGTGTTCCGCGGCAGAGCCGTTTGTGCTCATCAGCAGGTGCTGCATCATTTCGCAACCGGCCGATCAAGTGATTCATAATAGCCGTGGGAATTCGTGCCTGTTCAGTGGGATAAATGTAGCCGAACAAAATCAGGTGGCTGAGCAGCACACGCCAATCGGGACCGAAGCGATCAACCAGGTGTTGCCAATCGAGTTTCTCCGCGCAGCTCACGAGGATATGCGCAATATCCGCGCCATCGAACCGTTCACGTTCCATGATGTACGCTTTCATCCAAATCATTTCCTCGGGTGCGCAAAGCTTAACATGCAATCCGAGCAACTCGTCATCGTGCGCCCGCTGGAACCATGAATCATCGACTTCGCACAATCCGTTACCCGCGCGAAAAATCAGATCAACGTAGTCCCGTCCGCGTTTAGCTTTGGCAAGCCAATGCGGAAATGTCAGATCCGTCGCGTAGCCGGCGCAGGCGAGCGCCTTAAGAGCGGCTTCGACGTGATTTGGGCGAACATATAGATCAAAATCTTTTGTTCGCCGCGAAACGCCTGCATACACCTCCACCACATATGCACCGCCGATCAGGAAGGGAACATTCGCATCCTGCAGCGCTGTCACTGATTTGAGATGAAAGTCATCAAGACTGCTTTTCGTCTTCCTGCCTGCTGCCTTCGTTACGGCCATTACCCATCATAACGCAATCCAGTGTGATAACGCGCGCATCGAGGGGCGAGCTCCCGCGAGGCGGGCTTCGCAGAGCTCCGCCCTCCATTTCTCCGTCAGGTTGGAGCATCGACCTTGCGCCTCGGTAGAAACGTCCATTCGGAGTTGCGATTTCGTTTCTTTAACACAAATGGCCAATCGACCATTACGGATCGCCGCGACCGCGGATATGCATTACGCGAGGCATTCGCGTGGTATGTTGCATGAAGCGTTTGCCGACATCTCACAGAGCGCGGATATGCTGCTGCTTTGCGGAGATCTCACAGATTACGGGCTACCCGAAGAGGCCGAGGAACTCGTCGCCGATATTCGCGCTGCAGTCAGAATTCCGACGCTCGCAGTTTTGGGCAACCACGACTTCGAATCGAGTCAGGCGGAACTTGTTTCTAAGGTTCTCGACGAGGCAGGCGTGAACGTGCTCAACGGCGAAGCCATCGAAATCGCAGGAGTTGGTTTCGCTGGCATTTGTGGATTCGGCGGTGGTTTCGGGAGGCGAATGTTAAATGCCTGGGGCGAACCGCTCATCAAACAATTTGTTCAAGAATCCATTAGTCACGCTGTTCGCCTTGAGCAGGCATTGACCAAACTGCAAACCGAAAAGCGGATCGTAGTGCTGCATTACTCTCCGATCCGCGCCACGCTGGAGGGGGAGGATCCCGAGATTTATGCGTTTCTCGGCTCCAGCCGGTTGGAAGAGCCAATCAATCGATTCAAAGTGACCGCTGTTTTTCACGGTCATGCTCACAACGGCGTTCTCGACGGCAAAACTTCGACTGGAATCCCCGTTTATAACGTCTCCGCACCTGCGCTTCGCAAAACCGGAAAGCCGTATCGCATTGTTGAACTGTAGGGCGTCCGCCGCGGCGGACGCCAATCGACACCCGTGCGCTACCTGGACAGCTCCCTGGTAGCCATCACTTGCCATGCTTCTACATCAGCGCAGCTTTGCGTCGGTGAAACGCAGCGGACAGCTGTAAGTCCGTCGAACGTAACCTCCGAAAACGGCACGTAAATCGAATCTGATAATTCGCGCCGGGCTATGGCCGGAATGTTTTTGTAGAGCAAACTCAAATGCGGATTCAGTCGGTAGTGGACGCGATCTTGCGCGGCGGAGCGAATGATCGCGTTAAGGTGCTGCAATTTCTTATCCGGCTTGAATTGCACAAAGAGAGTCTTGATAAACTCGTCGGACTGATCCATCCCAAGCGCTTCGAGGTTGATCCGTTCGCATTCGTACGCCGATTGTGCGAGCGCTTTCTCGGCCGCACCAGCGTGATTTGGTCCGACGTGAACCGTCACGTGTGGCTCGAAAACAGGCGCGTCAAACCGCTGCGCGAGCTCCTCGATCAAGCCCTGAAAAAACTTTCGCGCTGGCTCCGCGGGCATAAGCCAGTAAGCGATGACGATTCGTCTGGTCACAACACAGCGACTGAACTTATCGAGTGCACCAGACTAACTCCACTTTTGCAGTTCTACGATATTCGCCTCCGGATCTCGCGCATACACCACGCGAAGCGTACCGACTCCCTCTACTTTCGTCGTTTCGATATTTCCTACTGCGCCACCGCCAGCGGCAATTACGGCGTGCAATGCTTCATCTACATTGTCGACCGCGAATGCAATGTGACCGAACCCGCACCTGTTCGGCGTCGACAGGCCGCTCTCGATCAACTGATCGTAGCTGAAGATCTCAAGCGTCGGGCCATCATCGCCGTAGCCGGGCAGACGCAAATGAACGCCGGTAAGGTGCGCGTTGCGAAGCGAAGTTAGGCTATCGAGCCACGCTCCCGACATATCGCGTTCGGGGCCATGCGGTTTGCATCCAAACACCTCGGAATAGAATCGAACCAATCTTTTCCAGTCTCTGGCAATCACATTTGTGTGAACGTACTTGGCAGGGATTGGCATTGTTTCCTCCTTCGATAAATTCCACACTAACGCCTTATCTTGCTTTATGCCGACGAATGTTCTCGGAACAGAACTGAAATGTTGTTGTCGCAACCCGATGACCGGTTTCTACCGTGACGGTTTTTGTCGAACAGGTCCGGAAGATGTGGGTCAGCATACCGTCTGCGTCAAGGTAACTCAGGAGTTCCTGGATTTTTCCGTGCTCGACGGCAATGATCTGGTTACACCGCGTCCGGAATTCGGCTTCTCCGGCCTAAAACCAGGCGACAAATGGTGCGTGTGCGTCACGCGTTGGAAAGACGCGCTGGACCACGACCGGGCCGCTCCGGTTGACCTGGAAGCAACCCACGCATCCGCGCTGGAGTTCGTTACGCTGGAAGAACTAAAGGCGCATGCGCTGAAAGTAGAGTAGCGCGGACGGTTGAATCCCAGTGAGTTTGCCGCCACGCTAACGCCGAATTGAACCTTCCATTTAGTGTTTTCCTAGCGCTGCGGTACCTAAAACCGAAGCGGACCTTTCTGTCGATCATTACCCTAATTTCCGTCCTCGGTGTGATGCTCGGCGTGACGGTGTTAATCCTCGTAATTTCGGTAATGACCGGGTTCGACCGCGAGTTACGCCAAAAAGTGATCGATTTCGATGCGCATATTCTCGTGAGCTCGGAAGATGTTTTGCGCGACTGGCGAACCCTAAGAACTAAGATCGACAACACACCGGGCGTCGTCGCGACTGCACCCTACATTCAGGGGCCGGTGATCGTGGAGTTTCAAAACCGGCGGCTCGCACCGCTCATACGCGGCATCGATCCCGCGCAGGAAGAGAAAGTGATTCCGTTGCGAAAATTCATCAAATACGGCAAGCTCGATCTGGAAGGCGAATCGACCGTGCTCGGGATTGAGCTCGCGCGAAAACTGCAGGTGAGCGTAGGTGACAAGGTCACAGTCTATTCACCGGGCAACCTGGGTCAGGTTCTCGACAGCATTAAGAAACTCGAGAACGCCAAAGGCGAAGAAGAAAAAAAAGCGGTTGATGAATTGCGGGATGTCATCCTTCCGAAAGAACTCACGGTCACTGGGATTTTTGAGACGGGGCACTACCTGCACGATTCCGAGTTTCTTCTCGTGCCGATTTATGTCGGGCAGGAGTTATACGGCTTGGATGATGGCTTGCATGGCATCACAGTGAGGACCGACGACCCATACGGCGCCGAGCGCGTAAAACAGGCCATCCAACAATTTCTCGAGCCACCACAATACGCGCAGACCTGGATCGACATGAACCATCAATATTTCGAGGCCGTGCGGCTTGAACGCTCGGTAATGTTTTTCCTTCTATTCTTTATCGTGGTCGTCGCGGCGTTCGGAATCATGAGCACTCTGATCACGGTAACCGTTCAGAAGAGGCGCGAGATCGGCATTATGAAAGCGCTAGGAGCGAACATCGCGCAAATCATCTGGGTATTTCTTGGCCAGGGAACAATCGTCGGCCTTTTCGGAACTGTGACGGGACTTGGCCTTGGCATGACGTTAATCCGCTACCGGAACGAATTTAGCCATTGGCTCGCCTCGACGTTGCACATCGAGATCTTCCCGCGCGAAGTGTATCAATTCTCCTCGATCCCGGCGGAGGTGATCCCGCGAGATGTTGCGATTATCTGCATCAGCGCGTTTTTCATTTGTTCATTTGCTGCATTGATCCCTGCTTATTTCGCCGCACGCCTCGATGCGGTGAAAGCGCTGCGCTACGAATGAAGCTGTAGTCACGGCTCTGTGAGCCGTCCGCTCCCTAACCGCTCACAGGGCGGTGGCTACAATGGGCGAGGAAGACGTCCAATGCGCGAACTGCGTAGTCATAGCCTTCCGGCCATTCACTTTGGCGCGGGCCGGCAACATTGAGGACGTGGATGTTGTTCTTGTGGACGAAATCGGCAATTAACTTCGAAGCCCTGTCCGCGGGAAATTTTAATGCGTCAATGAGTTGGTGCGGCCGTTGTAGCTCAACGCAGAAGCCGACGGTTTGCTCAGTGCCACCGCTTAAGTTGCCGCGATAAATGATGGCAGTTCCATCAGAATCTTTCACGTTCTGCAAGGTCCTCTCGGTTAAACCGCCAGCCGGCAGTTCCTGAACTGGATAGTGATCCGGAATCCTGCCGAATTCATCAAGCCATCCAGCCGGACACCATCCGCCGCACTCAATTCCATGTTTGAGGGCGACGTCGAGCGCCGCGCGATCGACCCCCGTCTGCCCACCCGAAATAATTTTCACTTGCCTCGCCGTGTTCAGTCTCCAGTCGGAACGATGTCCGCGCGCTCGACCATCAAGATCACAGTTCGCTCAGGCGCGCGCGTGCGATGGCGCACACCTTTCGGCACGACGAAGCCCTGCCTCGGCGCAAGATCGACAACGCGATCTTCGAGATCGATCAGGAAATGTCCGTCGAGAACGAAAAAGAATTCATCGATGTCATTGTGTTCGTGCCAGTGATATTCGCCCTGCACTACCGCCATCCTGACGACCGAGTCATTCACCTTGCACAGCGTCTGATTGTACCATTTATCTTTGCACGCATCCGCTAGCTTCTGCACATCGATAAGCTCAAGCGGGCGATGCAGAATGTTGAGATAGGTTTTGTACGGGAATTCTTTATTGCTCTGTCGCAAATTCATGCCGCAAATCTATTCGCAGAGCACACGGAGGTCGCGGAGAAAAACGATTCAACCTGGAAGGCATGAAAATTAGGACCACCGACGACTTCCTGCGAATTTACTGCGGCATCGTCGTCTTCTGTCATTCCGAGCGAAGTCGAGGAATCTCTGAATTATTTAGGGATGTCAAAGCACATCGAGAGATCTCTCGACTTCGTTCGAGATGACAATCCATCATTCTTCGCCATCGAAATAATCGGTTTCCTGGCCCTTGATAACCACGCGATCCGCAGCTGACGATTTGCTGACCTTCCATTTCCCGCTGTCCGGAAAGTAACTTGATTCCCCGATGGGATTATCTGCAATGACAAAATAGACGAGGTCTTCCTCGCCTGAGTTAATCAGCTGATGCGGTTCGTCAGGGCCGAAGATGAACGCGTCGTCAGCGTTAACTTCCGTTCTTCCGTCCTTGTGGCGAACAGTACCTTGACCAGAAACAACCAAATAGAGTTCCCATTGGGCTGAGTGCGCGTGGTAAGGAAAATTTGGTTTCCCAGGAGGCACGCGATTCCATTCCAGATCAAATGGGTGACGCTTGGACAAATCGAGCGAGGCAGGCTCGCGTCCCAGCGCTTCAGAAATTCCCTTGAAGGAGACGGCATATTTTCCTGCCGGCGATTGCCACGCCTCTTCGTTGATGTCCTTAATGTTTACTTTGTGCACAGAAATAAAATTTTGATCTGGAAGCCACGAAACCAGGAATGTTTCTTCTCAAAGAATTCCTAGTTTCCACATTTGATCTATTCTTCGCCGTCGAAGTACTCGGTCTCGGTTCCTTTCACGATCAGTTCCTCCACTGCATCGGTTGTTACCGCCCATTTGTCGCTGTCGGGGTAATAGCAGGAATCGCCCGTTGTGCCGCCGCTGCGGGGATTATCTGCGATCACGTAATAAACAAAGTCTTCATCACCGACATTCCAAAGCTGATGCGCCTCGCCTGGCTGAAAGAAAAATGCGTCGCCTGGTCCAACTTCGGTTGTCCCATCCTTGTCACGGACACTGCCACGACCGGAAACGACGAGGTAAAGCTCTGATTCGGCCGCATGCGCGTGATAAGGGCAAAGTACTTTACCTTTGGGAATTCGCACCAGCGCCAGATCAAACGGATGCCGCTTCGACAGATCGAGCGACTCCGGTTCGCGCCCGAGCGCAACCGAAATGTTCTTGAATGTGCGGTGAAATTTCCCCTTCGGCGATTTTCGCTCCTGCTCGGGAATACCTTTCAGGTTCACTTTCCGCATATAGACGAATTTCTAATCACTTCATATCAACGTAACGAGAAACAGGGCGCCTTCTGGCCGCGATTGAAAAAACCGCTATGCCAGCCCAGATCAGGTTCACGAATGTGGAAGGATACGATCCATAAAAGATCGTGTTTGCGGCCAATAGAATGCTGCCGCTGATATTGAGGAGTTGAAAAGTGCTCGAGTCTCCTTCCAATCTTTTGAAAGAAACCAGCGCATAAGCAGCCAGGAGAGCCACTGCGCCCAGCCATCCAATTGCATCGAACCATACCTGATTGTTCATGTTATTGATTACATTCATAGCTACGATTTTTTCGGCAGTTTTTGTTTGATTTTTTCGACTGGTTCAAAGAGATCGCCAAGTTTTTCGACGCGGGCGAGGACCTGGTCTGAGCGAAACTTCAAAAGCTCGGACTTTTTCTTTTTGAGGCAGTTTTCAACCTCACTCCATGTCACCGGCGTGGAAACAGTTGGTTCCTCTTTTGCGCGAAGTGAATAGACGCAGACAGTGGTTTTGTGTTCGTCGTTTTGGCTCCAATCGACGAACACTTTGCCTTTGCGCACCGCCTTGGACACGTTCGAAGTCACGCGATCGGCATGGTCGTGTTCGAGATGTTGCGCTAGGGCGCGCGATAAATTTTTGGTTTCGTCATAAGTAACTGCCATATTGAGCGGCACGTAAACCTGCAGGCCCTTTGAGCCGCTCGTTTTCGCGAAGGATTTCAATTTCATTTTGGCCAACAAATCTCGAAGCCAAAGACCGACTTGGCAGCATTGAACGATGTCGGCCGGCGCGCCGGGATCAAGATCGAACACCATCATTGTTGGTCGTTCGATCTTTTCCTTGCGTGAGAGTGATGTGTGCAGCTCAAGGTCCGCGAGGTTTGCAGCCCATACGAGTGTAGGCAGATCGTTCGCGAGGCAATAGTGCATGATCCGCTGATTGCCTTCGCTCCACACTTTTGCCGTCTGTACCCATTTGGGTCGATGCGACGGACAATTCTTTTCGTAAAAGAACTCACCGTCGACGCCATCCGGATAGCGCTTCATTGTGAGCGGCCGATCTTTCAGATGCGGCAACAGCACGGGTGCGACGCGAATGTAGTAATCGATCACCTGCCCTTTGGTAAATCCGACCTTCGGGTACAGGACCTTATCCAGGTTTGATACCTGAATTTTACGGTCGTCGACGATCAGCTCAGCTTTGTTGGGCATAGGTGAAGCAAACGTCCAACGCTCAACGTCCAACGTCCAACAGCGAATTCAGAAAACGTCAGGCAAAGAAATGCTCGGGAGAGAGCATGGGCTTGGGTTTGCAGATGCGGGCAACGCAATGTTCCCAGCTCTCGTGGCCGCTGAGGATTTCGATCTCCACCCGCAGAAAATAGATCGGCACCTTCAATTCCGCTTCAGACAAACGCGGCATGCGTACCGAATCCTTCTCGGTAGTTACAATCATAGCCAGGTCGCGGCGGATACAACGCTTGATGAAGCTGATCAGTTCCGCCTCGGTGTAATAGTGATGATCGATGTAGCTCTTGGCGAGGTCGACGTGCGCCCCGAGTTTGCGCAAAGCGTCCTCGAAGCTTTCAGGTGCCGCGATCGCGCACAGCGAGCCGATGAATGCCCCCCGCAAAGTTTCAAGCGGCAATTGTTCGCCCGTAAAAACATTCTGGAAGTGCAGCGGCTTATGCGCGCATTCGATGACCTCGGCGGTACGATTGTAACGGCGGATGCGTTTCATCAGAGTAAGATTCGGTTCCCCGGTGTTCTTCGTGATAAAGATGTAGCTGGCGCGGCGAAGATTGCGCGGCCTCTCGCGCAACGTGCCTCGCGGAAGCAGGAATTCGTTTCCGAAAGGCGCTTGCCGATCAACGAGCACCATGTCCAATCGATGTTTGAGATGCAGGTATTGGAATCCGTCATCGAGCAACAACGTGTCGACCTGCCATTTATCGATCGCGAACCGGCCACTTTTTACCCGGTCTTTGTCCACGAGCACGATTACATCCTTCAAGTTGTGCGCGAGCATGTAAGGCTCGTCGCCCGCGGTCACGGAGTCGAGCAGCAATGATTTGCCATCGGAGACCACGCGTGGAGGATCGGAGTCCCCGTGAAGCCGGCTCAGCAATTTTCGCTTGCGCGGCACGCTCTTGTAACCGCGGCTCAGGATCGCAACGCGCCGCCCGCCCGCCTGAAGTGCACGGGCAAACTTCTCAACGACCGGCGTCTTACCCGTGCCGCCCACGGTGAGATTGCCGATGCTGATGACAAGACAGCCGAGCGCGCGTTCGCGGAGCACTCTTTTCCGATAGAGATAAAGCCGTCCCTGCACCAAGCGGTCGTAGACAAATGAAAGAGCGTAAAGAGTGCCCCGCAGCACTGACGCTCGAACGCCGTGACGGCGCTCGAGAACGACGTCGATTCCAAATTCCTCTAATTGTTCAAGTCGGCGGCCCATGAAGAATGGTGATTAGTGAAAAGTGATCAGTGACTGGTGAGAATCTTCGCACCGAGGTTATCAGCTGGCGTGATGATAGTGTGCCCCGGGGTTTTTGCAGCGCGGGCCATGGCAGCCGCAATTTCTTTGGATGAATGAAGCGTGACAGCCGCAATTGTCGATCCGCTTCCGCTGAGAAACCCCCCGAGCGCGCCGGCCTTCTCAGCGGCCGCAACGACGCGCGGAAGGAAGGGAATTAGTCTTGCGCGAAAGGGCTGGTGAAGATGATCGGCAAAAGCGCTGCGCAGGTTTTGGTACTCTTGTGATACAAAAGCCGCTGTAAGCGCGCACGCGTTCGCACAATTTTCGACCGCCGCAGCGTGTGAAATTTTTGAAGGCAGAATATTTCGCGCTGCCGAGGTTCGAATCTCAAGTTCTGGAACGAACAACACGAAACGCAACCTGGGCAAAACTGCGAAACGCTGCACGGCAAGGCGAGCGTCGCAGCCAATGGTAGAGATGCCGCGTCGCTTCCGGTCGGCGCAGCGCGATGACCCAATCGCTACAGTGAAACCGCCAAAAATTGCCGGCGCAGCGTTATCAGGATGTCCTTCCAGTTCAGCACATAATCGGAAAATTGTTAATTGATCGAGCGGATTGCCGGTGAGCTGGTTGAGGCCGATCAAGATGCCGAGGCGAATCGTTGCACTGCTGCCCAGCCCCCGGGACCGCGGAATGTTTTCCTGAATTGAACAGGAAAACAAAAACGCTCGGCGGCGTGCCTGCTTGAAAAATCGGTCCGCCGCGTCCGAGACAATTGGCGGATGAACATGCTGACTCGGCGCACCGCGCGTCATGGTTACCGTGTTGTAGATGCGCAGTGCGATACCGAGACAATCGAAGCCTGGGCCGAGATTGGAAGTGCTCGCCGGAACGCGGACGGTAATTTGTTGCATAGATGAGCCCCGCCACAGCGGAGATGCGCGCGACGATTCTCTACAGATGCGGCAGTGTAGCAACACGCGCTCAGCCGGCAACCGATCCGTTGCACGTTGCCGATTCCAAATATGCGTCGGAGTGACAGAAGAAAATGAATTTCGGATGGATCGATCCAACCTTACTTCGCGATTTTCGGGCAGAGGGAACCGATTCACACCGGCTCTGCACCATCGAGGACGGCTGGGTAGAACGGTTCGGGCAGGACATCCTCATTTCTTTCAAACGGGTGCTGAGCCGCGAGCGGCTTGTCGCTGAGCTGCAATCGTGGACAAGCTCTGTTGGTTTCGACGTCGGACGAATTTTCGCACGATTCGTCCCGCGAAAAAATGAACAGCGCGAACCGCCGCGTCTGATATTTGGCGACCCTGGCGAAAAGTTACAGACAATCGCCACCGAGCGGCATCTGAAGTTCGGAATCGATTTCGGGACGGGCTATTCCCCGGGACTGTTTCTGGATCAACGCGAAAATCGCCGCTACGTGCGCCATATTTCGCCCAAGCGACTGTTGAACTGTTTTGCCTACACCTGCTCGTTTTCGGTCAGTGCAGCATACGTTGGAGCGGCTACCTTTAACATCGATCTGTCTAAAAACTATCTGGCTCGGGGACGCGAGAATTTTGCCTTCAACTGCCTTCCAACAGTTGAGCACCGCTTTATCGCGGATGACGTCAGGTCCGTCTTGCCGCGGCTGGTACGGAAAGGTGAGAAATTCGACGTGATCATTCTTGATCCGCCAACTTTTTCGCGTGCGCCCGGAGGAAAGACGTTTCAGGTCGAACATGATTTCGAAAACCTGCTGATTGACGTTCTCGGACTGGCAGAGCGAGACAGCCATGTTTTGCTCTCGACCAACTGCTCTGCACTGCGCGAACATGCCTTGGAAGTAATGGGCCGCTATTGCCTCAAGGCAACACGCCGTGCAGCTACATTTCATCGGCCGTCTAAACTCCTTGATTTTCCACCGGGAGCCGGCGCAAGCTCAATTTGGCTGACTCTGCGGTAGCGGCCGATGCGCGCAAGACAGGGTCACAATTCGAATCATTAAGCGAAATGGATCAATCATCTGCAGAAGTAGCCACTGAACTCCCGGAACGCGGAGTGCAATGGGTGAAGGATCAAGTGGAGGCGGTTCTCGGTGAAACCGAGCATTACGTGCGCGAAAAGCCAACGCAGTCTTTGCTTTGGGCGTTTGTGGCTGGATACATATTGAATCGGTTGCCGCTGGGATCGATTCTTAGCGGTGTGTTTCGCCTGCTCCTCATCGCATTAAAACCGGCGATACTGATTTACGGCGCTGCGAAGCTGTACCAAGCGGCCCAGGAACAGCAGTGATCTTGCAGAGACACCCGCCGGGGCGAGCGCCTGTCTCTGATATTCGGCGTTCGCCGTAGGACGCCAGCTACATCATTCTTCCAAGGTAAAACCGATTTTCAACGTCACCTGCCAGTCACCGACTTTTCCCTCCTCCTCGATGCATCCTCGGGTCTCGGTTACCTCAAACCATCGCATGTTGCGGACTGTCTTTTGGGCGCGTGTCAATGCATTTCGTACCGCCTCCTCGAACCCGTTCGGCGACGAACCAACTATTTCAATCTTTTTGTAAACGTGATCAGGCATACACTCATTATGTTCTCGGCAGCCAGCCCACCGCAACAAAATGTCGTTGCCGACGCTTCGAGCGCGCCTGGTGCAAGGTGGATCGGCTTCTCCGAAGACGATGCCACAACTACTCGCCGCAGCCGCGGGGTGAGGATCGACGAAATAAATCAGGCGGCTGTACCGCATTTGCCAACGCGTTGAGGACAACGCGTTCCACCCTGTTAGCAAATTTGCTTTACAAGTGCGTCACAACTCCGGCAGCCTCGCCCTGTGCGAAAATCGGTCGCCGTCGTCTGTTTAGTACTTGCGGCTGGTTTTTCCTGTGTACGCGGTCAGGAACAGGAAAAAAAGCTCGTCGATCGGCTGCTTAGGCCGGACATGGACTTAAAAAACGAGGCACAGCACAAGAAATTTCTCGGCGACGGGCCGGCTTCAATAAACAAGCGGGCAACCGTCGGAACATTTTACGTTCAGAAAAAATCGAATTCGAAGAGTTTTTTTGGGATAGGAAACTTCTTAACGCGCCAATTCCATTCTCAACCTTTCCACAGTGGACGCAGCGCGTTCAACACTTCGTCGCAGCAAGCAATGGGAAATTCTCAGTATTTCTACGCAAATCAGACCGCGCGCGGCACTCGCGATGCTCCGCAAGCTGATAAGAGAGTTGCCATCCGCACGTACGCAGAGAACCGCCCGTTTCTAGATGAGGGCAAGAGTCAAAAGTCGCTCAACAGGCAAAATGCGCCGCTCACGATCGAGCAGGTGCGCGAGTTGCTGAATAAAAACAAGTAGCGCGCGGGCCGGGTGCGCTATTCTGTGGTTGAACATGCAACCGGAAGAAGCTCTGGTGTTCTTAAAAAAAGGCGCGGCGCAGATCATCAGCGAAAATGAGCTCCGCGATAAGCTGTCGCTCGGTCGGCCGTTGCGGATAAAGCTCGGAGTCGACCCGACAACTTCGGACATTCACCTCGGCCATACAATCGTGTTGCGTAAACTGAGGCAGTTTCAAGACCTCGACCACCAAGCCGTCCTTATCATCGGGGACTTTACCGGGATGATCGGCGACCCGAGTGGTCGCTCCATTACCCGGCGGCAGCTAACCCATGAGGAAGTGATCGCAAATGCGGCAACCTACCGTGAGCAGGCATTCAAAATTCTCGATCCTTCGCGCACGGAGACGGTGTGCAATGGCGACTGGTTTCGGGCGATGTCGTTTGAGGATGTCATTCGCCTGAACAGCCGTGTGACGTTGCAACAAATGTTGCAGCGCGAAGATTTCAAGGCGCGAATCGATCAGCAGCAATCCATCCGCGCGCACGAAATTCAGTATCCAATCATGCAGGGGTGGGATTCGGTGATGGTAAAAGCCGACGTGGAACTCGGAGGAACTGACCAGCTTTTTAATATTTTGATCGGACGCGATTTTCAAAGAGAAGAGGGCCTACCACAGCAGGTCGTTTTCCTCTTGCCCATTCTCGAAGGTCTTGAAGGCACCAGGAAAATGAGCAAAAGCCTCGGCAACTTTGTCGCGGTTAACGAGCCCGCCTCACACATGTTCGGGAAACTGATGAGCATCTCGGATGAGTTGATGGCGCGTTATTATGAATTGCTCCTTGGGCGCACCCTGCCGACCGGCACGCACCCGCTCGAGGCGAAAAAGCAGCTCGCCTTCGAAATTGTGCGGACGTACCACTCCTCCGCTGCCGCTCAAAAAACGCTCGATGACTGGAATACCCGATTCAGCAAGCGCGACTTGGAACATGCCGAGTTGCCGCCCTTTTCACCCACTGAACGAGAGGGGCTCGCTGTCACCCTGGTTTCGAATGCTTATCGGCAGGCGTTCAATCTGCAAAAATCGCACAGCGAAGTCTCACGACTGATTAAACAGGGAAGCGTCGAGGTCGATGGAACAAAGATTCACGATCCCAAAGCGACGATGAGCCTTAATTCCGGCCAGATTCTTCGCCTCGACCGAAAACACGCCGTTCGGATCGCATAGGCGTCCAACGTACAACAAAAGAGCCATGCGGGTTCTTCCAGTTGCATGGCTCTTCGAAGTTGCGTCTTTCTCAAGCGGGGGCCGTTTGGAGCACGGGCAGAACGCGCGCGTGATCCAGGTAGCTGGCCGCAATGCCTTCGAAATGCGCACGGATGCTGCGCAGTTCGGCAGTCACGAAGCTATCGACGAAATGCAAACGCCGGTCGAGCCAGGCGAACAGTTTGTTCTTGATCTCGTAGTGAACCGCGAGCGTGACCTCCGTGCAGCTCGGACGAATCTCAGCGAAATCAACGATGCCCATCAGGGCAATGTTTCCGCCTACGGATTCGAACGCATATTGGCCTGGCGAATCGCCGTCGACCGATAAAAGGACTGTGTGTGCCTCAAAACCGAACGGGCCGCGAAAACTGAAATCCACGGTTTTGGAGGACGTCACTGTTGCACGCGTCACCATCAGAAACTGACGCCGATATGATTGAATGCTGGCCAGACGAGCTTTGCACTCCGGCAACGGCTGGCTCATGTGTAGGGTTTTTTGTAAGAGCATAGGAATAAGGTTTTCAGACAAAGCTTTAAGCAACAGTGATGCCATCTCTTTCGCCCAAGCGAAATCGAGCCAATCCTGCCCGGATCGTGTTCGTTTTCTTTACAACCCTGTATCAGCTCAACACGGTTCTTCGCTGGTTGACTCGAGCATAAGTCGCCAATCAACAGGTAGTTCCGTCAGGTTTTCTCCTAGTCCAGCGAGCACTGGAATATTCAGGACGCGTTTGAGGATATCGGCGTTCGTCAACGCCGCTATGTCGTTTGTCTTTTCGGTTCTGTTCAATACAAGACCAACGCACCGGAGCTGGTATGTGGCAACGCTTCGCACCGTAAGGGCCGCGTGATTAAGACAGCCCAGCCGGTTTTGCGCGACCACCAAACGATAGTCACTTTCTCCATAAGAGTGCCCACGATTGGGGCGGCGGGTGTTTTTAGCCAAACTGGGTTCACCTGATCGATTGTCACACAATCACTGCCGGCTGCCAGAAGCGCCTCGGCATCCCGACGATCTTTGCAACAAATCGCTTTCATCCCGGCACAGCGGACACCCGATGCGCGCACGAGATGCAAAAGCCGTGCGGCAATATGACTCTTTCCTACGCCCGTATCCGTGCCGGTAATGAAGAGACTCACGCGACCTGTGCCACGCGCGCGGGGGCACTCGTCGAACGACTGGCGAGAATCGTGTCCATCATCGAGCGGAAAATTTTCGCGCCATCGGCGCTCCCGAGCCGGGCATCGGAGGCGCGATCGGGATGCGGCATCAAGCCGAAGACATTTCGTTCGCGATTGCAGATCCCAGCGATGTTTTCAATCGAGCCATTCGGGTTCGCTTCCGGAACGATCCGACCTTGTGTGTCCGCGTAGCGAAGAATGATTTGTTGGTTCACGTTTAGTTCGCGAAGAGTTTGCTGGTCGGCGAAAAAACAACCTTCGCCGTGCGCGACAGGCATACGCAGAAGCGTTCCTTTCGGACAACCGTGAGTGAATGGCGAATCATCTACTTCGACTCGCGTGATAACCATATCGCACACGAACCGCAGCGAACGGTTGCGCACGAGCGCACCCTGCAGCAGACCGGCTTCGCACAGAACTTGGAACCCATTACACGTGCCGAGCACGAGCTTGCCTGCGCGCGCGTCGCTGATTACCGCCTTCATGATCGGCGAAAAGCGAGCGATAGCTCCACAACGAAGATAATCGCCGTAGGCAAATCCCCCCGGCAGCACGATGGCCTCGAAATTATCAAGCGACGTTTCTTTATGCCAGACGTAGTCGGCATGCAATCCATCCAAGCCGTTGATGCCGGCGACACAATCCTGATCGCAGTTGGAACCGGGAAATTGGATGACAGCGAATTTCATTCGTCAAGCTAATGGGCACGGGCGCGTTGCTCAGCGTGATAGTCATTCACCACCAGGCAGGCGTGAATGACTCCTGGGATCCAGCCAAGCAAAGTCAAAATCAGACTGAGAAAGAAACTGGCAATGCGACCGGTCATGAGCACCGCCACCGGCGGCAGGACAACACAGAAAAAATATCGCAGCGCTTTCATTGGTTCGACTTCCTCTTAGCCTTCGTCTCCGTGTTCGCCTTCCTCTTTTCCTGCTTTGCTGATTCGCCCTTCTGCAACTCGTAATCTTCAATCACCGGATTCGACAGCAAATCGCGACACAGCCGATGCAAGCGCGATTCGAGATCTCCATTGTTTCCCTCAACGTCGATCTCCATGTATTTGCCTATCCTCACGCTGCGCACCTCTGGCATGCCCAGATGCCGCATCGCATCACGGACTGCGTTGCCTTGCGGATCGAGCACCGCCGCCTTGGGCATCACAATCACTTTTGCCTTCATCGCCTCCACGATATTTGCGGCGAGCGCGCGGACAAGCGCAATCCCTGAGAAAGTCCGTTCATCTACGAACACGTTTACTTCAAAATCAAAACCTCGAGCGCTCCATCGCGGCGGAGCACATTCACTCCTACGTCGCCTTCATCGTGTCTGGTGAGCAGAAGATCAACTCGCGCATCTCCTACTTTCAGATCACGAATGCTGACCTTTGGAAGGAAGGCGGGCAAAACTGGCTTCGAAAACACCAGCTTTTGTTCCGGAGCCGACACGCTCAAGCCAAGACAAGCTTCAAGCAAAAGAAAGACTGCACCCGACGCCCAAGCCTGCGGATTACAGGCTACAGGATAGAGCGTCGGGCCTTCACCAAGACGCCTGGGGAAGCCGCAAAATAGTTCCGGCAAGCGATGGAGATCGAAGAATAGACTGGCATCGAGCAACCCTGCGAGGAGCATCGCTGCCGACTCTTTCAATCCGTATCGCGCAAACCCGGCGGCAATTAGAGCGTTATCATGCGGCCAGACCGATCCATTGTGATACGACATGGGATTGTAGCGCGCCTCGCTGCTGGCGACCGTGCGGATGCCCCAACCGGAGAACGATGTTTCGTTGCTAAGCGTAGTGGCTACAGTGCGCGCATGCTCCGCCGTCGCGACACCCGCGAAAAGACAGTGCCCCGCGTTCGAGGTTCGCACTCTGCAAGGCTGCTTGCTCCCGTCCAAGGCAAGCGCATAAGTCGAAATGTCGTCACACCAAAACGCTTTCTGGAATCGGCCACGGAGCGCTTCCGCCTGTTTTGACAACTCGCGCGCACGTGGTGCGTCACCGAATAGCCTGGCCAGCTCGCTGGCTGCCGTCTTGGCAGCGTAAACGTAGCCCTGCACTTCGCAAAGCGCGATTGGTCCTTCGGCAGGAGCGCCATCCCTGTGGAAAACCGCGTCGTGAGAATCTTTCCAGCCCTGATGGATGAGACCGTGTTTCGCTTTGCGAGCATATTCCACGAAACCGTCGCCATCTGAATCGCCATAATGATCGATCCATCCAAGCGCGCGCTCGATGTTTGGCCAAATCGACTCTGCGAAGGCACGGTCGCCCGTGCGCCTGTAATATGCTCCGGCGAGCATAATAAAAAGCGGCGTGGCATCGATGCTGCCGTAGTACCGCTTAAACGGAACCTCTCCCAACGTGGCCATTTCGTCCGCGCGCATCTCGTGCATCACCTTGCCGGGCTCCGCGTCCTGCTCCGGGTTCTGCGCCTCGGCCTGGGTAGCTGCCAGGTACGCCAGGACGCCACGTGCGATAGAAGGATCAAACCAGAGGCACTGGAGAGCAGTGATGATTCCGTCCCGGCCG
>Ga0137374_10002645_pt1 | contig 20959 bp, 19 predicted proteins | sample SagtaG_20_FD_104811 | JGI IMG/M metagenome (GOLD analysis project Ga0137374, IMG submission 104811) | Vadose zone soil microbial communities from Sagehorn Ranch, Mendocino, California, USA - Sage1_R_100_16 metaG | ecosystem: Environmental > Terrestrial > Soil > Vadose zone | place: USA... | reverse complement strand
GCGGGACCGGGCGGAAAGGATCAGATTTCCCATGTCATTCGTAGAGAACGAGCTCGCTGCGCTCCGGCAGGGCCACGCGCGCGGCATGGTCACCGACGAGGAGACCAGCCAGCGCATGGAGGAGCTCGAGCGGCTGCTCTGGCAGCAGGTGCTCGACCGTGTCCACGGGGTCGGCCCGTCCGGTCGCGCCGCTATCGCCAACGCCGAGGTCGCCTAGCCGTTCAGCCGCAGCTCAGTCTCGATCTCTGGAAACGCTCGACTCCGCATCCTTCAGGTCTCAGGCGGCGCACCGGGTGGTTGCGCCGCCACGGCTCGCGGGCCTGTCGCCAACGCCAGGCCCGCGAGCCGGCGGCGCAGGATCTTTCCCGACGGGTTGCGGGGTAGCTCGTCCATCACCACCAGCTCACGTGGCGCCTTTGCCGTGGCCAGCCGGTCACGGGCGTGGGCGCGCAGCTCCTCCAGCGACGGCGGCCGGCGCATGTCCTCGGGGACGACATAGGCGACCAGCCGCTGTCCCCACTGCGCGTCCGGCACGCCCGCCACCGCCACCTCGGCGACCGCCGGATGGTCGCCGAGGACCATCTCGACCTCGGCCGGCTGCACGCTGACCCCGCCGCTGATGACCAGGTCGTCGCGGCGCCCGAGGACCTCCAGGCGCCCGTCGGGCCGGATCCGGCCGAGATCGCCGGTGTGGAGCAGCCCGCCGCGGAGCGCGGCGCGCGTCCCGGCAGGGTCGTGCCGGTAGCGGCGCATGACCACCGGTCCGCGCACGGCGATCTCCCCCTCCGCGGTGATGGAGAGCTCCACCCCGGGCAGCGGGTGGCCGTCGTGCGCCACGCCCCCGAACGTCTCCGTCAGGCCGTAGGTGGCAACCACCGCGGCGCCGCGGTCGGCGGCGCTGGCCAGCAGCCCGGGCGGCGGCGGGCCGCCGCCGAGCAGTATCCGGCGGAAGCGGCCGAGGTCGGCGCCGCCGTCCAGCAGCCGTGCCAGCATGGTGGGAACCAGCGACACCAGGGTGGCCGAGCCCTCCCGCGCGGCGCGGTCGACCAGGCCGGCGTCGAAGCGCTCATGGACGTCGATGGGCAGGTCCGAGTGCCAGGCACGGGCGACGATCGCCAGACCCGCCACCGCGTGCAGCGGCACGCAGGCGAGCCAGCGGTCGCCCGGGCCGGCGCCGATCGCCGCCGACACCGCGCCGGCGGACGCCTCGATGCCGGCGGCGGTCAGCTCGACCCCCTTGGGCGTCCCGGTCGTGCCGGAGGTGACCACGACCGCGGCGATGTCCTCCCCCACCGGCTCACCGCCGGGCAGGGCGGCGCGCCCGTGGCCGTCCAGCAGGTGCGTCGGGCGCAGCGCCGCCAGCGTACGACGGAGCTCCGCGGCGGGCGCGGCCGGGTCGAGCGGCAGCACCGCCTCGCCCGCCTGCCAGCCGCGCACCACCGCGCGCGCCGCGGCGGCACGCGGCAGCAGGACCGCCAGCAGCGGCCGTCCCAGCGCCCGGCTCGGCTTGGACCTCGACATGGATGTCGAGGCTAACAGCTCACCCGGGGCTGTGGACAAGGCGGGGCGGCGGTCCGGGGACAGCGGTAGCATGCGCCGCAAGCGCCAGAGCTTGACCAGACCGACAGACCGCCAGGGGGCAGGGGGCAGAGGGTGGAGTGGCAGCGGCACGGTGACCACGGCGACATCCGCTACGAGACCGCCGAGGGGATCGCGAAGATCACGATCTGCCGGCCGGAGGTGCGCAACGCGTTCCGGCCCAGGACGCTGTTCGAGCTGTCCGACGCCTTCGAGGCGGCCCGCAACGACCCCGGGATCGGCGTGATCGTCCTGACCGGTGAGGGGACCGAGGCCTTCTGCTCCGGCGGCGACCAGCGCATCCGCGGCGACGACGGCTACGTCGGCGAGGACGGCGTCGGCCGCCTCAACGTGCTCGACCTGCAGATCCAGATCCGCCGCCTGCCCAAGCCCGTGATCGCCATGGTGGCCGGCTACGCGATCGGCGGCGGCCATGTCCTGCACCTGGTGTGCGACCTCACGATCGCGGCCGACAACGCGCGCTTCGGCCAGACCGGCCCCAGGGTCGGCTCGTTCGACGGCGGCTACGGCATGGGCATGCTCGCCCGCACGGTGGGCCGCAAGAAGGCCGCCGAGATCTGGTTCCTGTGCGACCAGTACGACGCCCGGCAGGCGCTGCAGATGGGCCTGGTCAACACGGTGGTGCCGCTCGACCGCCTGGAGGAGACGACCCTCGACTGGTGCCACCGGATCCTGCGGCAGAGCCCGCTGGCCCTGCGCCTGCTCAAGGCTGGGCTCAACGCCGACACCGACGGGCTCGCCGGGATCCAGCAGCTCGCCGGCGACGCCACGCTCCTCTACTACATGACCGAGGAGGCGCAGGAGGGCCGCGACGCCTTCCGCGAGAGGCGCCGGCCCGACTTCTCCAAGTTTCCCCGCAGGCCCTGAGCGGCGCTGGAGGCCTGAGACATGGAGGAGGTCCTCGGCAAGGGGTCCCACAGCGCGCGCGGCCCGGGCATCTGGCTCCAGGGCGCGCGCCCGCGCACGCTGGCGGCATCGGTCTGCCCGGTGCTGGTCGGCACCGCCGTGGCGGCGTCGCAGGGGCGGCTGCTGGCATGGCGGGCGCTGGCGGCCATGGTCGTCTCGGTCGCGATCCAGGTCGGCGTCAACTACGCCAACGACTACTCAGACGGCATCCGCGGCTCGGACACGCCCGCCCGCCTCGGCCCGGTCCGGCTGACCGCCTCGGGTCTGGCGAGCCCCGCTCAGGTGCGGCGTGCCGCGGCGGTCGCGTTCGCCCTCGCCGCCCTGGCCGGGCTCAGCCTCGCCGTCGCGGTCGACCTGCGACTGCTGCTGGTCGGCGTGGCCTGCATCCTGGCGGCCATGCTGTACACCGGCGGCCCCCGCCCCTATGGCTACGCCGGCTTCGGCGAGCTGGCGGTGCTGGTCTTCTTCGGCCTGGTGGCCACCGTGGGCACCGCATACGTCCAGCTCGAGCGGGTCTCGCCGCTGGCCGTGGCGGCCTCCTTCCCGGTGGGCCTCGGCGCGGTGGCGATCCTGCTCGCCAACAACATCCGCGACCTGGACGGCGACCGCGCGGCCGGCAAGCGCACGCTGGTCGTGCGGCTCGGCCGCGCGCGCTCGCGGGCGCTGTTCGTGGCCGCCGTGGCGGCCATGTTCCTGCTCGTGGCGCTGATCGGCGTGGCCCGGCCGCCGGCGCTGGTCGCCCTGGCCGCCCTGCCGCTCGCCGCCGGCCCGCTGCGGCTGGTGTGCCGGCGCGAGGACGGCCCCGGTCTGGTCGCGGCGCTGGTCGGCACCGCGCGCCTGCAGCTGGTGGTCTGCGTGCTGCTCACCGTGGGACTGTGGCTGTCGTGACGTCAGGTCCTGGCGCCTCGGCCACTCGCGCCTCAGGACCTGGCGCCCCGACCCCCGCAGCCCCGGTCCCCGCCGCCGGCGTGGTGGCGGTCGAGGAAGCCCTCGATCAGGTCGCCGACGGCATCGGGACGCTCCAGGTGCGCCGCATGGCCGGCGCCAGGGACCAGCGCCACCTCGGCCGCGGGGCCGACCGCGGCGGCCATGCGCTCGGCGAGGCCCGTGAACTTCCGGTCGAGCGCGCCGGCCAGCAGCAGCACCGGCGGGTGCAGCGAGCCGAGGCGCTCCCACAGCGGCGCCTGCGCGCCGGTGCCGTTCAGGCGCAGGCTGCCAGCGAGCCCGGCGGCCGTGTTGGCCAGCCGCGCCGCCCGCCCGGCACGCGCCGGCGGGAGGGTCGCGAACAGCGGCTGCGCCAGCCAGCGCTCCAGGAACCGCTCCAGACCGTCGCGCTCCAGCTCCGCCGCCAGCGCCTCGTCGGCCACGCGGCGGGCCGCCCGCTCGGCCGGATCGGCGATGCCGGGCGAGGCGCCGATCAGCACCAGTGCCCTGACCAGGTCCGGCCGGTCCAGCGCCAACCGCAGGCAGAGCCGGCCACCCAGCGAGTAGCCGACGTAGGCCGCATGCCCACCCGCCTCGGCGACCAGCCCGGCGGCCTCGTCGAAGCCGGCGCTGACCGCTGCCGACCCGCCGTGCCCGGGCAGGTCCACGCGCACCACGCGGCCGCGGGCGGCCAGGCGCGTGGCGATCGGGTCCCAGGAGGCGAGCGTCTGGGTGAAGCCATGGGCGAGCACCACCGGCTCGCCCCGCCCGCCTTCGACACGGCGATGGAGCACGGCGGCATCGTACCTGCCAGGCCTGGGCCTGCTTGCGATGGACAGCCGGTGACGGTCCGGTGAGCGTTGCTGCCGCCAACTGGCGGCTCGCCCTCACGCTGGTCGACGAGCTGGTCCGGGCCGGTCTCACCGACGCCTGCCTGGCGCCGGGGTCGCGCTCGGCCCCGCTCGCGCTCGCCCTGGCCGAGCACCCCGGGGTGCGCCTGCACGTGCACCTGGACGAGCGCTCGGCCGCGTTCTTCGCGCTCGGGGCGGCCAAGGCGTCCGGCCGTCCCGCGGCGGTGCTGTGCACCTCGGGGACGGCGGCGGCGAACCTGCATCCCGCGGTGCTGGAGGCCGACCACGCCCACGCTCCCCTGCTGCTGCTGACCGCCGACCGCCCGCCGGGGCTGCGTGGCACCGGGGCCAACCAGACCGTGGACCAGATCAAGCTCTACGGCGCATCGGTGCGCCTGTTCTGCGAGGTGGGCATGCCGGCCGCAACCGGGGTCCCGGGCGACGGCGGCGCGGGCGACGGCGACGCGGCCGACGGGCGGTACTGGCGCTCACTGGCCGCCCGGGCCTGGATGGCCGCGCTCGGCCCACCGGCCGGGCCGGTGCACCTGAACCTCGCCTTCGCCGAGCCGCTGGTGCCCCAGCCACTGCAGGGCGCACCGGCGCCGGGCCGGCCGGCCGGGGCGCCATGGACCCGCGTGTCCCGCCGGCCGCAGCGCCCCGACCGCGCCGAGGTCGAGACGCTGGCCGAGGCCGTGTGCGGCGCCCCGCGCGGGCTGCTGGTGGTCGGCTGGGACGCGCGCCTCGACCCCGCCGCGGTCGACGGCTTTGCCGCCGCCGCTGCCTGGCCGGTGCTGGCCGACCCGCTCTCGGGCGCGCGGCGCGGCCCGGCGGCGGTCTCCACCTATGACAGCCTCCTGCGGCTGCCCGGCTTCGCCGCGGAGCACCGGCCCGACCTGGTGCTCCGGGTGGGCGCCGCAGCGACCAGCAAGGTGCTCAGCGGCTGGCTCGACGCCGCGGTCCCACAGGTGATGGTCGATCCGGAGGTCGGCTGGCCAGACCCCGGGCGGGCGGCCAGCGGCCATCTGGTGGCCGACCCGTCCGCCCTGCTCGAGGCGCTCACCGCCGCCATCGGCCAGCCGGGTCGCCGGAGCCATGCCTGGCTGGGCGGCTGGTTGCGGGCGGAGGCGCTGGCCAGGTGCGCGATCGACGAGTTGCTGGACTCGAGCGAGGAGCCGTTCGAGGGGCGCGTCGCCCGTGACCTGGTCGCCGCGCTGCCGGACCGGGCGACCCTTGTGGTCGGCTCCAGCATGCCCGTGCGGGACGTCGACGCGTTCGCCGCACCTCGCGACGGCCTGCGTCTGGTGGCCAACCGCGGCGTCAGCGGCATCGACGGCTTCGTCGCCACCGCGCTCGGGGTGGCGGCGGTGACCGATGGGCCGGTGGCCGCCCTCTGCGGCGACCTGTCGTTCCTGCACGACGCGACCAGCCTGCTCGGGGCGGCTGGCCGGCGTCCAGGCGTGGTGCTGGTGGTGTGCGACAACGACGGCGGCGGGATCTTCTCGTTCCTACCCCAGGCGGACCTGCCGGCGCCCGCCTTCGAGACGCTGTTCGCCACGCCGCACGGGCTGGATCTCGCCGACCTCGCGGTGGCCGCGCGCCTGCCGTGCCAGCGGCTGACCAAGGCGTCCGAGCTGGGCCCGGCGCTGGAGGCCGCGCTCGGTCGCGGTGGCACCGAGGTGCTGCTGGTGCCGAGCGACCGCGCCGCCAACCGGGCCAGGCACGGGGAGGTGATCGAAGCGGTGGCCGCCGCGTACGCCGCGGCCGAACCGGCACCGTGACCCGCGGCGCGCCGCCCGTCCCTGGCGCCGTTCTTCACCCGCCAGGCCAGATGCGCTCCGGTCGCGGTGAACCGCACCCACCGGGCCATGGAGAAGAAATTGCGGTCGGCGAGGTTGAGGGTGGCCCTGGCGCAGTGTGTTGGCGTAGAGAACCCATAGAACCCATATGCGACTCTTCACCTTTCTGTGGGCGGGTTCGAGCCGGGCTGAGAGGTTGGGGGTGGAGGCCGACCCGACAAGCGACCATTGCTAGTCGCGCGCTGAGTCCCGGGCGCCGCGCAGCGTGACGACCACGATCCCGGCGGCGAAGACCAGGGCGGCGCAGATCGCGCCGCCGCGGTCGTGCGGCGGCCGGGCCGGCCAGACCCATGGCGTGGTCCACGACTCCAGGAGCGCGTACTCGGCCACCACCATGTAGGCCATCGGGCCGGTCCACGCCAGGCCGCCGCCGGTCACGGCGGCCAGCAGCAGGCCGATGCCGGTCAGCCCGGCAACATTGCGCAGCAGGTCCAGGGTGCCGCCGTCCAGGCCTCCCGCGATGGCCGCCCCGGTGGCGAGGGCGCCGACGGCGGCCGCGGCCAGCGCCATGGTGGTACCCAGCCGCAGGTAGGGCAGCCAGCGACCGGTCGCGCGCTCCGGCTCGCCGAACGGACTGTGGATGGTGACCGCGATGACCCCTGCGGTTCCGGCTTCGAGGATGACCGGTATCGACTGCGCGCCGGTGCCGCTGCCCACGGTCCAGTGCCAGTGCAGCGCCACCCACAGTGCGGCGCCGCACCCGGCCAGTACCGCCAGGCCGGACGGGATGCGGCGGCTGGCCAGGTGCAGGCGTACCAGGCGCGGCCCGGCCTGCAGGGCTGGCCACGGCCGGGCCGCTGCCGGTAGGGCTCCCGGTGGCGGCTTCTGCAGGCTGGCTGTGGTCATGGCAGCTGCGCCAGGGTGATGTGGCCGGCGCGCAGCGCGGGCAGGTGGGCCACGAGCCAGGCGTGCTGGGCCGCGGCCGGCAGCGCCGCGAACCGGCTGGCCGCAGCGGAGATTGCCGCCGGAGGCGGCGGCACGTGGGGTGGTTTCTGCACGCCTGCCGCCTTGAGCAGGGCCATCTCGACCGCCTGCTGTGCGGGGGTGCCGGTCGCTGGGACGTAGGCGCCGGATCCGGCGATGTAGGTCGTCACGAAGTCGGTCCGGATGCTGTCGATGAAAGCGGCGGCGCCCAGCACGCCAGCGAGGTCATCGGCGAGAGCAGCGCGTACCCGCCCGTGGCGCCGAGCGCCTGCCTGAATGCCACATGGACACGAGGTACGAACCGACCGCGGCCAGCGGCGCGGTGAACCGGCTGGGAACGAACACCCCGGCGGCGAACCCGACCGCGCACGCCGCGGCAAGCTCCGCCGCGCCGACCGCCACCGGCCACAACGGCGGGCCGCCCCAGGTGGCCTGATACGCGGTGACCGCGTACAGGACGGCCACGAAGCACAGGAACACCGCCAGCACCCAGCAGAAGGCAGCCGCCAGCGCGGCCCCCCGCCGCACCCAGCCCGCACGAGCGGTCGCCGCAACCAGGTCCGCGGCGTCGCGGCGAACCTCCCGCGACCGGCCCAGGCCGAGACCCCGGCGGCGAACGGCACAAGGTCCGGCACCAGGTGGTTGCCGATCACCGAGGCGCGCACCGCCCAGACCGCGGCATAGCCCATCGCCATCCTGTGGGGATCGAAGAAAAACAGCGCGGCCAGCAGCGGAATCATCCACGGCCACGGGCTACGGCGCAGCTCCAGGCGCAGCAGCCGCGCCACCGAGCCGGGGAAGGACCGGGCGGCGCGCGGCCGACGTACCCGCGCCGCGGCACTGGCGGCGGTCATGCCCGCGCCTCCGCCAGTACCGCGGTGTATCCGCGTTCCAGTGCCGCGTCGCCGGTGCCGCGCCCCTCGCCACGGGTGGTCAGCTCCTGCGGGGTGCCACGGAAGACGATCTTGCCTTGATCCATCAGCGCGACCTCGGTGCAGGCGGCGCCCACGTCCTCGACCAGATGGGTACTCACGACGATGGAGGCGCGCTGACCGAGGCCGCGCAGCAGGCCACGGAACTGCACCCGCTGCTCCGGGTCCAGCCCGGCGGTCGGCTCGTCAAGCAGCAGCAGCTCGGGATCGTTGACGATCGCCTGCGCGATCCCTACCCGGCGCAGCATTCCGCCCGACAGGGTGCGCAGCTTCGCTTTCGCCTTGCCGCCCAGGTTGACACGTTCGACGGCGGCCGCCACCGCGGCGGGAATCCGCGCCGGTGTCATCTCCTTGAGCAGCGCGAAGTACTCCACGAACTCGACCACGGTGAACGCCGGGTAGTAGCCGAGGTTCTGTGGCAGGTAGCCGAGCCTGCGCCGGATCTGCCTGCGCTGCCCGTATGCACCCGGGTCACGGCCAAGCAGCCGCATCCGGCCCGAGGACGGCGCGATCACCGTCGCCATCATCCGCAGCAGCGAGGTCTTCCCCGCGCCGTTGGGCCCCAGCAGCCCGAACACCCCCGGGCCGGCTTCCAGGCTCACTCCGGCTACCGCCTGGCTGCGGCCGAATCGCCGGGTCAGGTCCGTTAGCTCGATGTTCATGACATTCCTCTCGGGATCCGGGTCGCATACACGGCGACCACGACACAGCAGGCGGCGGCCGCCAGGTAGGGAACCACAGGGGCAGAACTCGTGACCGCGGCGGTCAGCTGTCCGTCAGCCACCCACGCGGACAGCACCGTGATCACCCAGGCGGCCATCCCCGCCGCCGCCGCCAGCCCCAGGGCCGCATTCACCGCGAACACCGCCAGCGCCCGGACCAGCAGCACCATCCGGTCGCTGACCGCCATGCTGCAGGACAGCTCCCACGCCGGGTCCATGCCCGGCCCGTACGCGTAGGCGATGCCCGCCGCCGCCAGCGCAGGCGTCACCACCCAGACCAGCGGCTGGCCGGTACCCAGCGTTGCGAGGGCACCCGCGCCGACCACCACCACGGTGGCGATCAGCCACGGCACCAGCAGCGACGGGGTGGTCAGCAGCGCCCGGGCCAGGCCCGGCGAACGCAGCAGCCGCCCGGCCGCCCACTCCAGCCACCCCGGCTCACGGCGCCACACCCGCGCGGCGATCCCGGTCCACACCCTGCCCAGGTCAACATCTGGCGGTCCACTATCCGGATGCGCTCTCGTCGCGGCGGCCGGGTGATCCCGGCCCGCGTCCGGGTCGCTCATCGTGCCCTCCTTCCGCCGCGCGGTCGCGCTCACCACTTCGCAGTACATCAGCCGCCAGACCTCACGCTCTGGACTGCCCTCGGGGCCGAGCACAGCCACCGCGTCGGTGATCTCCGCTCGTGCCAGCGCCGCCTCAGCCGGGTCGCCCGCGTGGGATCCACTCGCCGCGGCCGCCGCCGACTGGGACAGCACGGCCGGGTCGCGGCCGCGCAGGAACCGGGCGGCCTGCCGCCGCGCGATCCCCCACACCCAGCCGCCCGCCGAGCCTTCCGGCCGGTACCCGCGTGCGCCCGTCCAGACCGCGAGGAAGGTCTCCTGCAGGACGTCCTCGACGTCGGTGGCGGACAACACCGATCGCAGCCGGGCCGCCAGCCACGGCGCGTGCCGCGAGAACAGCTCCCGCAGCGCCGTATCGTCGCCGGCCGCGACGCTGGCGATCAGCTCGTCGTCGTCCATCGCCTCTCTATTGCACGGCAGCGCCAGCCGGTTCACGGCAGCGGCAAGATCCTTTCGTGAGCCCGGCCAGCTCGCGCGCACCCGCTACGCCCTGCGTGCCGGGCGGGAACGCCTCGACGCCCAACATCAGGCCATCGTCCGCGCGCTGCGTCGCCACCGCTACCGACGCTGCGGGGCCCTACGGGCCGGTGAGGACCTCCAGCATGGCCTGGAGCTTGCTGGCGGTCTCGTCCCACTCGGCGTCCGGGTCCGAGCCGGCGACGATCCCCGCGCCGGCGAGCAGGCGGGCACGGGGTCCGGCCAGGCTCGCGCAGCGCAGGGCGACCGCCCACTCGCCGTCGCCGGCCGCGTCCATCCAGCCGACCGGGCCGCCGTACAGGCCGCGGCCGGCCGGCTCCAGCGAGGCCAGCAGGCTGAGGGCAGCGTCGCGGGGCGTGCCGGCCACCGCCGGGGTGGGATGCAGCAGGGCGACCAGGTCGAGCGCGGTGGGAGCGGCCTCGCCGAGCCCGGCGGTGATGGCGGTGGCCAGGTGCGACACGGTCGGCAGCCGGACCACGCCGGTGGCGGCGACCTCGATCCGCTCGGCGGCCTTGGCGAGCGCGCCGGCGACCGCATCGACGACCAGGCGGTGCTCGAGCGCCTCCTTGGCCGAGGAGCGCAGCCAGGCCTGGCTGCGGGCCTCCTCGGCGGGAGTCGCGCCGCGCGGCACGGTGCCGGCCAGCGGCCGCGAGCTGGCCATCCGCCCGTGGCGGGCGACCAGCAGCTCGGGGCTCGCGCCGACGAAACCGCCGCTGGCGTACAGGTAGGAGCCGGCCGACCTGGCGGCGAGCCGGGCGAGCACCGCCGCCCGCCCGAAGGGCCGGTCGGCCTCGACCACGACCTCGCGGGCGAGCACCGCCTTGTCGAGTCGCCCGGCCCCGATGAGCCGCAGGATCGTCTCGACCGCCGCCCGCCAGTCCCGCCGTTCCCAGCGGGAGGTGACCGCCGCCCGCCGTGGCCATTCCTCGCCGGCGACGCGCGCGACCAGCCGGGCGGCGAGGTTGATCGGGTCGGGCGGGTCGGCGCCGAGGGCGATGCTGCTGGCCTGCAGGCCGCCGTCGGCGGCCGGCTCCAGGACCAGGGCGGGGACGATGAGCTCCCCGGGGCTGCGATCGTCGAAGGGGATCGCCCCGACCGCCAGGGCCGTACCCGACGGCGAGGCCAGCGGCGGGCCCTGGCCTTGAGCCGGGCCCAAAGCCGAGCCTGCCGCCGGGCCCGCCGGCACGGACTCCCCCAGCAGCGACTGGGCCGCGGCGCTCAGGCGCTCGAGGCGGCGCGGGCCGTTTGGGACCGGGATGCGGGCGGCGGCGCCGGCGGTGATCAGGGTGCGAGCGGGCGAGCTCCAGACGAATCCGGCTTCCCCGGCGAGGGCGAGCAGGCTGCCGGCTGCGCGCTCCAGCGCGAGGCGGGCGCCCGGATCGAGGCGCTCACTGCGGGTGCGGAGAGACGCGGTCAAGGCCGAGCGGTCATGCCCCTGCACCGGGAATGGCCAGCCGGCCGGCGCCGAGCTCCCGGGACAGGCCGCGGGCAGCTTCCTTGACGGCGGCGACCGCATCGGTGGCAGGACCGTCGGGAAGGAGGTGCTCGACCGGCCCCGAGACCCCGATGGCACCCACGATTATGCCGCGATGGTCGAACAGCGCCGCAGCGACCCCCGCCTCCCCCACGATGGCCTCCTGGTCCTCGACGGCGTAGCCGTCGCGCGCGATCCGGGCGAGCTCCCGGGCCAGCACGTCCGGGTCGGTGATGGTCCGCCCGGTGAGCCGCGGCAGGCCGCCGTCCAGCAGCTCGCGGCGCTCCTCGGGCTCGAGGTAGGCGACCATCGTCTTGCCCAGCGCGCAGGCGTGCCACGGGATCGACGCGCCGACCTCGAGGATCTGCACCGAGTCGTCGGGGCGGAACACGTGGTGGACGATCAGGACGCTGGGCCGGTGCAGGACCCCGACGTGGACCGCCTCGCGGATCCTGGTCGCAAGCGACTCCGCCCACAGCAGCGAGCGGGCGCGCAGCTCGTGGTTTTCGAGGAAGGCGTTGCCGAGCTGCAGCAGGGCGGGGCCGAGGCGGTACTTGCCGGTCTCCAGGTCCTGCTCCACGAACTGGTGCGCCTCCAGCGTGCGCAGCAGCCCGTACACCGTGGCCTTGGCCAGGCCGAGGCGGTCGGCCAGCTCGGTCACGCCCAGCCGCGCCTGCTCCGACCCGAGCGCCTTGAGGATGCGGGTGGCGCGGGCGACCGACTGGATCATGATGGGCTCAGGGCTCATGGAGGTCCCCGAGTCGGCCGGTTGGCCCGGCGGCGAGCCGCTGGGAGCGCTGGGCGAGCACGGCGTCCTCCATGGCGGCGAACAGCAGCGCGGTGGAGGTCGCGCCGGGGTCCTGGTGGCCGACGCTGCGCGGGCCGAGGTAGGAGGCGCGGCCCTTGCGGGCCTGCAGCGGGATGGTCGCCCGCATGCCCTCCATCGCCGCCGCCCGGGCGGCGCGCACGGCCGCCTCGAGCGTGCCGTTGCGCAGGCCGTCCTCGAACGCCGATAACCCACGGGTGAGCGCGTCGACCATGGTCTTGTCGCCATCCACGGCCGCGCCGACCCGCTGGACTCCCTCCAGCGACGCGCGGATGGCCTCGACCAGACGTTTCGGCCCGAACGCCTCACCGTCGCCGAGCGCCTGCCCGGCCTGGACGAACGCGGTGCCGTACAGCGGCCCGGCGGCGCCACCCACGATCGACACGAACGTCCTGCCCGCCTGGATCAGGAGCTGGCCGGGGGTGGCACCGTCCAGCGCGCTCATCCGTGCCAGGACGGCGTTGAAGCCGCGGTGCATGTTGGTGCCATGGTCGGCGTCGCCGATGGCGGCGTCGAGTTGGGTGAGGTAGTTGCGTTCTGCCTCGATCCGTGCGGCGGCGACCTCGAGCCAGTGGCGAACGCACGCGGCATCCACGATCGGGCTCCCTCCCGCAGCGCGTGTCCGAACAGATTGCGAACAGATGTCGGGTGCCAGCCTACCAAGCTGGGAGCGGCGAGGCTCAGCCCGCCTGGCCCTGGGTCTTGGACATGCTGGCGGCGCCGTGGGCGGCGGCATCGACCTCCTCCAGGCTGGAGCCGGTGCTGGCCTGGATCGCGGCGATGATCGCCCCCTCCACCAGCGGGGCGTCGGCGATGCGCACGCGTCCGCGGCGCTCGTCGTCGATCAGCTCCTCGATGGCGAGCTGGGCCGAGAGCACGGCCGAGCCGAGGTCCACGATCACCAGCACGCCGTCGCCCTCGTCGGCGTCGGAGATGGCGCCGGCGATCAGGGTGGCGTCGGTGCCGATGGCGCCGTCCTCGGTGCCGCCGGCGGCGCGGATGCGCACCCCGCCCGCCATCTGCGCGGCCATCTCAACGACCCCCTCGGCCACTTTGGCCGAGTGCGAGACGACCACCACGCCGACGCTCACGGGTGAGCCCGCCCGCCTACACGCCCCAGCGCAGCGCCGGGGTGTGCACCGGCGCGTCCCACAGCCGGGTCAGCTCGTCGTCGAGCCTGAGGATCGTGACCGAGGCGCCCTGCATCTCCAGGGAGGTGATGTAGGGGCCGACGATGCTGCGGGCGATGCGCACGCCGCCTTCGTCGAGGAGCTGCGCGACCCGGCGGTAGACCACGTACAGCTCAGCCAGGGGCGTGCCGCCCATGGAGTTGACGAACACCAGCACCTGCTCACCGGAGGTGAGGCCGAGGTCCTCGATCACCGGCCTGGTGATGCGGTCGGTGAGCTGGTCGGCGGCCTCCATCTTGATGCGCTCACGGCCCGGCTCGCCGTGGATGCCGATGCCGATCTCCACCTCGTCGTCGCCCAGGTCGAAGGTGGGCGTGCCGGCCGCCGGTACGGTGCAGGAGGTGAGCGCGAGCCCCATCGAGCGGACCCCCGCGATCACCTTGCGTGCGAGGTCGGTGACGCTGGCGAGGTCGGCGCCGTCCTCGGACTTGGCGCCGGCGAGCTTCTCGAGCAGCACCGTGCCGCCCACACCGCGCCGCCCCTGGGTGTAGGTGGAGTCCTTGACCGCCACGTCGTCGTCGATGACCACGCTCTGGACCTCGCTGCCCGCCTCGCGCGCCAGGTCGGCGGCCATCTCGAAGTTCATCACGTCGCCGGAGTAGTTCTTGACGATGTGCAGCACCCCGGCGCCGGAGTCGACCTTGCTGGTGGCCCACTCCATCTGGTCGGGCGTTGGCGAGGTGAACACCGCTCCGGGACAGGCGGCGTCGAGCATGCCGCGGCCCACGAACCCGCCGTGCATCGGCTCGTGGCCGGAGCCGCCGCCGCTCACCAGCCCCACCTTGCCGGGACGCGGGGCGTCGACCCGGTAGACGACCGCCGGGTCGAGGTTGACGGCGACCAGATCGGCGTGCGCCCGCGCAAGCCCCTCCAGTGACTCGGGGACGAAGTCGTCGACCGCGTTGATCAGCTTTTTCATTCCTGCCTCCTGCGGTTCAGACCGAGCGAGGGACCGGGCTCTGTCGGGCCGGAGGGCTCTGGCTCTGTGTCGGGACGGGGCAGCGCTGCAGCGGGAGTCCCCGACCCCCCCGGTACTGCCGGGGACTCCCGCTTCTGCGCACCGCCCCCCTCAGCTGTCTGCGCGGGCGGTCTCCGGCGGCTCGGGCACGCGGCCCACTTCGGGTTCGGCGACCGGAAGGAATCTCGCGATGAAGAAGTCGTAGACGAAGGCGCCGAGCACGCCGCCGATGAACGGTCCGATGATCGGCACCCAGGCGTAGAAGTCGCCGCGCTGGTCCTTCATGGCGTTGGACCAGCCGGTGATCAAGGACGCCAGCCGGGGGCCGAAGTCACGGGCCGGGTTGATGGCGTAGCCGGCGTCCGCGCCGAGCACCATGCCGATGCCGACCACGATCAGGCCGATGATGAACGGGGCCAGGTTGACGCCCGGTGCCATGTTGCGCGCGTCGATGACCGCGAGGAGCACCATCAGCAGGACGGCGGTGCCGATGATCTGGTCGCGCAGGGCGCCGAGCTGGCTGACCGGCAGGACGTTGTTGCCCGGCAGGGTCGAGAAGACGAGCTGGCTCTTCACGCCCTTGGCGGGGTCGAACTTGTCGAATGCCTCCCAGTAGTTCCAGCGGATGAGCAGCGCGGCCAGGAACGCGCCGACTGTCTGGGCCCCCCAGTACGGCAGCACCTTGCCCCACGGGAACCCCCGTCGCACCGCCAGCGCGAGCGTGACCGCGGGGTTGATGTGCGCGCCGGAGATGCCGCCCGCGACGTACACGCCCATGATCACGCCGATGCCCCACGCCCAGTGGATGGACTGCGCGCCGGCGCTGAACGGGGTGAGCACGGTCTGGGCGACCACGCCCACGCCGAAGACGATCAGGGTGAAGGTGCCGAGCATTTCGGCAGAGAGCTCGCCGAGCAGAGTATTGCGTTTCATGGCGAGTGCGCGCCTCCTTGCGTGCGGCTCGTTCGACGATGCCGAACGATGTTTGGCAGCATTAGGCACCGAAGGAAGCGGGGTGTCAAGGGTGTGCAGCGACCCAGGCATCGCCATCTCGTGCGTGCGGATGATCGCGCCGGGTGCGAGCATGGCCGGGCAGGAAGCTGGCCGCTTGGAGGGCGACATGCGAGAGCTCGGGATGACGCCGGAGGTCCGGGAGCTGCGCGAGCGGGTCCGCGTCTTCATGGAGGAGTACGTCTACCCGGGCGAGCCGGTGCTGGACCGCGAGGACGACGAGGCCGAGGCGCTGCTGAAAGACCTCCAGGCCAGGGTGAAGGCGGCCGGGATGTGGGCGCCGTTCATCGGGCCCGAGGCGGGCGGGACCGGTCGTGGCTTCCTCCCGTACGCCTATCTCAACGAGGTCATCGGCCGCAGCTTCTGGGCGCAGCTGGTGTTCGGCTGCCAGGCTCCCGATACCGGCAACGCCGAGATCCTCCACCTCTACGGCACCCAGGAGCAGCGCGAGCGCTGGCTGTATCCGCTGGTCGCCGGAGAGATCCGCTCGTACTTCGCGATGACCGAGCCGGAGGTCTCCGGGGCCGACCCGACCGGGCTTCGCAGCAGCGCCGTGGTGGACGGCGACCACTGGGTGATCGATGGGCACAAGTGGTTCAGCTCCGGCGCGGAGGGGGCCGCGCTGGCGATCGTCATGGTGGTCACCGAGCCGGAGGCGCCGCCGCACCGCCGCATGTCGCAGATCATCGTGCCGGCGGACACCCCCGGGGTCGAGGTCGTCCGCGCGGTCCCGACGATGGGGCACCGCGGCCACGGCTGGACCACCCACTGCGAGGTGCGCTTCGACGGAGCCCGGGTGCCGCTGACCAACCTGCTCGGCGAGCGCGGCGACGGCTTCCGCATCGCCCAGAAGCGGCTCGGCCCCGGGCGCATCCACCACGTGATGCGCTGGCTCGGCCAGATGCAGCGAGCCTTCGAGCTGCTGTGCGCCCGGGCGCTGGAGCGGGAGGCGTTCGGCGGGCCGCTGGCGGACAAGCAGACCGTGCAGAACTGGATCGCCGACTCGGTCGCGGAGATCCAGGCGTGCCGCCTGCTCACGCTGGACGCGGCCTACAAGATCGACCAGGGCGACGAGGCCAGGGTCGAGATCTCGGTCATCAAGTTCTACGCAGCGCGCGTGCTGCACGAGGTGATCGACCGGGCGGTCCAGGTGCACGGCGCGCTCGGCCTCACCGACCAGACGCCACTGTCGAGCATGTACCGGCAGGCGCGCGCGGCGCGCGTGTACGACGGGCCCGACGAGGTCCACCGCATGGTGGTGAGCCGCCGGGTCCTACGGGCCTTCGCCGCCGGCCAGCCCTGGGACTTCGCCGAGGGCGGCCCGCGGTGAGACCGCGGTGAGACCCGCCAGCTTGCCCGTTCGGCTGGCTGTCAGTGCAGGGCGCTCCCGGAGGCCCACTTGCTCCAGGACATGTTCCAGTCGACCACGCCGAGACTCCATCCGTTGGGTTGCTTGGGCGAGCCGATCACCTGGACCACGTCGCCGCGCTGGCTGAAGCGGTAGAACCAGATGGCGTTCGCGGTGGACAGGTTCACGCAGCCATGAGAGACGTTGGCGCTGCCCTGGGAGCCGACCGACCAGGGCGCGGCGTGCACGAACTCGCCGGTGTTGGAGATCCGAACGTTCCAGAAGACCTTCTCGTAGTAGCCGTCGGGCGAGTCGCGCGGGATGCCGACGGTCGCGGAGTCCATGGTCACCTGCTGGGCCTTCTCCAGGGTGAAGTGGATCCCGTTGGTGGTCGGGTACTTGGGCCGGCCCGCGCTCATCGGGAAGGTCTTGAGGGTCCTGCCGTTGGAGCTGACCTTCATCTGGTGGGTCGTGGTGTTGACCACGCTGATGTGGCTGTCCCCGATGCGGAAGCGCACCACCCGGTCGTGCAGGCCCCACACGCCGTCGCCGGCGTCGACGCCGGCGAGGCTGGCGCGCAGGGTGACCGCTGTGCCGCTGTGCCAGTAGGCCTTCGTCCGGTAGTGGATCTCCTTGTCGTTGAACCAGTGCCATGCCCCCTCGACGGGCGTGGAGCTCTCGACCTTCAGGCGGCGCTCCACCGCTGCCCTGTCGGCCACGGGGTGGTCGAACCAGATCGCGATCGGCAGTGCCACCCCGACCTTCTCGCCGTCCAGCGGCATGATCGCCGTGCCGAGCGTCCCGGCCGGCTCCAGCGTGGTGAACGAGCTGGTGCGGCGGGTGAGGGCGCCGACCGGGTTCTCGCCGACCACGGTCAGCTTGTAGCCGGCCCCGGGCTCGAGCACGCCCGCGCTGACCCAGGTCCTGCCGTTCTCGGAGAGCAGGCCGGACAGACGCTTGCCGTCGGGCCCGGTGACGCGCACCGAGCGGATGCGGCCCCCGCTGGCGACCACCTTGGCGTGCGCGTCGAGCCGCACGCCGGTGGCCTTGTCGCCGGGGGTGAGCTTGAGCTTGACCGGAGGGACCGGCTGCGTGGTGGGGGTGGCGTGCTTGCCGGGCAGCAGGCCGCCCACGCCGCCGCCGCGCCAGGCGCCGCCGAGGGCCACGCCGCCGAGGGCCACCAGAGCGACGACACCCAGGGTGAGCGTGAGCGGCAGTGGTCGCCGCAGCGCACCGAGGATCCTCGAGAGCTGACGCAGGCGATCCATTGCTGCAGCGCACCTCCCCCGTGGGTGGCCGGCACGGCGTTGCTCCCCTGATGGTAGCTATCGGCCTCGATTCGTGACCTTCTCGAGTCCCAACCGTTCGCCGGCATGCGAGGATCAACCGGAACGTCCTCGCTACCTGAGGAGGCGGCCCTCCGCTTCCTTGCCCGCCGGCTGGTAGGTCTGGCGGACCGGCCCGCTGGTATGGATCTAGCGGTGCCCGCTGTAGGAGACCGCCTGCTGGAACGTCGGTCGATTGGTCCAGCGCATCGTGATCGGGAAGCTCGGCAGGAAGTTGATCCGCTCCGCGGTCGCGGCCGATCGCCACTGGGTCGGATCGTTCGTGCCCTGCGCCGCGGCGAGCGCGTCGCCGGCATCGGTCAGCGCCTGCCACAGCGAGCTCCGACACGCGGTCAGGTCGCCGGCCCCGCAGAAGCGCGTCTTGAACGCCCCCGCGACGGGCTGGCCGAGCAACGTCCGCAGGTCCTTGTCGACGTAGCCGTACCAGCCGCTGCCGTACGACGAGCCCTGGCTGTTGGCCCTGTTGTCCCGGGAGATCAGGCTCGCGAGACCGGCGAGCTGGGGTCCGAGCACAGGGCTCATCACCGCGTCGGCGATCCTGGGCCACGCCGCGTCCATGATCGCAGCACCCGGGGCGTCGATCCTGCCGTCGAGGTCGCGATCGAGACGGCTGGAGCCCTCTGCCCGCCATTGCTCCAGCAGAGCGAGCATCTGCTGCTCGCGCGGACCTGGGGCGGGACCGGTCCGAAGCACCGCTTCGATCGCCGGCAGGCCCTCAGCGTTACGGATGTCCTGGGTCGCCGCGCGGTTCATGGCGGCCACCAGCGAACCGAGCGAGTGCGTGCCGCTGCGGGCGACCGCGTTCTGCAGCAGCTCCGAGCGATGCACCGACCCGTAGGCCCACTCGTCATCGGCGGCGGTCCACCCGGCGGCCGGCTTGTTGTTCCAGTTGATGATCCTGCCCCCGCTGGGGTTCACCGCCTGCGGGTGCTTGGAGGCGGGGAGGAACCCCTGCCACTCGCCCGCGCCCGTGCCGACGGTCGGCAGCCCGAGGTCGACGCCGTCGGCGCGCATCGGCACGCGGCCGCTGGAGAACGTCGCGATGTTCTGGTTGTCCGCGTAGAACCAGTTGAACGTGAACTCGATCTTGGACGTGGCGGCGATGAAGCTCGCCGGGTCGTGGACGGTGTTGGCGTTGAGGTCCGCGAACCCTATCGCGCTCATCAGCTCGCGCCCGCGAGTCGAGCGCTTGTTCGAGATCGCCACGCGCTGGCCGTTGGACCTCGCGTAACCGCTCACGGGCCCGTGCAGTGTCTCGTTGAACGTCACCGGACCAGCCGGCGTCCCGGGACCAGGACCCAGCGTGCCCGCGTTGAACGGGGTCATGTCAACGCAGTTGCCGTTGACCACGTACTTGGTGTCAACGCCGCCGCAGAGCGTCTCGACGTACTGGTCGATGATGTCGGTCCCCGACGACGTGGCGCTCCAGGAGAAGTCCTGCCCGCGGCCGAGCTGCACGTACGGGCCCGACCCCGGGAAGGTCGCCCCGCGCGCGTCGATGCCGCCGCCGTGCAGGTCGGCCTCGTAGAGGGCCCCCGGGTACAGGTATCCGACCTGCGGGCCGGCAACGAACAGCGGATGGCCGTTCTGCGACCGACCCGCCCCCAGCAGCAGGGCGTTGCTCGCGCTCTTTTGCGCGGACTGCGCGGTCGCGGCGGCCTCAGCGGCCGACGTGCCGATGCTGCCCGCGTCGATCACGGCGTTGCCCGTCCCTTCGCCGGAGACAAGCTTGAACTTGCCCGGCACGGTGACCGGGGCCTCCGGGTCGTTCTGCTCGCGCAGGTCGTTGAAGACCTTGCGACCGGCGCCGTCGCCGAGCCGCTGCTGCAGCGCTGACAGGAACTGTGCCCGCCGCGCCTCGTCGCCGCCGCCCTTGCCGAACCGCGCACCGATCAACGCGGCCACCGCCACGACGTCGTTGCGCGTCCACGCCGGCCCGGGCACGCCCGCCAGCGACCGGGCGTCGTTGATCCCCTGGAGGTAGTCGTCGGTGTCCTGCACGACCTGCTGCCCGGCCGGTCCCTGGCTCTGCAGCAGCGAGATCTGCTGAGCGAGAAACGCCTCGGTTTGAGCGCTCGGAGTGAACTGCCGCAAGCTCAATGCGATCTGGAACGGGTCGATGCCCGGCGCGTCGACCGCCGCCAGTCGCCCGGGGCCCCGCAGCAGCTCCATCAGCAGGGCGCGGTCGGAGACCGTCACCCAGCCCGCGCCGTACATCACGTCGCCACGCGTGTCGCCGAAGACGTGCGCGACGCCCTTGCTGTCGCGGTCGATTCGCAGTCGTGGCCGCGCGGGCGGCCGCTCGACGCTGGTGGGCGTCTCGCTCCCCAGGCCGAAGATGTTCGGCTTGAAATATGTGGGCAGGTCGGCGTCGGTGACCTGATCGAACAGCGGTGTCAGGCCGTCGTAGAGGGGAATCTGATCGGCCGAGTGCGGACCCGGGGCCGGGCTGCCGGACTCCCCGGGTGGGAGCACGTTCCAGGCCTCCCCCGGCGAAGAGAAGTCAGGCAGGCTGTCGGCGGACGCGCTCGGTGCCAGCGCGCCGAGTGCGGCAACCATCAGGACGAGCCCGATGACAACGCCACCGCGTCGCCGCGTCGTCCCCCTCCGAGCTCCTCGGCTCGGCCGGCTCCCCGGTGGCATCGCCCGTGCCGCGCTGTAGTGCGAAAAGGGCTTCATCGTTCGCTCCTCCAGCCCCGGACCGGGCTCCGCTTCGGTGACGCTTGGGGCGGCCGGCCCGTACGGTCAGGTCGCGGAGAGGTCTCTCGGCCCAGTCAGGGACCTGCGCGAATGAGCCTCCCAGAGCCGGGCTTGGTGGCGCAACCCCAGGGCGACCATCGGTGGATGGCGGGTGCGGGGCTACGGCTCCTCGCCCTTGGCGACGGGGCGGGCCGGGTCGGTGATCCACTCGCTCCACGAGCCGGCGTACAGGGCGGCGCGGTGGCCGGCAAGCTCGAGGGCGAGCACCAGGTTGGCGGCGACCACGCCTGAG
>Ga0137374_10002641_pt1 | contig 20971 bp, 20 predicted proteins | sample SagtaG_20_FD_104811 | JGI IMG/M metagenome (GOLD analysis project Ga0137374, IMG submission 104811) | Vadose zone soil microbial communities from Sagehorn Ranch, Mendocino, California, USA - Sage1_R_100_16 metaG | ecosystem: Environmental > Terrestrial > Soil > Vadose zone | place: USA... | reverse complement strand
GTCAGTAGTCAGTAGTCAATGGTTAGTTGTCCGTGCTGCCTCATTGGTGGTCGGTCTCAGTTTCAGTCGCACATTGTATACTTACCTGTGGCTGGTACTCATTCTAGCGGAGTCCATTCTACACTACGGACAACGGACAACTGACTAGTGAAAACTGACAACGGACAACCGACAATGACTACTTGGCGACTGAAAACTGGAAACTGACCTTTGTCTCAACTACGCACATTGATCTCGCTTAAGTGGACATTGTTTCGCAACGCAATGCGTTCGCGTAAAGCTACTCTCAATCAGGCTGCGTCTATTGTGGGTACTCTGGCAGCGCTGGCATTCTCACTCGTGATCGCTTTGGGCCTGGGTATCGCTGCCTACGGCATCACTTCAGAAGCAGGCGCGGCACACCTTCAGCAAGTAAGAGTCGCCTCCCGGGGAGCTGCTGAAATCCCGCCCACAAGCTTCATATTGTTCATCATTTTTGCCTTTCTTTATATGCTTTGGGCGACACTGCCTCTGAGCATCGGTGGCGGCAACCAGTTTGATCCTGGTCGCCTCCTGATGTATCCCATCAGCCTGCGCAAACTGTTTGCGATCGATCTAGCCAGCGAGTTGACGAGCCTTTCGTCACTCTTCGCCGTTCCCTCAATTCTCGCAATCGCGATCGGCACCGGTCTCGCGACGGGTTCACTCGTCAAGGCGCTTCTAGCCGCATTGCTGGCAATCATTCTCGGCATTGCCCTGGCGAAGTGGCTCGCGACGTCGATCGGTTCATTAGTAAAGAAGAGAAGGACACGCGGTGAAACTGTATTGGCCCTGGTCGGCGCCTTGGCCGGACTCAGTGGAGCGTTCATGGGTCAACTTTGGCCGATTGTGGTGCGCCATGCCGAGTGGTTCCGGGGATTGCGCTGGACTCCTCCCGGCGCTGCGGCAATCGCGATGAGCGAGGGGCTCGCTGCAAATGGAGGAAGCGATTACCTGATTGCACTAGTCGTCCTGTCGGGTTACGGATTGGTTTTGATTTACGCTACGTACTGGGTCGCGCAACGTGCGGTGCTGGGAAAAGGCGAGAGCAAACGCCGCAAGACCTCACCATCGCCGACTGTGCCGGAAAACTATGCGGGATGGGAGTTGCCGCTGGTTTCCCTGGATCTGTCAGCGATCATTGAAAAAGAATCACGTTACGCGATGCGGAATGCGCAGTTGCGAATGATTGCGTTGATGCCGCTGATACTGCTAGCGGTTAGATTCATGAATACCAGACGCCTTGGCCGCACTGGTCTTTCGCCTGATACATCGCTTCGAGTCAATGATTTTCTGCATTACGGCGGAGCATTAATGGCGACCGGCGGCGTGCTATATGTCTTTCTCATTATGGCTGGCATTGCTTGCAACGCGTTTGCCTTCGATGGCGGCGGAATGCGCACTCTAATACTCTCTCCGATAAAAAGGCGCAAAGTGCTCATGGGTAAGAATCTTGTGATAGTGGCTGTTTGTTTTGTGTTTTCGACCGCTTTGCTAATCGTCAATCAGCTGGCATTTCGTGACTTGACAGTGACGACACTCATATTTGCAGTTTTGAGTTTCATCATTTTTGCGGCCATGATGTCAATAGCGGGCAACTGGTTTTCAATTCGTTTTCCCAAACGAATGAAATTTGGGAAACGCATGAATGTCTCCGGCATGGCGGGATTGTTGTTGCTGCCAATGATTCTTTTGATGGCGTCGCCTCCGCTAGCGGCAGTTGCAGCCGGTTACCTTAGCCGCAGTTTGTTTGTCGAATATGTTACACTCGCGTTGTTAGCGGCCTTAGCGTTGTTGCTTTATTTTCCTCTAGTAAACTTTCAAGGACGCTCTCTCGAGCGGCACGAGCGCGAGATACTTGAAGCCGTCAGTAAGGATCTTGAAGGCTGAGTTGATTTTATTCCAGTGATGTCCGCGCGTGCGGCTCCGGGCGGGTTTAGAGCCCCGTCAATACACAAATGGCTCGCAGAAAATTCCGCAGTAATCAGCGGCACGAACCAACCACCGAACGTTCCTTTCAGGAGTACATCCTCTCTGCTCCTGGTCTGCAGACTTCTCGAGTTGAATTGCTCCGCCTGATCCGCGGGGGCGAAGACACTTTTCTCGAACTCAAAGTAAAGCTCTCCAACACCGAAAAAATTGCCCAGGAGATCGTTGCGCTGGCGAATACCGGCGGAGGAGTGATCGTCTTCGGTGTGAACGATCAACTTCGCGTCGAGGGTGTAGATGACGCCGAAGGCGTTCAAGAAGAATTGGTACGAATCTGTCGCGAAGAAATACAGCCGCCCCTGGTGCCGTTTATTGACCGCATCGCTTTTGACAACGGTCGGCGGGTAGTGGCTCTTGACGTCGAAGGTAAACGCCGCCCATATCGGACACGGGATGGAAGGTATTACCTGCGCATCGGTTCCGAAAAACGCGAGGCGGCTCGGGAAGAACTTTCAGCGCTTATGGACGAGGCGCGGCCGCTGCGGTACGAAAACGTTCCGGTTGCCGGAGCGAGCATCAAAGACATTGATGAGGCGCATCTCTGGAGTTTTCTTCGCTGGTTTGAAGGAGATGCGTTTGAAGAAGCTAACGCGACGGGTTATCCGACCAAAGATGTTCTCGCGCGAGATCTTCTATTGGCGGCAGATTCTGCCGGCGACGTGGTTCCCACAGTGGCTGGGCTCTTGTTGTTTGGATATGACACAAGCGTGACAGAGTTGCTGCCCCGTTCCGCGGTTACAGCAACGCGGTTTGCGGGTGACACTATCCAGGCCCCTGTGATTGAGCGAGTCAAGCTTACTGGCAATCTTTTGACCCTATACGAAGGGACTTTGAATTTCCTCACCCGTTACTGCGACCTGTGGAATACGCGTCCTCGGAACGTGGCAGGGACGGAGGTACAGGACAGCCCAGTTCCAGCGCGCGCAAACTATCATCGTCAGGCTATCTGCGAAGCAGTTACAAATATGCTGGTGCATCGCGACAACGTCTTGCGAGAGCAACCGACGCGTTTGCATGTCTTCGACCGTTCACTCGAGCTGATAAACCCTCGTCGCACTGGCGGCTTCACGCCTCTTGCGCAGCGGTCAATTCGCTATGGAGTGCCGCAGAGGCTGAATCCACAGTTGGCGAGTATGTTCACTAATCCTGGATACGGCCTTGAGCTGCCGCGGGGTGGACTGCCAATGCTGCTGCGCGAGTCGCGACTGTTCTCTGGTCGTCGTTCCGAGATAGTGGCGTTTAATGATGAGTTTCGCTTGAGGATGCACAGCGCGTGAAAGGCAGGAGCAGGCGCAGGAGGCAGTAGCACGAGCGGATGCAGGGAAGTAAGGGTCAAGGTCTAGATTTTATTTTCCATTCCTCATTTTCCATTCGTCATTATCCAAAGTTTTCTAGGTTCCTATTCTTGCCTATTTAATAGGATTTGAAGTTGGAGAGATCAACCGGGTGCCAGGATCTCGATCTTTAAACTCCGGCCAGCATGTTGAGGTCCTCCTCCTGCCGCCGCAATAATGAGTTGAAAACCACGGAAAATGACGAATGAGAGTTGAAAATGACGAATGAGAAATGAGAAATGGAAAATGAGAAATGGAAAATGAAATCTAGACCTTGACCTCTTCCTGCCCCTGCCTTCTGCCTCCCTGCTCTTGCCGTTACTGCTTCGGCGCGGTGTAAACCGTCCGGGCTTGAATCACATAGTCTTTGTCGTCATACGTCCCATCACCGTCGACATCTATACTCACTTTCAATTTATGCTGTTTGCCGTCGTGTACATCGCCGGGGTTGAATCCGAGGCTGTATTGACTGCGCAGCAGCGCATTGATCGATCCCAGTACCTTTGGAAGCTCGCCTTCAAAGGTCACCGGGTAGTAAGCACCACCCGTCTCCTTGGCGAAGGTTTGCAGCGTGTTCTGGGCCTGCAGAAAAGTCATCCGACCCGGCGATCCGGTAAGTCCGTCAGTCGCTGGAAGCGAATCGCCATACTTCTTGAAGAACAGATTGCCCGTGCCGATGATGTAGACAGGAATCCCCGCGCCTTGCAGAACCTTGCGCGCATCACCATAGTTGATCTTGCTGAATGTGTCGATCCCGGAAGCAACAAGGATGACAGCTCGTCGTCTGCCTTGAACGCTGACCAGGCCGTTGTAGTCAGACTTTTCCGACTTGGAATCTTCGAGCACCACGGAATCACCGCGGCCCCCTAACAGTACAAACTTGAGCGCGTCGAACAGGTTTGTCTCACGAAACGCCGGAGAGTTTCTGAGTAAGAGGTTGATTACCTGACTGATACGCCCGGGATCGTTTGTAAAGTCAGTTAACGGCGTTGGTCGAATATCAAAGGCCACCACAGATGCGAAATCGTTGGGCGGCTTAATGAACTGTGTCAGGAACATTGCTGCCGGGCGGATTACCTCGTACGTTCCCGGATCAAAACCGCCACTTCCGTAATAACCGAATGCTTCTGACCATTTGCTGTATTCCACCACCATGACAATTGAGATTGGCGCCTCAGGCGTGGAAAAGTTTGTAATCGTTTGTGGGACACCGTCGGCAAAAATGGCAAAGTTTGGTTTCTTCAGCCCGTTGATAATCTGTCCGGTCTTCTTGTTGTAAACGACGGCATCGATATTAACGAGATTTGTAGAGGTCGTGATCTTCTCAGCTTCTTTGGGCAAATTGATAATGTCCCGAGGCGTCGGCTCTTCCTTCTTTTCACCCTCCTGACCGGTTTCACCCGGACGCTTGTTCTTCTTTTGATCCGTCGTTGGTGGTTGGCGTCGCGATTGAGCGTAGGAAAGATTCCCGGTTGTACTGAATAGCAGTCCCATTACGAGCAGCAGCGCCATCAGGGAGTAGTAAAACTTGAAGGCTTTCATGATTCGGCTCCAACATCTAAACCGTGGAAGATTAAAGCGGCGCCGAGCCCGAGTTCGGCGACCTCAACTGGCGTTATCCAGGTTGTCTGATGCGCTGTTGCGGGGAGAAGTTTACCGTTTACCGCGGCGCGCCGCCGCCAGCTTCGGCTTCTATCACGATGTCGTAAGTTCCCGTGTTATCCGCTAGTTCGCCCTCGTTGACGCCCAGGAAAAGCACACCGTCGCGCTGCGCAACAAAATCCCGTCTCCCGCCGAGGAATATAAAGTCATCGTTATCGTCGCCGATTACGGCAATCAGGCCTCCGGTTGCTTCATTCCGCATGAGTTTGTCAGCGTCGGGAATGGTGCCCACGCCAGCCGGTGTTGAAAAACGACCCTTGCCCAGTGATACACGTCCGGAAGCGGTGATGCGTAAACGTTGCCCCTTGCGAACGACCAGGCCACTGTTAGTCCAGCCATTGTTTGCATTGTCGGCGCGCACAGCAACTTTGATAGTGAAAAATGAGGGAGTGTTGTTGCTCGCTGGCTGCGGATCCGTTCTGGGAGTCACATCAGGCTGGGTATTTGTTCGTGGCTGCGAAACGGGAACGGTATCATTCGCCGCTACTGCATCTCCGGTCGTGGCGTCGAATTCGATCGAGTCGATATCTTCGACGTAGATTGTGGTTCGGCTGCGTCGGCCTTTGGCGCCAGCCCCGATCAGAATTGTGAATTGTTGATCCTTGAAGCCCACCACCTGACCGTGAATCACGCTGCCATCTTTTAGATGTATCGTATCCGCAAGGGAGGGAAGTACCAGGCTCAACAACAAGACAGGGACGGATAGCAAGTAAAAAAGCTTTCTCATGATTGGTCTCCCGGGAGCATTCCTTGACGAGGTTTAGCAAGACTCCGATGCTTTTGCAAGCGGCGCCAGCTCTTTAGCTTGCGCTCCAGAGTAGCAGTTCGCTTTACAGGATCTGATTTGGAAACAGTACCGCGGGAGAGGCATTTTGACAGTGAATGGATGCCGGGGTTAATTGAAAGGTTGCGGACCAGGCTGAATCGATGATTTCTGACTGTTCGAGACTTGCGTTGCTTATTTTGGAGTGCGCTGGCTTGGCTGGCCTGGCAGCGCTTTGGTCTGTTTTGCGGCAAATCTTCGTGGACTTGAGTTGGTGGATTCGCATTGGGCAGGCGGGGTAGGCGTAGCGAGAAGTGCTGCTAACTCCATGACGCTACGCTGTCACAGGCCAAAGCGGCACCGGGCTGCCGCACTCCAAATCTCTGGCCCGGCATCGCTTAGGCTTACTGGGTTAGCAGATGAACACGGATTGGAGTCGTTAAGATCAACTGTGGTAAGACTCCCAAAGGATGCCGAGTAGCCAGACTAAAAGGAAGGCGAGCAGACCCGCCACAGTACTGAGAACAAAAGCGAGTGGAAATTCCAGGCGCTCTCGTAGGTTCTTTGGTCCTGTCATAGGGAGTACCTCCAGAAGTCAAGGCCTAACAGGTTAATTAGTAAGCGTAAGTCCCAGACGTTCGGGTTGTTGCCTGCGCCTGTGACCGGTGACTGAAAGCGACAACGAAAATAACTGCTGAGAGCATCGCGAGAACGATGAACAGCTTCCACTATACTTCCTCCTAGTAGTGGCTTTCCGTCTGTTGCCTGAGTTTCGCAGCCTGGACTACAATGAGCGCCGACTTGCCAGATGTTTATGAGCACTGTTTTAACGCTGATTTAGTATGTCGATAACGCGTCGGCAAGTCCTCAGAACGCTCTCAAGAATCCCTCAATGATGTTTCTCAAGGCCTTTTATGGGCGAGCAAGCAAGTTCTTCCTATCAGTTTGGACGCTTCAGCGTGGACACGGCTGATCGTGTGCTCCGGCGCGACAAAGAACCTGTTCCTCTCACACCTAAAGCCTTCGACATACTTCTTACATTGGTAGAAAATAGCGGCCGTATCGTCGAAAAAGACGATCTGATGAAGCGGGTGTGGCCTAATACCTTCGTCGAGGAAGGTAATCTAACGCAGAATGTTTCCCTTCTGAGGAAAGCTCTCGGTGAGAGCGCCAGCGGTCCACAGTTCATTGAGACGGTGCCAAGACGAGGGTACCGGTTCGTCGCCACAGTTGCTCAAGATAGCTATGACGGGAGCCGCGCGCAGAAATCCTTAACGGCAGGAGAATTCAGGTCCGCGTTATCGTCAGCGGACGTACAACCCCTCGATGGGCATCTCCGTGCTGCTGTTTCGAACAATTTTCCCGTCCCAGCGGACCCATCCTTCAATTCGCAGTCTTTCCTGGTTGGCTTCAGGAATCGCATTCCAACGTTTGGATTCACTCTGGCTGCAGTATTACTTGTCATCGCGGGCTTAACGTATTTCAGCGGCAGGGGTAAAGCGACAGAAGGAAGGTCGATTCAATCAATAGCCGTCCTGCCGTTTGTCGACGATTCACCTGATGCAGACGCTGAATACCTCGATGATGAGATCGCCGAAAGCCTCGTCAACAGCCTTTCCCGATTGCCGAAGCTACGCGTGATTCCGCGCAGCGTGATGGTGAATTACAAGGGAGAGAATCTGGACCCCCGTAAAGTTGGCCAGGAGTTGAACGTTCGGGCCGTAGTTACCGGGCGAGTGCACCGGCACGGCGACACCATCAGTATCCAGGCGGATTTGATCGACCTGGACAGTGTCGCGCAAATCTGGGGTCAGCATTACGACCGCCGGCTTGCTGACATGCTTCTCGTTCAAGAAGAGATTTCGCGCGACATATTCGAAAATCTTCGGCTGAAGTTGAACGTCGAAGAGCAGAAACAGTTAGAGGCTTATCGGCTTTATCTCAAGGGTCGCAATGCGTGGAACAAGAGGACTGAAGAAGGACTACAGCAAGGCATCGATTTTTTTCAGAAGGCTATTGATACCGACTCCAGCTACGCCCCGGCATACGCTGGACTGGCTGACTGCTACAACATGCTGGTCGTCTACGGCGTACGACAGCCGAAGGATGGTTTCCCTAAAGCGAAGGACGCGGCAGTAAAAGCGCTGGAGATGGACGATACCCTGGCCGAGGCTCACACCTCATTGGCCTTTATCAAGTTTCGTTGGGATCGAGACCGAGTCGAAGCCGAGCGAGAGTTTCTACAGGCTATTAAGTACAAGCCCACCTACGCGCCGGCACATCAATGGTACAGCTCCTACCTGGTTGCGCTTGAGCGCTTTGACGAGGCAATCGCCGAAGCGAAACGCGCTCAGGAGCTCGAACCGCTGTCGTTCACTGCGAGTTCTCACCTGGGATGGATTCTGTACCTGTCAGGAAAAAACGACGAAGCGATTCAGGTGTGCGCCAAGATACTCGAGCTGGATCCTAATGTCTTTCCGGCCCGCAGGTATCTCGGACTCGCTTACGAGCAAAAAGGGATGTACCAGAAGGCAATCGCCGAGTTTCAAAAGGGTGTGCAACTTTCCGGAAGCCCGCTGATGCTCGCGCTTTTGGGCCATGCTTACGCAGCTTCCGGAAAGACTGCTGAAGCGCATCAGGTGCTTGGGGAGTTGCGGGACCTGCAAGATCGACGGTACGTCTCAGCCTACACAGTGGCGGCGATTTACACCGGCCTGGGCGATAAAGATCAGGCCTTCAAATGGCTCGAGAAAGCCTATGAAGAGCGCGACGTTTGGTTGATGAATATGAAGGTCGACCCCGTGTTCAGCAGACTTCGCACCGATAAAAGATTTTCCGATCTCCTGACACGCGCGCGACTGAGGCCATGAAGAAAGCCAGAGCGCCCCTACCCTTCGCTGCTGCGCCAAGCGACTAAAATACTGCCGGAATTCTAACCTCAAACGTACTGCAGTCAGTCGTTGAGTTGACGCTTCCAACGTCAGGAGCCTCAGCAGATTCGAATAGGGAAACAGAAGAGCAGCGAGCGCTGGTTCTGAGTTGAGGAGGCCGCAAATCTCTTGCTTGACCGAGAAGGGCCAGGAATTCGTTGACTTCGGCATCACGCATTGTGGCCGGCTGAGGTTGCCGTGAAGAGTGTATTGACTAATTGATCTACGCCTCTTCGGTCCGATAGCTGTAGTGAACAATCCGCATCTGGTTGCGGACTTGTTCATGCAGTTTAGGCAGTGAAGCTCCTAGAGCATGAAATCGGTACAAAGACAATTGTTCCGCGTGATTCGTGAGGAATCGTTAGCGATTCCGCTGAGTGGGTAGCATTATGTGAGGAAAGGCTCACCTTGCAAGGCGAGCCTTTCGTGACCTAATTCAAAGTTCGTCGTCATGAACCTTAAGAGGAGAAATGTTATGAGAGCCTATCCCAAAGAGCGCTTCTCTTCCGACGTAGCACTCTCACCGGCGTCGGTGGTCGAGTTTGCGAATGCCGCAGGTGACAACAACCCGATACACCACGACCCAGAATTTGCTGCGACCACCCGGTTCGGTAGGCCGACAGCCAGTGGTCCTCACACTACCGCGTTACTACTCGCGCTAACAGCTTCACATTTTTCGAAAAAAGGAGCGATGTTGGGTCTTGAGTTCTGGGTTCGGTTCCGTCGACCTATCTACGCAGATGAAACGATTCGACTGGAATGGATGGTAGTAAAGGTAACCCCAAACCAGAAACTACGAGGCGAAATTGTTGAGTTACGTGGCCGTATCAAAGGGCAAGACGGCAAGACTTCTCTCGGCGCGAAGGGGCGTGTCCTGGTCACAGATCAACTCTAGAAAGTCCGTGCCCACACGACGCCGAACGACTCGTTGGACCGGAGCGGCGGAAGCGTGTTTCTCAAGTAGTCCGTTCATCCAGTGCTGTAATAATCGCGCCGCCCGGTCAACGTGATCGTTCGATGGCTTGCTCCTAGGTATTCACTCGAGTCATTTACTATCACACAATAGGTCTCGCGATCTTAGTCGAGGTCTCAGTCATGCAGACTGATTTGAGCCAAAAAATGCCGATCATTCTCCTCGCCGTCACTTGCGCGCTCCTTGGTCAGCCAATCACCTTTAGCCAAGATAGATGCCTAAGTGACGACAACTTAAAGGTGATGATCGCGCAAGTAAGTTCGCCAGCAGGCCTGTCGTTCAATCAAGAACTTAGAGATAGGCTGTTGAAAATGAAGGAGAAGGAACAGAAACATTTTCAGGACGCTCTTGAGGAGGAACGCGAAAAAGCCGGTGCTCTTAAGAACCAGATGGGAACATCCAGGAAAAAGAATTTACCTCAACTCTGCTCTATTGTGAAAGAGTTTGGCTGGCCGAGCGCGAATCTAGTGGGCCAAGATGGAGTCGACGCAGCTTTCTATCTACTCAAGAATATCTCATCATTTCAGCTGCAAAGAGACCTCTTGCCAATGATCATAGCCGCCACAAAGAAAGGCGAGATTGCGCGACCAGATTTTGCCGGGTATATCGACCGGTTGCGTCTAAGCGCTAGCCTGAAACAGTTGTTCGGCACAGAAGCAACAATCTCGAATGGCTTTCTCGTGCTCTATCCAATTGATAACCTCAGCGAAGTTGACTGGAGACGAGAACAGTATGGATTGCCCCCCTTGGCTCAATACATCAGGGCGCTCGAAAGAATCTACCGCTTACCACTGGTGAAATCTCCCGGCACAATGACAAACAAATTCGCCGGAACGCCGGACGCCACGCTTTCCCGCACGTCGATTATCCTTTTTGCTGGTCAGGAGGCGGCTGATGATGAGGTCATTCGCGTTGAGACGAACTTGGTGAGCCTGAATGTCAGTGTCTACAGCAATCGACAAAGAACTCATGTCAACACACTAGAACAGACTGATTTCGAGGTCTTCGAAGATGAACGCGAAGAAACCGTCACCTTCTTTGCGAACACGGAGGTGCCGTTCGATCTTGTGTTGCTAATTGATCTATCAGGTTCAACTTCTGGCAAGCACAAGTTGATTCAGCAAACTGCACGACGTTTTATTGAAGCAGCACGCCCGTCTGATCGCCTGGCGATCGTCGCCTTCTCAGACAGCGTGAACATCGTCTCCCCAATGACCAGCGACCGGAAGCAACTCTTAGAGAGTGTCAACAGGATTGAGGGTACAGGTGGCTCGAAAGTTTGGGATGCACTGAAGTTCACTCTGGATAAAGTCGTTGGACCAAAAACCCTTGAGAGGCGTCGGGCCGTTGTGTTCATGACTGACGGCGCCGACAGCGAACTGGTTGGATTTGGTGAGGGTTTAGAGTTCTCAGATCTACTCGAAACTGTTCGGCTAAACGACACCTCAATCATTCCGATCTACCTCGACACAGAGGGTCACGATCCATTATCACGGAGAGTGTATAAGACCGCACGCGAGACGTTGGTAATGTTGGCCGAGGAGAGCGGAGGCCTTTATTACAAGGCGCGAAAGATTGAAGACCTGAGCGGAGTTTATTCTCAAGTCTTCGAATATTTGGGCAAGGTCTATAGTTTAGGATACAAGCCGACGAACGAAAATCGCGACGGCTCGTGGCGCGTGGTCAAGATGCAAATACGCAACCGGCCGGATCTAACGGCCCGCGCTAGGCCGGGTTATTACGCTAAGTAACCAAGGCGCGGCTGAGCGTAACGAATCATTACTCTCGGGCCATCTTGCTGATGAGTTCCTCGAGGACGGAAGGGTGATCAAAATGGCGAAGGCTCCTGTTTCGTTTTGAAATTGCGCTGCACGATCGAACTTTCAGACGGATGATCCGTTCGGGCAAGGAACGGCTCAGAGTGGGTGAGATAACTGCGCGAGGCCGCCATCGAACGAATTAAGGATTCTTGTCGCGCGAAACGACCACCTGTTGCAGCGGAGCGCGGGATAGCATAGTTCTCAAGGTGGACTCTCACGGCGCAGGTTGGATGCTGATCGCCCGCGCCCGCTGAACAGGAGCGTTCGGCGGCTGACACATTGTGATGAAGAAGCGATATCACCTACTGTTGATCGTGATGTTGAGCCTCTGTTGTTTTGGGTCTTCCTATACAACTAGTGAAGCGCCATTGCGTGTAGGAATCTTTGTCGGCGTTGATAGCATCACGCTATCAACAAATGGAAGCACCAGAAAAATATCTGCAAGTGTTGGAGGAATTCCAAGAGAAAGTTAGGCAGCCGGTGCTGAAGCAGTTCATTGAGGAGAATCGGGAAATCGTGGCATCGACCGCCGCCGAACGTACGCTGTTGCACCTGACACCTCGATAGCATGCCTCTCAAGTATTCTCCTCGCGCCGATGCTTGAATGCTTTCGCTCGGCGCAGGTGAACAGCAGCGTTATGCCGCTCGTGCCAATGGGAACACATCATTTATTGAACATTGCAATGCACGATGGCTTCCGCCAATTTGGCGAACTGCCGGAAAGCGCTTCATGGGACAAATTGCGAGGACATCTCGAAACGTTGGCTGGCGCAACAGTCACAGATTTCATCACTGATGACGTTACTGAGGTTTGGATCGATTTCAACTTTCGTGGCCACCACTTTTCTGTCAACAATCAGAATGGCGATTATTGGTTTTTCGTACAAGACCCGCAGTCCCCGGACGAAATCTTGGAGGCAGTCTTAACATCAAGCGATTAATGATGAACACGAAGACGGCGCTTCTGTTGGTGATGACATTGGTTTTTTTGTTGGCTGCGTGCGGCAACGATAAGGCGTTCGACTCCGCTGCCTGAATGAAGGGCGATCTGCGCGCGCGCGGCAGAATGTGCGACGACCTGGTCAAACGCAAAATCCTTATCGGTCAGACCGCTGATGAGGCGCAACGATTGCTCGGCCAGCCAGACAAGGCTTATGCCACCGCGCTGTCTTATAAGATTGATTTGGGGTGGCTCTTTAAGGACCCAAGCAGTCAACTCTGACGTTCGGTGGCGCTATTCGATGGCAATGACTCCGAATCGAAAAGTCGCCAGACTGGTGGTTCTGGACGCAGCTCACTCGGTGCTCCTGATTCGCTACAAGGAGTATCGGGTGAATCGGTCAGGTTCCTTCTGGGCCACGCCTGGTGGTGGACTCGAGCACGGCGAGGAGCCGCGAGAGGCGGCGACAAGGGAACTGCGGGAGGAAACAGGCCTCTCAGCGATGGTCGGAAGGGAGCTTTGGCGGAAGACTTTCAGGTTCGAGCTGCCTCAGGGCTTGGTGGACCAGGAGGAGCAATACTTCCTCGTCCGGTTGGGCGAAGTGTCGCCCCATGTCCATAATTCGTCATCTGAAGCGATTCTTGAGCATCGATGGTGGCCGCTTGGAGAGTTGCAGTCTACGACCGAAGTCATTTACCCGGACGGCCTCGCCTCAGAGCTCGAGGCCCTCCTTGCGAGTGGGTCAATAACACTTCCTCGCCGATCACATGAGTTAGACAATATGGAAAAGCTTACCTCAGAGGCGAAGGAGGCCGGAATGAAAGCAGAGTTCAAAAGCGCATGGGGGTATCAGGGAAACAACATGAACCTGCCGGTAGGAAACCTAGAAGCCGCGATCCCTTTTTACGAAACAGTAATGGGCTTCCAGCTTCTTACGCGGGGCGATTTGCCGTACAGGTCGGCAGTCCTTGGCAGGGATCGCGTCCAGATAGCTCTGGTCGAAAACGGTGGCGATCCGACGCAGGACGGCTGCGCTTTTGAGGTTGATAGTGCCGAATCGGCCTTCTCCGAGCTGAAGGCGAACGGCTTGGAAAAGGAGATATCCGAGTTCGACATCGAAGAACACGACGATACCACTTGGAAGGTATTCTATGTGGTGGCGCCGGACGGTCTGTGCTACTGGTTCGGTGAACGGCAACAGGCGAAGGATTAAGATGGAACACAGCGATGATGTCATCATTCTGAGTTTGTTCCAGCGCGCAGACGCCCCTGTGCTGCTCGAGGCTGACGCCGATCCGGAACACTGGATCTAGCCCCGTGATAAATGCACGCAGCCAATTCTATAAGAAGCGGTTCGAACACGAGTTTCAATGGCAGCCTAGCTTGGAAATACGGAATGCGATCGAAGAAGCCATCCTTGGCAGCAAAATAAAGCCGCTACGACTTGTTTAGCGTGAACTGCTGGATCCTAAGTACACCGCGCCTAAACGAATCGTTGGACGCGAGCGGCGGAAGCGTGTTTCTCAACTAACTTGGTGCGGCGGAGCGTGCTTTGATTCGCGCCGCCGCGTCAACTCAACCGTTAGGCGGCGATGCGCCACAAAGGCAACATGAAGCTTACCGTGGTTCCCCTCACGCCGGATCTATGGCCTGCCCTTGAAGACCTGTTCGGCAAGGAAGGCGCCTGCCACGGCTGTTGGTGCATGTATTGGCGGATTGGCCCAGCCTACCGCCGCAAGCCATCCGCCCAGAACAAGGCCGCATTTCGACAGGTCGTCAAGCGCGGTCCTGCCCCAGGACTCCTTGCTTTCCACGGCCACCTGGCCGTCGGCTGGTGCCAGCTTACCCCGCGCGATGCCATACCCTGGATTGACCACGAGTGGCGTCTCAAGCCCGTAGGGCACGTCCCGGTCTTGTCGCTCTCATGCCTTTATGTTCGCAAGGGCTATCGGAGACAGGGCGTCACCGCCGCGCTGATCGAAGCGGCGTTGAAAGCCGCCAAGCGCGCCGGTGCACCCGCTCTCGAAGCCTATCCTTTCGACGCGGAGGTCTCTGGCACCTCTTCAAGCACCGGCTATGCCTCCACGTTTGCCCGAGCCGGTTTCAAGACCGTCGAGCGCCGCATCCCCGCTAGGCCTATCATGCGCCATGACCTGAGAGCTGTCAGCCTATGACATTCCACTCCATCCCCCCAGATGTCGGCCGCCGAACGAACCGTTTGCAGCGGGGCGACGAGAGCTCGTTTTGCAAGTTGATTCATAATGATTAACATCGCAAACGTGTTTTAGGATGAAGTGATTCTAATTCACTTCACTTCACCCATCAGTTTCTTAACCTTCGGAGTCAGGAGCGCCAACAGCGCTGCCGATACCAACAAACCAGCAGCAATACCACCGTAAAGTTTCACCAGAGTTCCGGAATTCGGGACATAAAAACCCGATAGATAGCCCGCGAGTTTGCTGCCAAACGAGGCTGCGAGAAACCAGACACCCATCATGATTCCTACCAGCTTTACCGGGGCAAGCTTCGTTACCGTGCTCAGACCCACGGGACTCAAGCACATCTCACCAACCACCTCGAGAAAATAGAGACCGACCAACCACAGTGGACTTATCTTGCCGTAAGCCGTCAGAGCTGCGCCCGGAACGAGCAGCACGTACGCGAGACCAATGAACAATAGGCCGAGCGTGAACTTTACCGGACTGGAAGGTTGTCGCTTGCCCATGCGTATCCAGAGCATCGAAAAGATCGGCGCCAAAATGATTACGAAGAAGGGCGTGCACGATTGGAGCCAACTCGACGGAAAACGAAATCCGAAAACCTCCGTGCGTACAAGTCCCTTTGCAAAAAGGTTGAGACTTGCTCCTTTCTGCTCATACGCGGCCCAGAATAATATGGTGAACAAAAAGAAGATGAAGATTGCGGCTATGCGTTTCCAGTCTGAACTTGTCAACGGTCGGTTCGCGACCGGCTCATCGGCTTTTTTCCGCTTTCGAAGTCTTTCTCCGACACCGACCAGCTGTTTGCGTTTGAGAACAAAGATGATTAGACCGACCGTCATTCCGATGCCGGCCGCGCCGAACCCCCAATGCCAGCTGGTCGACGGGTCGAAACCCATCGATGCGACGAACGCTTTAAATCCTTCGTGTTGGGCCAGGAAGCCAACAACCAGTGGAGCGAGCACAGCACCGATGTTGATACCCATGTAAAAGATCGAGAAGCCACTATCTCGACGAGGATCGTTTTCCGAATAAAGTCCGCCAACCATAGCGCTGATATTCGGTTTCAGCAGACCGGTGCCGAGGGCAATCAGCACCATGCCCGAATAGAAGCTGGTCATTGAGTGGAAGACCATTGAGAAATGACCGAGCGCAATCACAATACCGCCAAGGAGAACTGCCAGTCTTGCCCCAAGGAACCTATCGGCGATCAAGCCGCCAGGTAACGCGGTCAGGTACACCGACATCGTGTAGGTTCCGTAGATCGATGTTGCGTGTTTTGTGTCAAAGCCGAGCCCGCCTTGAGCCACAGGCGCCACCATGTAAAGCACAAGAATCGCGCGCATGCCGTAATAGCTGAATCGTTCCCAGAGTTCGGTGAAGAATAATGTTGTCAGTCCGCGAGGGTGACCCGCAATGCCGGACGTATCAAGTGGCACGTTAACCTCCTCGGGGGTTACTGCTGGTGCCGTTGGCTTCATAAACTAAGGGTGAATTTAGAATTTAGAATTTAGAAATGAGAAATTATGAGAAATGAGAAATGAGAAAAATGAGAGTTAGAATGGTTTCGGGCTGCGGTTTTCTTACTCGAGCGAGCACCAACGATTTTTTTCGGACGGCATGACGAGGCTTTCAGACACGAAATTCAAAATTCAAAATTCTTACTGTCTCTGACACCATCGCTTAATCTCTGAAACAGTCGCGTTAAAGTTTAGGCCTTTATCAACTAGTTGGCGTGTAAGTAAGGCTAATTGTCGGGCATCAACGTTTCGATCAATGATGTCGGCCGCGTTAGATGTCCAGACGACTTTATAGACATTGACTAAACGATCTTTATCCACCGCTTCAGAAAGCATTCGATTCAACCACCCTGACGCATAATTCCGCTTGCCTTCCTGTAAATATACTAGAGCCAAATAGAACTCCGCGTCGGATAACAGGCCCATGACGTTGTTCTGTTGCGCAAATTTATCGATAAAATCAAAGTATCGCCCTTCCGCCGCAGTCAGTGCCGCCTTGTCCTCTTTGGAGAACTGCTCTCTGACTATGAAATACTTCCGAAACCAGTAGTTGCCGCGATTGAATTGGGCATAGCCAGCTGCCTGGGAACGAGGAGAGTTGTTAATTGCCTGTTTATAATAGCGGTCGGCAGCATCACTAATGTCATTTGTGCGAAGGTAAAAATCGCCCAACGACAATAGTTTATCAGCGGAAAGATTTGTTTGTTTAACTGGGACTTTGGCAGAGCCTTGGCCGGAAGTCGGCACCTCTATGCCGCATACAAGGCAACCGAACATCAATGTCGCGAGAATTCTTTTAAGAGGCTGTTTACGTTTGCGCAACTTAGTCATAAGCCAGAACCCTTAAAGCAGAAGCTGCTTTCAGACTGATCGGTTCAGGTCTGTGTCCCTGGAGGTCCGGACTTAACCAGCATCGAGAAAAGCTGAGCCCCGCCTACGGCGCCGGCCAGACTGATTACGAAAATCACGGCCGGATTATCGTATGAACCCATTTGATCAAAGGCGATGATTTTGATGCGTCCGACCACGGCAATGAAGGAGACGACCAAACCTATCATGCTCGTCACGGCCACTGCGATCAGTACTTCTCGTCTGCTAATCACTCCCTTTTGCTGGAGCCGTTGCAGGTATAGCTTGATAATTGCCCCAGCGACCACTCCGATGATCATGGCGAGGAGCAGGACTCGATCGCGGGGTCGAACTCGTATTTTCACCGGATACGTTAGATCAGTAATGACTCGGCCAAAGGTATCGTCATAGGTAATGTTTACAATGAGTCGTGTGGAGTCACTAAAGCCGCTCAAGAGATTACTGAATGACATCGGAGAAGCTTTCAGGCTTACTTCGACTGAACCTCTTTGAAGCGGATCGATCGTCAGGTTCTGGGCGGCGGTCAGGTTTTCAACTACTCCCGGAGGATCTGATTTTACGGTGATCGATCTGATGTTCACCGGATAATCGGGAAAATTATTTTCAAGCTCAAGCCTGAAAGTATTGTAACTTCCAGTCAGGAATTCGTTAGTGCCAACCTGGTCCGCGACGACCCCCAATTTGCCCTTGTTTCTAACGCCAACATAGAGCCAGAAGATTCGATTGGTGTTCTTCTCGTTAGGGTAAGAAAAAGTAAGAGGCACCAGATAAATTCGGGGCTCCGCAGTTTCCGCAATGTCAGCTCGATACGTGTATTCATTTTTGTGAAGGCCGGTGGCGGAATCAAAGAAGGACGTTCTGCTGATTTCGGTAAACATGATCTTTGCTTGCTCCGGCGACTCACATCTGATCAGTTCCAGATCCTTCCCAGCCTTCGTGTTCAGCGAAATGGTCAGTAAAAGGTTGTGATTGCCGGCGTAGGCTTTTTCGACGTCATACGACACGGTTCCGAAGAATTCGTTCGATCCTATTTCCACTTTATCGAGCGGAAAGGTTCGAGCGCGCACCGTGCCGCAAACTGCCAAAAGAAGACATAACAAAACAACTGGCGAAGAGAAACATCTCGGCATGCGCTTGCCACCGGCAATGACCATGCCAGCAACTTCAGCGATCCGGCTGAATCGATCCAGTGATATTTTGGACTGATCGTATTGCGTGATTATCCAGATCCTTTGAGCGAAGGTGTGGACAATTGCGGACGCCGTGTCTACACCGGTGGAACTGGGTCCCTCTGCGGCGTGATAGTATCCCACGCTGCATCGCTCGTCTACGCTGAATGCTTACTCTTCAGAGTTTCGGATTTCCGCTCTAAGCTCGCGCGATCCCAGTGCGCCAGATCCGCACCCGCCTCGTATGTGCTTTGCATGAAATCCAGCAGCGCATTCTCGGGGGCAGCTGCGTTACGTACATCATCATAAAGCAGGATGAACTCTTTCATACCCGCGCTGTAGAAACCCTGTTGCGGGCGAACCGGAGCTTCATTCAGTCCCGGCGGTTCGGGTGCGGTGTAAGAGTAGAAAGCCGGAGCGTGGATCATACCGTCCGTCTCAGACCGTTCGACTGGACCAGCGGCACGAATCCCAGGCCAAAACCCGTGACTAATAACTTCGTGAGAGTAGGCTTCTCGCGTAATCACGTCAGCTCCTTCTCGCTCGGGCGCGCGGCGACCGGAAAAGCGCGTGACTGCCAAGTCGAAGCTGCCCCAGTAAAAATTAACGGGACTGCACTTGCCGATGAAACGAGAACGAAACTCTGTAAACACTTCGTCTGCGCGCACCAGGATGCGCCAGAAGCGGTTTGCGTATTCGCCGTCATATGAGGCGTTTTTATGATCCTGCTCGAATGGCACCGGATCCTGGACTTCGACGGGCACGGGCCAGATCTTTACGTGGAGTCCTAAACTGGCAAGTGTTTCCATCACTTCGCGATAAAAGTCAGCCACGGAACGCGGACGCAGAGGTAGGGACGCCATCGCTCCGTCGTCGAGTTTGATCAGAAGCTGGTGGTCGATGAAATCAAAGTCAATTTCAAAGGTTCGATTCTCGTAAGGCATTGGCGAAGTTGTCAGGCCGCGCGTCGTCACGTACAGGGGGACATTCCACCAATGATTGATCAGTGGCGTTTGCGCGAGTCGAATCTTGCCGACGACCTGCGTCCACATGTGGAGCGTCGCGTACGTGTCCTGCCACTCTGCTAAAGGCAAAGTCGGCCATAAGTCGTTGTTCATGAGTTTCGCCTCCCGAGGCTCAGTTTCTTGAGAGAGCTTACAGGAGGTAGAGCTTTCAGTGAACTCCAAACACGAAGCCTGCGGATCAACTATTAGGCAAGCTGCTTCTAAAGTTCGGGTTTGTATTTAGCTGGATGAAGGAATGCTCTTCACTCCGGTAGGAGATGTTTATAGACCGGAACATGACAAATACCGTGCGCCGTTTGGAGGAGCGGAACTCAACTGGATGGGCACCCGTCTAGACACGTTCCGCTCCTCCGAACGGCGCCGGAGGGTATTGGCTCACGATCTATAGACATCTCACCCCTAACGGGGTGAAACCCGTACGCTCACTCGATAGACTTGAACACGTATTGCTTTTTCACCCCCGACGGGTAGAAAACCGTTCTCCTCACGAACGAACTTCGTTGAAATAGAAAGCCTGGCGAGATTGCTCAAAGCTTCTTCGCATCCACCCGTTCCAACCTCATATCCGCTAAAGGCCAGCACTGGTGGGTATTGAAATCTGCAACGTTCTTGAGGGCAAACATCGGCACGTTCGCACTCCTCTCCGCCTTCACATGTTGAAAGTCCGCACCTGCCACGTCGTTTAGCCAGAACGCCGATCTCAGATCTTCTTTTATGAAGCTGACTTCCACGTCACGCATTTCGAGCCCCTTCACGTGCCGAATGAAAAAGCCGTAGGCGGGAAGCTCTCCGAACATCGTGGGCTCGGGATAGGTGTCTTCTTTCTCCGGTGGATCCAAAGCGGCTTGCTCTTTCGTGCCCCCTCCTTGCGAGTACACGCGAATGTTGCTGAGCTGAACGTCCTCGATGGGATGACCGGGGATACCGCTGATGATAGAAGAATATTTAGGGTCTGCGTTGTAAACCACGATGTTACTAATGATGACGCGCCGCAAAGCTCCCACGGTGGTCGACTCCTTGGGTCCGCGTAAGCGGGATCCCAACCGCAGGAAGATGGGTGAGTTACTGATGTCGCGCATTGTGATGTTCGTAAGCGTCACATCTTCAAGCAACGCGCCATCCACTGCCTCGAGGGCCAGTCCGCGACAATACTCAAACACGCAGTTGGACACTGTGATGTTCTTAAAGCCGCCATTAGATTCGGTGCCGAACTTGATCCTGCCGGTCGGACTAAAAGTCCCGTTTTGGTTCTTGAACTCGCGCTTATAAGTTCCGTCCAGCAACGTGCCCTCATCATATCCACTAACCTGACAGTTTGTGATCGTGACGTTCTCGGTGACGCGCGCGTAGCCAAGACCGAAAGAACTCTTCGGGCATATACCATCGTCAAACGGCGAGTTGACAGTGCAGTTCGAGATGCGCACGTTCTTACAAGCGTCAACGTCGATGCCGTCGCGGTTCGTGTCGATCTTGATGTTGTCGATTGTGAGGTTATCTACGCCGGTTGCAAGTATGGCAAAGTGCCCGCCATGCAGGATGGAAATGTCGCGAATAATCACGTTGCGGCAAAGTTTCAAACTGATCGACTTGTTGCCCCAGCCGGGCTCGACCGCATCCCTTGGATTTGGATAGCCGAATGGCCCACCTCGTGGATCCGGCGGCGCATTTCCCAGGGCGTCGTTCTGTGCCTTAGTGCGGGATTGAGCACCGCTTCGCACAAGTCCTTTTCCCCAAATGAG
>Ga0137374_10002639_pt1 | contig 20979 bp, 14 predicted proteins | sample SagtaG_20_FD_104811 | JGI IMG/M metagenome (GOLD analysis project Ga0137374, IMG submission 104811) | Vadose zone soil microbial communities from Sagehorn Ranch, Mendocino, California, USA - Sage1_R_100_16 metaG | ecosystem: Environmental > Terrestrial > Soil > Vadose zone | place: USA... | reverse complement strand
TGGAAGCAACCGCGAGACACTACAGGGTCGCTTGAGAGGGATTGCAGTTCGAATGCGACAGCGCGATCAAGTTCTCGGGAGACTGGAGCCGCCGCCAGGTACGTTTTCTGCCTCTGGAGGTTGAAGGTTCAGTAGAATGGTACGCGACAATTCCTCAGCATACTGGCCGTCCAAGTGGCTTCCGAGAAACTCAACAAGGTCAGCCTGTCTTAGTTGTCCAAAGGCCAATCGATAGAGAGAAAGCGATCGTTTCAATTGGACAAGCCGGACCTCGTCGATACTGGCTGGTATCGACGGGACGTGCCGCTCGATGTAAGCCCCGCCTTCTAGTGTCAGGACCCAGAACGGCTCGATCTCGCTGGCACCCGGACGAGAGTCGCTCCGGGCCTTCAGAAACATTGAAGTCCAAGGATCGACTCCCTCGCTTATGGCTTGCCGGTACTTGTGAGCCAAGTTTTTTCGAATTGCGTGGCCTTTGTAGCGGTGAACTCGGCCTTCTCGTTGCTCCAAATCGACGGGGTTTGTGGGTAGGTTCCAATGGACCACCGCATGACAGTAATGGTGAAAGTCCAAGCCCTCTTGCCCAATAGAAGTCGTAGCCATAACGAACGGCCAAAACGGCGAATTGAAGGCAGCGCGCACGAGGTCTTCTCGCGTGGGCTCGCCCCCATCTTCGGTTTCTTGCTTGCCAAAACGCATGGCGTAACGCACGCGCATTGATTGCGGCACAAGCCGTAGGTAGCGCCTTGGTTTCGCAATTATATGGTCATATCCGACGCGCGAGGTTCGTAATCGCAGGACAGAGCAAACCGCCTCTGCCACGTCCGTCAGTGTCTTGTCAGGTGGTGAGTCGATACAGCCGAGGCTTTCACGCAGGATATGAACGTACTCATCGAGAACAGCTTGAAGGCAACCAGCTGCTGAGTATTTCAGCACCTGGAGCCAGTACGGCTCTGTCCCTTCGTCGCCCCCTCGTATTCCACGTATGATCGCCATTGTCTCAGGCAGGTTAAACAGGGTGAGAAAAGCATAGGCCATCGCGGCAGCCGCGTTCCGAGACTCCAGATCGTAGCCCGAGAAACCAAAACGCCATAGGCTTCTCAAACAACAACACCCCGGTCCGGCCATTCCGGCCCATGTTAGAACATCCGCGAGGTCATCGGGCTGCCGCTCTAGTGTGAGCGTGCCAGCACGCAAGTCATCGCACAGTTTACCCAATTTCTCTACGTGATCGCGCCATCGGCTTTCCCGATCCTGCCCCTGGTTATCCTCCTCACCAGACCAAAGCTGAGCCAGCGCAGCTTGTTCCAGCCATTGAGTGGTTGCGTCTGGCTGGTGGACAAGGTCCATTAGTAGCGGACCTGCCCAATACCAGTCCTCATCCACAGGTCCGTCTGCGCGCTTTGTGACAGGAATGCTGGCGAGCATTGACTTGACCCGTGTCTTGGCCCGCTCAAACAACTCTGGGAAAGATGATACCCCATCTGTCGCCGATGAATTCCTTTTAGCCAAAGCCAGCGAATCCGTCTGTTTGGCAAGATGTACGCCGGGGTAAATGAGCGCAAAGATCGGCATTCCCGTGAAGCGGCCGTCTGAAAAAGCAAAGCGAAGAAGCGCTCGTCGTTTCCTTCTCGCCTCCGGCGTATTGATGGCTTTGGAGTGCTGCATTAGATGACAGCGCCGTTCCGCCTCGTAGCTGACGAGGGCAGCAATCGCCTTCGGAACGACATTCCAGCAGGAGAAAACGAGCCGCTTGGTAAAGGTCGCCACCGCCGATTGGGCAAATTCGTCGAAAAGAGCGTAGTACGGCAAAGACGGTGGCAGCCAAAGCAACCTACACGCCCCAGATTCGACTACATCATGGATGAGACTACGCAATCGGGCGTTGCATGGATCCACTGCTCGGTACCGCTTCAAGTCTGCGTGCGACAACAACACGCTCGGCGATTCCAAGAGTAACTGCCTTACAGTCGGGTCAGTATTAGATTCTGTTCGGCCCCGGAACGCCCTCTTTACCTCGTATTCCTCCATGAAGTTCAGGAGGTAGGGCGCGGATTTCCAGTAGTCAACTAATGATCCGCTGCCTAGACTGTGCCCAATCCGTGCGTGTCCGAGATAGTGGTCAATATCCCGAGTTTGCGGCGCCATCATGGATGGTGGTACTTCGCGCAGCATGCCGTTCCGATCCTTCGAGATGGATAACCTCTCCGTGCGTGCCATCACGCGTCGCATTTGCGACTCCAATTCGGTCTTCACTCGTACCAACGTCTCCACTCCGACGGACGGAAGGCGATGGAGCTCCTTCGAATACGCATCCAGAAGACGCTCCACATCTGCGGACCTAGCGGTGTCGTTCAGCAAAAAGCTCAATGTGCCGAGAAAATCTTCATAGTGGCTATCTCCTTCTTGTTCATCGTTCAAAGTGTACATCTTGTAGGGAGTGGCGGAGAGTAACAGCACACGGACAGCCGAGTGTTTATCGGAGTAATCGAACAAGCTGTGAGCCAATTCCCAAGCTCCCTTCTCGTGATCAGTAGCCTCGCTATCCAGCGTTAGCAGGTGTTTGAACCGCTGGAACTCATCCATGATGATTAGGTCCGGTTGGAGCCACTCCAGACAGGTCAGCGCCATCTGCATCCTCAACTCTCAAAGTACTCTGTTGCGTTCTTCGATGGCCTCTGCTGGAGGTCTGGCATCGCTCCTGCTGAATACCCCGCAGAGTTTCTCAAACCTCTGGCGTAACCCGGGGCGTCCTGCCGATTTATCATTTACTTCTTGGGAGTCCAGGGAACCCCGAAACGCAGCTATGACATCTTCTTCGACCCTCTCGTTGCCCATTTCGTCACATCGGGCGATAAAGTTTTCCGGATTCATCATCCCGACCGAAAAAACATTGTATGGTGCGCGGCCGGAGAGCTTCCAGTGTTCACGGAGAGCTCGCAACAAGAGCGCCCGCTCCCAGCCGGTACCTCGCCTTGACTTGAGGTCAAAAGACGTGCCTGGGGTAAAGGCCACAAAGTTGAGGCGCCGGCCGTCTTTGAGGCCGTGAAGATGCAGCGGAAGCAGTGTCAGTCGTGAAGGCGGAGTGAAATCGTGCTTATCGGCGATGTACAGGCGGGCGATGTTCTGCCGGGCAATGTCCACATTGGAGCATATGTAAACCACATCAATCCGCTCGACACGGTCCCATAAATGATCGACGACCTTTGCGATGAGTCCCCTCGCGACGAGTGTCTTGCCCAGCCCAACTTCATCTGCGACCAAGAATCTCCGCGTGAGGTCGGCGTCGAGATACATCCGGCGAAAGACATAATCGACCGTGCGGCGCTGAAAGTCTTTCAGCGCCTTCAGGACATGTTCCGTATCGGGTTTATGGTGTTCCTCGCTCATTGATTAGACGTTGGGCCACAGACCACACCGGTGACCAAACGTTCAAGAAGCCGGGCGGAAGCAAGTCCGCACCGTCTGGGGTCTTCTCCAAGTCCGAAATCAACCGTGCCACCCGGACCAGCGTGTCTGGACTGCGTTCAAGGGTCCTGAGAAGCGGTTCGAAGAGGGCAAGATCCCCGAGGCCAGGACTCGCACTCTCATCGTAATCATCATCTGAGGTTCCATGCGCATGCGTCAAGCCAGCAAGCACGTCGCTACCGGAGTCGGCCAGCAGGAGCAGCAGCATCCGTAGGACTTGCTTCTTGTTCTGCAAAATGAGGCGCAGCATGTGTTCAGACCGATCGATCGGTAATCCTTCAACGTGGAGATTCAGCACAAAGCGAAGTCGATGCGTCCCTTTCCCGACTGTCGCTTGCACTTCGAATGCCATAAATGCAGTCAGCGCTTCAAATGTCAGCTTGGGAAACAAAACGGGATCGCCCGAGAGCAATCCTCGTCCATCAACGGCTTCACGCTCCGGCAGGGTCACGGGCCAGCAACCGATAGTAATGGATTCCTGCTTCAAGCGCGCCGGGGTTCTGGGAGCGCCAGTGACTTCCATCTGAAACGCCGAGCCATCTGGGGTTGGGGACGCAGCAGCTTTTAACGGCGGGTCGAGCAATGCAGCGCGGACGCGCTCTGCCAGTTTTTCCGCTGCCCGCGTTTCGAGATCCTTCTCGATAACCATCCCTTCAGGCTCATATTTGTGCAGCAGGTCAGCAAAACGTGTCTGCCCCTTCAGACGCTCGAGAAAAGCGTCCACGCCTATGGCGCTTTTCTTGCCGGTAAGTTCGATCAGAAACTCGACATTTCGAGAGAAAGCAGCACTTGTTGCGTTGGCCGATCCTGTCCACACGCTGGCGTTCCATCCCGCGTCAGTGATGTATAGCTTGGCATGCAATCCGGTGAGGATTTCTTGTCCGTCATCATTGCGTGCGTCTGACTCATCTGGCTCCGCCTCGTCTGCTGATGCCGGCGCCACGTCGGCATCTTCTTCACTGGCATCGGGGTGGAGGTAGAAAACATGTTCACACTTAGCCAGCAATTTCGCCGGCAACTCCTGCAATTGTTCGAGTCGCGAAACCAACACACAGTTGTCATTCGTTCGCGAAGCTAGTCGCTTCAATAGGACTCCGTCCACGAAGGGTGCGACAGCCAGGACTTTCTCGCATCGTCCAGGGAACCACCAGTCCTGTTGTTCATCTAGGCCAAGTGGGTGAAAGCGTGCTTCGTCAATGCCATCGGGCATTGCGAATCGCACTCGCCGCAACTCATTCTGCACTTTGCTCACTGTCTTGCGCAGGTTTTCATCCGTAGGTCGAGTCGTCAGTTTGGGAAGGGCCTTAACAAAATCCGCCAATGGGTGATTCGCAGCGATCGCGAGATCCCGATCTACCAGTTCGCCATCCAAACTGAGTACTGTATCCCACGAGCAGTCGTACGTCAGATTGCGGCTTAGGCAGAGTATGCGGTAGTGGACCAATTCTCTCTTCGTCGTCGGAGTCAACCTCAGGACCCAGATTTTTGGGTGGAAGACGCCCCGGTCATTAGGCGGGCGCACTTCCTTCACCATACGCTCAAGTTCAAAGAAGAGCGGGGAGCTCTGCTTCGGAAGGTGGATCTGCCCCGCTTGGCAAAATATGTGGGTCTTCCCCGCGTAGCGTCGCGCCGCCTCCAACAGTGCCAGCGGATCCGCGTTGACCTTCCCAGAATCGTCCTCCCAATCGAAAAGCGCGAAGGCCAGCGGAATGGCCAGAAGCGCCATGAGGTCGAGCGAATAAGTCGTGCCGATGGCTACATCCACGTCGTAGCCGGCAGGCGGACGAAGCGCGTCAAATAAATGTCGGCGATCCAGAGGTTCAAGCATGGCCGAGACCCTCCAGTATGTCGTTCACCAACCGCCTGGACACAGCCCACCTGAAGTCCAACCGACCGGTACCCGCCGCCTCGTTCCACAATTCGAGTGCCCGCTGATTCTCTAACCGGGCAAGTCCCTTCTTCAAATCGGCTTCGCGTTGCTGGATTAGTCGACGGACCTCCTTGCTCTCGATCAGTATACGGGGGTGTTTGGTGTGCTGTACCCGCTCAATCCAGTCGTTTACGAACGCGCAGGTGCGGCGCGTTACGCGAACGTGTTGGTCGCGAAGCAGCGACCAGAATACGGAGGTATTCCAGGCAACGATTGCGTTACCTCGCTGTTCGAGCATGTCCGACCATTCGCGAATTTCCTCGACATACTCGTCAATTAAATCCTTCTTGCTTGCCTTCTCCGCCAGCAACAGGTTGTAAATCAACGCCGCGCCGTGGATGACCTCAGAGAAAGCCCGCGCGTGATCCACTTGGATTCGATTAGCCTCCGGAAAGTCTCGGTACGCCTCGCTTGTCCAACAAAACCCAGCCTCCGCCAATGGCTTGTCAATGGTCACCAGATGCGCCAAAAGCGAGCCGGACGTGCGATTCAGAATGCCATCCCGGAGAAACTTTGCCTCTATTCGCCGGAGCCGAAAATCTGTGTTCCAGCGCCAACCATCGGGAGCACTTGGAATCCCGAGATGCCAGTTGGACTGCAAACCACCACCTTCTCCGCTCTCGCCCGGATCAGCCTTTGGCCGGTCAATCTGCTGCTGATACCAAGAATCAAGAGAGCGATGATATTGATCTTGGGATCCCTTGAATAGCCGGACACCCCATGCGCCGAGGCCTTGCCAATAGATATTGCTCGGAAGTCGCTGCAGATCCTCGCGGGCCTCAACACCGATAACGCCCGCAGTCTTCTCGCCGCCTTTTTCCAGCGCGTAAATCAACTCGATTTCCCGCTTTCGCGCTCGTTGGGCAATTTCGCGAGAAGGTGTACTTCGTCGCTCTAAATCCAAGTAAATCCACGGGATGAACAAAAAATACCGCGCTCGTGTCTGCACGGTACCAGAGCCCGGGAACAGCAAGTCCGCCATTCCGTCTCGGATCGTCCCAATCCCCAGCTCATCCCGCGTGCCTTTTTCGTCAAAAGAATGGATGACTTCGAGCATCTTTCGTCGCTCGTGCTCGGAGTAGTCCAGCCACGTGAATGTTGATCGAAGCATCGGCATCATCCTCCGCTGACAGAGAAAAGCACGACGACGAGATGACGGGCGAACCGTGTCCAGATGGACTGCATGCTCAGCGGCCTGTTTGCGCCGCTCCTCATCCGAGCCAAGGTAAAGGGCTGGGGGTCCCGGAGACGTCGTCCTGGTTGCAGGTGTTCGGGCTTCATACGACACGGGCTTTCTTCAACGAAATCTGGGATTAGAGTTTACATGAACTTTGGTCTGCTAACACGGGAATTTTTTGGACCGAGCAGTCTTCAATTTGAGGGTTCGATCCGGTTCCTGCAGGCCCCAGGCTTTGAAAACGCATTTCACGGCCAACGTCGGAGAGTGGGCAAGTAGGACAACGGAGCAATTGTTGGTCCCGGCGCCAAGCTCATTCCTCAAATTCATCGTATTCGAAAGGCATGTCCCAGCGTATCCTTGCATGCTCCCTCTCCTTGGCATCCAAGGGCTTCGGATTCAGAGAAAGTTGTTTGCGGCTTCGACACGGTTAGACTGTATTTGTCCCAGGTGATTTGATAGACTCCGGGCCAATGTCCGCATACGCTCCCAATCTAATTCGGGAAGTCCGCTCCGAATTCTTGAATTCTCCGGGGTGTTGGCCCGTCCGCGGGCACTGTTTTTCGTGGATGCACTTGACGCGCTGGCCTGCGAAGCGGGCCGGAGAAACCAAGGGCTGGATCGCGAGGAAGTTTTGGCGCTCATTAAGCAGGGGGTGGAGGAACGCGGTGACGTGACCGCCGCCGATAACGACATCTTGACAGGGTGAGAAGTCTCGACCTGTTATTTATATGCAGGTTCAAAAAGATAGCTTTTTCAGAATCTTCCAGCCTGATCTCCGGGTCACGTTACAGCGGTTCTTTGAAAACCGCCATGCTCGTATCACGCCAGAAATTGCCGGCGATTTCGTCGATCCTGCTACGCTGGACAGGTTGATTGCGTTGGACCTCGTTGAATATGACAGCGAGGCCAGTGAGTACCGTCTCGATGATCGAGTGGAGCGATTCTTCGATGAGATGTTGGGAGCGGCTGAAATCGCCCAAGCGGATTGGCTCGTGGGCCTGCTTGAGGAAATCCGCCGTTCGATCGAGGGCTATCGCAAGTTGTCCGATTCCAGCAAAGGCGACGTGCTTCTTCGCAGGATTTGCCGTCTCTTGCGCACGTGTAAGAGCCGCATTCAGCGGCACCTTGAGGACGTCAAGGCCGCGGTTGACTACGATTACCGGGCCGGCTCGGATTACGAGGTGAAGCTCATCAAGCTGGAGTGGCACCTCCAGAGGGCGAAGAGCTATGGTAACGCCACCGACGAATTAAATAACCTGCTTCGCAACGATACATTCTTTCAAGTCCATCAAGAGATGGAGATCCTTTCCCTGCGCCGGCAGGTAATCCTAAGGTGCAGCCAGGTGGGCGATGCGTTGATCGATGTCTACCAGCGCATCGAGGATTATCTCAACCGGGTTCAGCGCGATTATGCACGTGCCCGAAAGCTCATCCGTCTTTGCGGACTGATTGAACGCCACGAACATCTAACCGCCACCAGTTTGGCGGAGGTCGCCGCGACGGCGGGCGGCCCCTGGTTCCATGAATTCCGCCTTCGCACTTTGTTGGATCCCACCTTGGTCGATGGCCGCCCGGACCTATTGCAGCGAGTGCTGACCCGCGCTGGGATTGGCGAGGCCGCCAGCAAACCGAGGCGCGTGGAGGTCGACCAGGAGCCGGCGGACGACATCCCGCCGGTCATTGACTGGCAGAATGTTTATGAGGCATTTACGAAACAGAAGGACGACCTGTTCGTGTTTCTCGGTAAGGTCCGGGTAGAGGGGCGACCGTTGACGGAGGAGGAACGCATCGACGGTTACTGCGCCATCATCACCAACGAAGACTGGGCGTTGGCGTGGGACGACCGTCCATTCGAGATGTCCACGGATGGGCGCTGGGAATACGCCGTGGTCCAGCCGTCAGCACTACAGACGACATGAATATCGAGGCACCTCCCATCGTCCGTCGGCTGTTTGCCCGGCTCTGCCGGGGAGACAATCTTCTGTTGTCGCGCAACGGGTCAAGTGAAGACGCGGATCTGTTCACCCGGTTGGAGTTGGATGAGGGATCCTGCCGGACATTCTTCGAAATGCTCGGGTTTCGTTTGCAGAAGAGCGACAACTGTTATTACTTCACCACCGATGAGGAGCCACAAGCCAACCTGGAGATGAAGCTGGAGCGGATGATCCGACTTGTCCGAATTCTTGATTTCCTCTCCACGCACATTGAAAACTTTGGCGAGGGGCAGATATTCTCGGCGCCGGCGCTGGCGGCACGGTGTAACAACGACCCCAAGGCGGAACGCTTCCTTCAGTATGCGGGCAAGGGCGCGACCAACACGGATCGCTTGGAGAACCTTCTGCAATCGCTGGTGCGACAGGGTTACCTCTCCGAATATGATGCCAGCCGACAGGAGTACAGGGTCCTTTCGGCAATCAACTACATCTTCGAGTTCGCGGATCGGATCGAGATCCATGGGGAGGCGGTCGAAACGGAGGAGACCAATGCCGAAGCTTGACCGCATCGTTCTGATCAACTCGGCGGGTTTCGATTACCTAGAATTTCCGGTTGGCGGGCACGGCCAGGTCATCGGGGTTAACGGCCACGGCAAGTCAACGTTGCTGCGGACGATCCTGTTTTTCTATCTGGGCACCAACGAGAAGGCCCCCTACGCCCTGCATGAGACAAAAACCGATTTCGTCAGCCACTACCTGGGTGATCCACCGTCCTATCTCATCTACGAGGTAGCGCGTGGGAATGGCCAACCCTCGTATCACATCGCGGTCACCCGCCCATCCGGGCGCATCCAGTTTCAGTTCATCGACGCGCCGTTTCTCAAGGACTACTACCTCAACGGAAGCTTCGTACAAACTATCGATGGGGTCCTGCAACGGCTGCGGGACGCGCGATGTGCTCACGATTTGGTTGCATCGTACGACGAGTTCGCTCGTCGCCTGTACGGGATTGTCCCGTCCCCTTACGCCGTTTTTCGTCCTGCTCCGAGGAGTTCCGGCCAGGTCTCAATCCTGCCGCGGATCATCAGCGGAATCTTCACCGTCAGCCAACTCGACGCAGACAAGCTCAAGGCAGCGTTGACCTGCGGCGTGCAAGAGGATTCGCTCACCACCGAGCTCGATCTCCTGTCGCTGAAGGGTCAACTGGAGAACTTCCGTCGTGTAAACCGAGCGGTGAATACCTTCCTCCGTTTCGAGAACGATGCCTTGCAACTTGTGGACGTGGCCGAAGAGTTTGAAATGGCCAAGGGCGAGCGCCAACGGGCGATAGAGGATTTGGTGCGGATGGCGAAGCGCCTGCCAGAAAGGACGCGAGAGATTCAGGAGCAACAAACCGCCCTTGATCAGGAGCGGAGCCAGGCAACCGAACGATACCAGAAGGAAAAAGCCGAGTTGAAGTCGGTGATCGAGCAGTTGGGAAAAACCATCGCGGTTTTCGATGAGAAGATTCGCCAAGGCGAGCAGACCCAGATGGATTACGCGTCGCGGCAGATCGAGAGCAAGGCGGCGGAATTGGAGACGCTGCCCACGTTGCGCGAGGAAAGGCGCCTTGCAGATGAAGATTACGCGATACTGACGACGAAGTACGACGATGAAAATTACCGCAAGGAACGGATGCTGGCGAACATCCAGCAGGGCTGGACCGAACTGAGCCGACAATTTGAAAAACGAAAGACCGAAGTCGAACGAACGTTGGCCCATGCCATGGAGCAGCTCACTGGCGAGCGTACGGAGGCTCTCGGTGCCCTAGAGGACGAGCAGCAGCGGGCGAAGGCATCATTCGCCTCAAGGCGGGCGGGGCTCGATTTTGCGTGCGGCAAAATCCACGACGAATTTAGGACCTGGGCGGATACTATGGAGCCCGAGGAATTGAAAAAGGCTCGGAAAAACCTGGAGGAAAAGCGGAACAAGCAGGGCGAAGAGGCCACGCGGCTACTGGGATTGCGTGCAGAGATTACGCTTCAAAAGGAACAACGCGACCGCGCACGGGAGAAGATCGACCAGAATGCTGAGGTGGAGCGGGCGGCTTGGCAGACCAAAGTCAATGATAGTAAAGCGAAACGCGATCGGACTGCGGAGGAATTGGAGAACTTTGACGGATCGCTGGCTCGGTTCTTCCAGAGCAAATCCCCCGAGACCTGGCCTCGCGCTGCCAAAACGCTCGCGCGAGAGACGCTCTTCCACGATGCGGGCGAGTTGGAAGCGAAGCCGGTCAGCGCCGGCACGAATTCAGTTTGGGGGGTGGAGTTTTCCACCGAGAAGCTGCCATTGACGGCGGATGGTTATGACCGGGACGCACTCGAAGCGAAGCTACAGGAGTTGCAGAAGACTTTGGCTCGCGACCAGGATCAACTTGCAGCGGCGCAACAGCGGTATCTTGCAGTCGTCGACGCCTTTGAAAAGCAGGCGACGGAAGCGCAGAGCGGCTTACAATCCAAAATCGATTGCTGCGCCGAATTGTGCCGCTCTATTTCGAGCGAGGCTGACCAACTGGAAAATCGGATCATCACGCTTCAGAGCCAGTTCCAAGCACACCAAGGTGAGTGGCGAAACAAACTGGAGAAGCGCGATAACGAACTGAAGGCCGATGAAGGACGACTCCGCACGGACCAAACCGACTCAGAAAAGCAGTTTCTGTCCCGGAGGCAACGGCTTGAAGCAGATTTCAACGCGCGGACGGCGAAACTAACCAGCAAGCGCGATGATCGGCTGGCGGTGATCGCGGGGGAGGAGAAGGAAAGCACGCGAAAACGCGATGCCGACCGCGAGCGTATCGAAGAGACATTCCAGGAATCTTTGGTGAAGCAGGGCGTGAACCAGGACCTGATCCGTGCGGCCAGAGAACGGGCGGATTCGGCCAACACGAGCATCACACGGATCGAAGGATACGCAAACGAGGTGATCGAATTCCAGGGATTAAAGCGCGAGTTTGTCGATCCGCTCGATTCCTTTCGTTCCCAATGGCGCAATACCAATGAATCGCTGGATGCGGAGACGCGCCGACTCGACAGGATCGAAGAGCTCAACCACCAAGTGACGAACGCTTTCCAACTGCGTCATAACGAATTGGCGGAGCACCGCAAAGAATTGGAGTTGGATGAGGGTGCGGTGAACCGGTTTCGTGGTGATCGACGATTTCTCCTCGAGTGGAGCCTGTTCGATGACAAGAACCTCGAACCGGCGCCATTCTATCGTTCTGGGGCGGCGCGCGAATCCGGACAAATGGCAGAGTCGGCGCACGAGAAGCGCGTCGAAATCGAAACGCGGGGCAACAAGAGCGCGCGTTCCTTCCTCAACCATTTCGACGCGGAAACTCTCGAACGCAAGGTGCTGGGGTTTTCTCCCATCCACGAGCACTTCGATTGGTACGTCTTCGTCGGCGCCGAATTGCGTCCCTTCGTCGACGGTCGGGGCATCCAAGGGATGAAGCAGATCCAAACTCAGGAGTTCGAGCAACTCATCCGCAACATCTGTGGGAAGAACGCAGACTTCCAAGATGGCATACGCCAGGTCAGGCAGACTGCGGCGCTCGTTCAGTCGAATCTGGAGAAGAATAATTTCGTTGATGTGCTCGACTCCATTGAATTGAAAATCGAGCGCGTCGACAACAACCTGACCCAAATACTCACCGAGCTCGAATCGTTTGCCGGGCTGACTTTCGGTACCGACCGGGATCTCTTCGGCAAACGTGCGGACAGGGCTCAGATCGATAAGGCGATTGACACGTTCGCTCGTCTTGTGCGCGAGATTGAAAACTACCGTGACAAGCGCCTGCGACTGACGGACTACTTCGATTTCCTGATCCGCGTGCATGAAAATGGGCACGACATGGGATGGAGGAAATCATTGGATCACATAGGCTCAACCGGGACCGATTACCTGGTGAAGATGCTGATCTATCTCTCCCTGATCGAGGTCTACCGTGAGCGGGCCATTGATGCCAAGGCGGGCTCGACCGTTCATTGTGTTTTGGATGAAACCGGAGTACTCGCGCCTAAATACGTCCGTCGCATTCTCGAATACGCGAAGGAGCGAGGGATCATACTCATCACGGCCGGACATTCGCAGCAGACGGTAGGTTTCGAAAATTGGGTCCGGGTCCGAAAACGCGGCCAGCGGTTCGGTGGCCAGACCGTATTACGGAAGGTGCTGACATGCGATTAGGGCGATTAAGCTGCGCCCAAGCAGCAAAACTTGTTCGCTTGGAAGCGGGGGAGTCACTGCCGCGAAGCCAATTGCCCAAGAGTCTCTTGCAACCCCTGCAGCAGGGGGGTGTCGTGCTTCTGGAGAAGTCTGGATCCAGTTATGTTGTGCGTGGTTTACCTGGGAAGTTGGCCGGTTTTGTCGCGCAGCACTGGGGAATCCGGGATTTGGCGCGATATGCTCAGGCCGCACCAGATAACCGCAGCCGAGGTGTGTTAGCGGATATCGCAGGCGATTCCAAGGCGCTACCGAATCGTCCCTTCGACGGAATCTTCATCTGCTCGTTTGACAACTGCTTTCTGGCGGACAAGCCCCTGAATATCAGCCCTCCGGGCAGCGCCGTTCTGATTACCTTGGGCAATCTGCCGAAACTCAGGGTTGAGGCATCTTATTTGATCGCGGTCGAGAACGCCGAATGTCTCTGGAATTTCGAAAGGGTTCAGAAGTATTTTCCAGATTTAGCCGGTTTGGAATACGCTCTCGTGCTGAGGTGGCACTGGGGTAACGCCTGGCGCCAATGGCTCGACGGTTGGAGGGGCCAATTGCTCTACTTTCCAGATTACGATCCAGCCGGATTGAGGATTTTTGCGACCGAGGTTCTGCCACATGAACCAATGGCCCGCCTGCTGGCCCCGCAGGATTTTGAAGCAATCCTTGAACAACGCGGCAAGAGAGACCTTTACGTGAGTCAGGAAAAGTTTCTCAATTCAGTCGAGTCAAGTCAGCACGAGGAATTGACCCGCCTCTGTCGGGCGCTGCGTAAAACCCGAAAGGCATTTGAGCAGGAAAGCCTCCTCTCATGACTCGTTCGGAACGAGTGCTCGCACACCTTGAGTAGCGGATTGTGTAGATTACGAATCCGTACCGTCACGTCAGATTCCGGGCGCATTTATGCGCGAACGCGGCGAGAGACTTGTTTTTCGGCGGCGTGCTGACGACGCTCTGCCAGCCGCGCCGTTCTCCGCGCCTTGCGCTCGCTAAGTTTTTCCATGCGGGCTTTGTCCACTTCGCAACGGAGTATCCACCAATAAACGTCGTACGGCCGCGCTGTGTGGAGCGTGCGGCGGCCTTGTTCCCGCAGCGTAATCAAGTCGCCTTTTTCCAGCGCAACAACCAACTTGCGGCGATTGCGACCGTAGCCGTATTCCTCGACGGTAACGCGCCGGACGGTTTTATTGAGCGGAGTCATAGGGCGAGATCGGTTTGTTTGGGTGGCAGCGCCGCGTTCGCAGAGTCGCCTGCGAACTCCAGCAAACGACGCATTTCCGCTTGGGTGCGTGGCATTCCCTGCCGTGCGCATTCAGTGAGTTCCTTCTGGCGGGCGGATTCCTCGTTCTCCGACTTTGGGGCGAATCGTTGGTCGAGAAACTCGATGTATGTGCAGCCCGCTGCGAACATGCCGCCGTCGGCGTAATGGACGCGCAAAAGTCGCCGCCATTCTTCGACGGTTGGATCGGAAGCTTTGAAGACCACTTTCGGACCGAACCGGAACACCTGGCCACGGTAGGCCGCTTCACGGCCTTCGTAGGTGTACTGGCGCGCCTCCGGCCCGCGATACTCGTCGGCGGGAATCAATGGATAACAATCCGCCTCGACGTGAACGGCCCCGTGGAAGTGAACGGAGAGATTTGTGAACAACCGCCCTTCGTGCATGAATATCCCGACCCGTGGAAAAGTCTCGGCCGAGTAGGCAGCGTGAATATCCCCTTCGGGCACGCGCCAGAGTCCGTGGGACAGCCGACGCCAGTTCACCGTTACAGAGTCGGGCCACGTGCTTGGCAATGGCGAAATAAGAAGAGTCGGATTCATGGCGGTCGCTGGAAAAGCGGGCACTCCCCTCGACGGAGAGCGCCCGGTGTTCGCTACTCGGCGAAGCTCAACGGTTCGCCGTTGGCCAGTCGTTGCGCGAGGCTCCAAAGCTCCTTGTTGAGCTTGACGTTGCGGTCGAGCCCCGTAATCGCTCGGGTGCGCGCGAAGCGTCTCCCATCGGCACGGCAGCGCGTCTCATCTTTCAACCCGCCGCGAAGCAAGTTCTCACTGACCTTGTTGAAAACGTGCCAGAGATCGTCGCCGGCATCCTCATAGCGGCGTGCTTCGAGAAGCTTCTCCGGTCCAATCGGCGCCTTCTGCGCGTCTTCGTAACGGAGGCGCAAGGCGGCCGTCGCGAACGCTCGAAATTCGGCGCCTGTCAATTGCCGCGCCCGGAAGGCTTCGACGCTGGCGGTAATGGCCGGAACCTGGTCCAGAATGTGGAAGCTTGCTTCGATGACTTCCTCCGGCGTGAAGCCGGCGTGACGAATAGAGACTCTTTCAAATGCGTTGCCGTCGCCGACGAACATGCCATTCGCGCAGATGAACCGGTAGAGACCTGCGTGCAGTTGGTAGGCGCTGCTACGGTCGTGGGAGTTGATCAGGCAAAGCTCGGGAGTGTATTCGCCTTTGACCGGAACGACATCGCGGCGTTGGAACCGAATCAAGTGCTTTTGGAAACCGCGGCGTGCGTCGAGTTTGACCCTCTGTTGAACCGCCGAGACGGGAGCCCAGCCGGCGTCGCGCAATCGGGCGACGAGTTGAGCTGTTGGAACAAACGCGTAGCGCGAAGTGACGCCGGGCATCGGCTGTAAAGCGAATACAGATGGCGCCAGAGCGCGGATTTGCTCGTCTAGCAATTCGACGCGTTCATGGATGGAGACAGGATTATCATTTTGAGCGAACATATTTGGCTTTTCTTTCATGGTTACTGTTTTGGTCGCGCAGCGACAGGTGGTGCGCGATTGAACCTAGAGGCGAGGGCCTTGGCGGCGGTGTCCGGGGTCAATGTGGAGCGCAGCGGGGAAAAGGGGGCGAGCAATACATTGAGCGCAGCGGACGCCGGACACCGCCGCCATATAATCGCCCTCGGTCTCATCGCGCTTGCACAGCGACCGTGAAGGCCGTTTAGGCGGGTTGAATTCGGAGCGATTAGCCCGGCGGAATTCTGCGGACCTGTGCGGATGACATTGGTATGTTCGCCTTCGCTTCTGTTGGAAGTGGGCGATGGAAAGCGGAGCGTTTCCGAAGTGGAGCGCATAGAGGAACGAAGGAAGTAGCGGAGCGGCAGAGCCGACTTCCAACGGAAGCGGGCGCGTCTGCGCTTTTCACCACTCGGGACGAGCGGGTGCGGAGAGAAGGGAGCCGAGCCGGAGCGAAGTCAGCGCAGGCCGGTCACGGAACGGAGCATCCGTTGGTCCCGGTGGTTTGAAGGATGCGTCTTGGAATCCCTGTTGTGCTGTAAACCTCCCTCTGAGGGCTGCATTCGCCGGCCGAAGATTTTGCGACATTGACTTGTCGGCGTCTCCGTCGCGCTGGACGCTTTCCAGTACGCCTTTCGCTCGTGTGGGATCCCAGGATGGCCCCTCGTCATATTTGTTTCAACGAAGACTTACCTGTGGTTCGCCGAAGGATCGTGGTCGAATTGACGGGAGCGGATGCACCTAGCCTTTCCGTCGGATTGATAGCGGCGACGCTCGCCGCTGCTGGCGCTTCGGTTGGGATGTTGGCGACGGAAGCGAAGCGATTCCGAAGTGGGGAGGACAGGGACGGAGGAAGTAGCGGAGCGCCGGAGCCAAGCTCACAACGGAAGCGCGCGCGTTTGCGCGATGTAATCCGCTCGTGACGAGCGCGCGGTTTCGCAGTGGAACGGGCGTGGTCGAGAGGGAGATGGGGCCGACCGGAAGCCCGTGGAGCGAAGCAACCGCGCGTTGGTCACGGCCCCGCGATCGTTCGCGGTTCGCTTTCATGAGTTGCGGATGTTGGGGCGGTTGCCGGATGGCGAAGTGGCTCGCCGCATCGGATGGTTTCTGGCATCGGTGCGCAACAAACGCATTCAGCTTGGAATTCCGCCTTATGCGCCAAAGCGTTGATTAGTTTGAGTCCGCTTCGGTCTGAATGTTGGGGGGGCGGAGTGTAGCGGAGCCGGAACGGAGCGTTTGGTGGAGTGGAGCCCGGAGCGAAACGGCGCCGAGCCAAGCTTCAGACGGAACCGCGACGCGAATGGCGTTTTGATTGGCCCGTCCGTGAAGAGCGCGACCGCAATGAAGCGAACCGGGCACGGTCGAAGGGGAGAAACGGGGCGACGAGTCATCGGTGAGCGGAGTGGAGGGCGCGTTGGTCACGGCGGTTGAAGGGTTAAGTGGCGCGGGCGATAGAGAATGCGTCGTTCGTCTTGCTGGGACGTTAGAAAGGCTGGCCATGAGTTCGTGTCCGTGAGCGGTTTGATTCCGGCGGCCAGCCTCGACACGCAAATCGCTACAGTCGATTCCTGCCGCGAGCCTTGGCTTTTGCCCAACGTGCCTTCGCCATCGCCGAAAGCCTTGCACGGGCCGCCCGACTCAATTTTCGCCTCTTTGTGCCTCGTTGACCGCCGCGCCGATCCGGCTGGATCGCTCTGCTTGCTGCTGCCAGACGGTTCCTCCGCGTTCCCTTGCCCCCGCGATGAGGCGGCGGCGCAACGCTTACCAACCGATCCAATTCATTACGTAGAGCCTCAATCTTCTCGCGTAACGCGACGGCGTTTTTGAGATCTCTGATCGTTAAGCTGGTTAATGGGTTTGTGGTCATTGGCCATGTCGTAAACTACGGGAACAGTCGAGTCAAGCTGTCGAAGCTCTGCCGTGGCCGCTGAGGCGGCTGATGCGGATGGCTCTGTAGAGTTTGACTGCTCGGCAGGGGCACATTGGACGGTTTCGGACAAGAAGATTGCGGATGGGCACCCGTCATAGATGAGATTCGATCAATGTGGATTATTTGTTGCGTTGCTGTCCGTTGCTGTCGAGATCCTTTTGAGCTTCCTGCAACGCCGAAAGCAACTCCACAGCGGTTCCGTAACGTTCAGCACGGTCAGGGTCACAGGCCCTGGTGATGATTCTATTCAAAGCGACGAAGTCCGGGTGGCTTGTTTGTTCGACCAGAGTCGTCGAAAGCTCTGGGAAAAAGGCGGGCCCACGTCCTGTGCTGATTACATAGAGAACCATGCCCAAAGCGTAGATGTCTGCTTGCCGTGTTCCAGGAGGTTCCGGAGGTGGCGGCATGAATCCTGGAGTGCCAACCCATGTACCTCCGATTTCAGTTGGCTGAATGTCAGTGACTAGCCCCACATCCGCCAATTTGGGCCGGCCTTGTACAAAAATGATGTTCTGCGGTTTGATGTCGCGGTGCGTGAGACCTTGGCGATGGAGAAAATCTAGAGCTTCAGCGAGCACGAGTCCGATTCGCACGCACTCCAGAACCGCCAACCGTGCTCCTTCGGCCTGATCTCGAATGCTCGCCAGATCACTCGGTTTATAGGTGTTCGGATTGTCTTCCCAACCGGGCGTTTGGGCGTCGCCCAGTTCCATTACATAATAGAAATATCCCTCGCGTTTCTTCCGACTGACAAAGTCGACGCGGAGCAACCCGGGGTGGCCATCAGAAATAGGCTTGTATCTTTTGATGCCCCTAAACTCGCGGTCATAGGGCTCAGCGTTTTGCCCGAATTTCGCCAGGTAAACCGCCTTGAGCGCCTGCCATTGGCCGATTGCGTTGCGTGCCAGCCAGACTTTCCCATAAGCGCCTTCCCCGAATGGAGGGTCGAATAGCTCGTAGTCAGGTGCGTCGGGAATGTTTTGAGCCTGCAAAATTGGTGAGCTGGAATCCGTTACCGTTTTGGCGGAAGGCTTGGAGACGCCGCTGAGTCTTTTTGTCACCAATGCCCAAGCCAGCGCGCAAGGCACCTGTCCGCCTGAAACGATAAACCATGGGAACCATGTGTTACCATTGTAACTCACCCAAGCCGTGCCGATCATCGCCCCTAAGGCCGTTGATACCGAGATTGCACACGCAATCCAGGTTCGCGTGAGCGACAATCCCAAGCCGAGCACCGCGCCGATTATAGTAAAGGCAAGCGCTTCGACCCACACTGGAGGCCGCATCAGCCAATCGTGGTTGACGAGGTTCAGAAACGTCGTTGCCAAAATCATCACTCCTCCGACAGCGTTTCCGGTCCAACACGTGTACGGCGTACCGAACTTATCGGGCTCGTGAGGACCAAGGACAGTGTCGTTTGTAGGCCAGTTTCCGATGAATACTACTTTGTCTTTGAAAAAGCCGGACGGCGTGTTGGAAAGAGCGTTGTGATACTTGATCAAATCCCATCCACCGTTCTCGCCGTAGTAGCGTAGCCACTGTTCCTTTGGCTCCTGGTTTAATCTCGCGCCAATCCGTTCCGCAGCAGTCCACGGCAAGCTCGACACCTTGTTGGGTGCGGGGAACGGCCAGTGTCGGCGAGGTATTATGAGTTTTGCGGGGTTAGTAAAGCGCCTATCGACTGTCCCGAAACCCCAACCGACGGCGGATTCCAATATAGTGTCTTGAAGTCCCGGGGCAGCGGTCTCAAGTGGCTGATCTTGCTCCGGCCGATATTTGGCAGCGAGAATCACATGCCCGTTACGTCGAATAGCACTTGCGAGTGCCTTGTCGATTTCGGGATCCTTAGGATCCTCGAAGAACACGTCGAACACCACGAGCGAACAGTGATCCTCTGTGAGCTTGTCCAACAATTGAGCATGCAACCGGCGATCCCATTTGCCACGTTCTTGTCGGAGTTTGAGGTGTGCCTCTTCGTTCATCAGAATGAGCGCTACCTTGTTCGTCACGGGACGCGTCCCGAAGCGGAATAGGCAATCGTAACTGGCGTTCACCCAGCTCTCTCCCAGCGGCATTTGCCATAATGCAAGTCCACACAGCACAACCAATCCCGCACCCGTGACAGCCCGGAATGATCTTTGTGCCGCGAGTGTCTGGAAATTCACGATCCGGGAACTACTTGAATGCTTAAAACCTATTGTGGGCTGAGCAAAGAAAAAAGCCCTTTTCCCAAAATGGCCTATTCATCACAATCATCACAATCGGGGGCGGGATGACCACGTATGCGTTTTGCTCGGTGCGTCATTCCTTCAATCTGTCAGCCACCGCGCACGAAAAAGACGGTTTGTTACAGGGGTAGGGGCAGTGTTCGGAATCCAAATCCAGTTCGTCCCACCGAGGCTCGGATAATTCGTCACCTTCCTTAGCATCGTCCAGTCGGTTAGCGCGCCTGCTGGCAGATGTGACGCGAATTCGATGCTATACACGGTCGATACCGCGCCCGTGGTGGTGAACCCAACTCCATTGCTCCAGTTGTAGGTCAGCCAAGGTTGCGGCACGGAGTACATCAACTCGAGTGGCACGATAGCGTCTTCGACGACCTTAATTGGCAAACTGGTGGGGGTGATAAATCCGTCCAACTGTTTCACTTCGATTCCAAAGTTTGCGCTCTGTACCAGCAAATTGAGGGAGTTGGTCGTATAGTTTGTCCGGTAGAATAGGTTGCCATAATTCGTCGGCGAAACACGCCACGCACCACCGGCCCGGATGGCAGCGGGTGGACCGAGATGCACTTCCACAATTCCAGGGTTCTGGACATCACCGCCGTAGGCCGCATTGATCAGTACAACCCCTCCGCCAGTATGATCGGTTCCGATGGTGGCTGAGTCCTCCGCCGAGTTGATCAGGTTCACCACGTCTAAGTCTATGACCCGCGCAAGGCTCTGACCGTTTTCCAACTCACCCAAGTACACGGCCGCCGGCAAGAGAAACAGATTACTAAGGCTGGTGTATGACAGCACGCAGACCGGCCCGCCGCTCATGCCAGGATAGCCGATCAAGTCAGGCGTCTGGTAAAGCTCAGGAGATAGTCCCGACACCTGCTCAAACGCGGCGATCCCCGGCCCGCCCCGATGCATTTTCCCACGATTCTGTTCAGGAACGTTTTGTACGGGATATCCGACCAGCAGCTTCTGGTTGGAATCTTCAAGCCAGATGTGATTTGACGCCACCGAGGTAAGGTATCCGCCATAGCCCCCTTTGCCAGCGCCCTCGCTCCCGAAAAAGAGCGCTGCCACGTCTCGCTTGTATGATTCCGTTGAGGACTGGTTCGAGTTTAGCCCCAATGCCCCCAAAATGTCATTCGTGCGTGCGGAGGCGTATCCCTCCAGAACATACCAACCGCGAGGCCTTAAGGGTGGGGGCTCATATTCACCCGCCTGTCGCTGGAAGAACCACCAGACCTCATCCATGTAGGACAAGGATACCGGATCAAACACCATGTGGGCTGCTGTCAATACCGTGTGTTTTTTGACCACAAAGCC
>Ga0137374_10002638_pt1 | contig 20985 bp, 15 predicted proteins | sample SagtaG_20_FD_104811 | JGI IMG/M metagenome (GOLD analysis project Ga0137374, IMG submission 104811) | Vadose zone soil microbial communities from Sagehorn Ranch, Mendocino, California, USA - Sage1_R_100_16 metaG | ecosystem: Environmental > Terrestrial > Soil > Vadose zone | place: USA... | reverse complement strand
GTCGGGCGCGATGCTTACGACGAGCAGGATCAATACCGGCAGCGAGGCGTAGACGACGAGGTTCTCCCAGAAGCTGTCGCCCCAGCCCTGCACGGGGAACCAGCCGAGCTTGTAGGCGAACACATACTGGAAGACGATGATGTAGACCAGAATCGAGATCGACAAGCCGACGGTGCACGAGATCATGACGGCGCGGTCCGTCAGCGAACCGCGCACATAGGCCACCGCGAGCGCGAGCCCGATCGAGATCAGCGTCGAGAGGATCAGCCATGGAATCAGCAATGTCAGCGACGGGCCGAGCCGCGTGGCCATGATGTGCGATACCGCCTCGTTGGTGCTCCAGCTCGCGCCGAAGTCGGCCGTCAGCACTTGCTTGATGAATATCCAGAGCTGCACGTAATAGGGCTGATCGACCCCGAGCTGCTTGCGAATGTTGGCGATCTGCTCGGCGCTGGAGATTTTGCCGGCGAGAACATACGCCGGATCGCCGCCGATCCAGTTGAATAGGAGGAAGACGAGCAGGATGACGCCGAGTATGGTCGGGATCATCTGCCACACGCGTCGAAAGATATATGCGTACATCTGCAGCCTCCTTCCGTTGCGCTTAAATCACGCGCCCCGGATCATCGGACCTTTCGGGCGGCGGCTCGTGACCGTGGCCCGTTCGGCGCCGCCCATGTTATTTGCTCTTCTTTCCCGTATCGACGTCGATGTATTGCCACTCGGAATGCAGAATCGGGTGCTTCTTGTAGCCGAGCACCTGCGGCTGCGCGAGCATGTTGCGGTAGCGGCTGATGTCGAGCCGCCACGGCGCGAGGGTCTCGATGATCTTCGCCATCTCGTGATACAGCTTGTCGCGCTCGGGCGACGCCGGCATGCGGATGCTCTGCTCATAGAGCTTATCGTACTCGGGAATCACTGCGCAGGCGTTGTTGTTCTGGTGGATGTTCTTGCTGTAGAGGAGCTGCACGAAGTTGTCGGCGTCCGGATAGTCGGCGATCCACGACGCGGTGCGCATCATCAGCTTGCACTCCTTCTCGGCCTTCAGCATCTCGGGGAACTTCATCTTCTGCACTTCCATCTTGATGCCGATCAGGTCGAAGGCCTTGGCCCATAGCTCGTCCTGTTGCCGGCCGAGCGTATCAGGGCGCGAAGTGTACATGACCACCAGCGGCTTGCCGTCGGGCAGCGTGCGGAAGCCGCTGGCGCTTTTCTTGTAACCGAAGCGGTCAAGCAGCGCGTTCGCGCCGGCCGGATCGAATTTGATGCTGGTCCGATATGTCGGGTCGTGGCCGACGACGCCCGGCGGGATCGGGAACTGTGCCTCGACCGCCTGGCCGTTGCGCACGATCTTGATCTCGTCATCGACATTGAACGCCATCGCCATCGCGCGGCGCAACGCGATTTTCTCCTTGGACAGCCCGCCGACGACCGGGTCCCGCATGTTCCAGTAGTGATAGGTGATTTCCGGATCGACAAAGCGCGACAGCTTGACGCCGCGGCTCGCCAGCGATGGTTTCAGCGTGGCGCCGTCAAGCGCCATGGGCGCCAGCGGCGCCTCCATGTTCATGATGTCGAGCTCACCCCTCTCGAACGCGAGCAGCCGTGCCTGATCCTCCTCGATGATGCTCACTTCGATCCGGCCGACCTGCGGCATCTTCTTGCCTTTCATCTCGGCGACGATGCGCTTGTCCTCGGAATCGCTGCCGGGCTTGAAGTCCCAGACGAAGCCGCGATAGCCGGAGTTCGCTTCGAGGATGATCTTGGACGAGCGCACCCATTCCTTGAGCACGTACGGCCCGGTGCCGACGGGATTCGACATCGCGCGCCCAGACTCGTCGGCGTACTTCTCGATCACTTCGCGCGCAACCGCGGACGTGGGCTCGTGCGCCAGCACGTACGCCAGGTTGTAGTCGGTTTCCTTGAGCCGGATGCGCAGCGTATGGCGATCGACCGCTTCGAGGCCGGCGATCTTCTTGTCGTAGTCGAACCTGGCGCCCTTTTTCGCCGCGTCGGCGAGCTCGTCCAGGCCGACGATCTTGCCCTCGACCAGCCACGCCCACGGCGAGCGCAGCCTGGGGTCGATCAGCCGCTTGAGCGAATAGATGAAATCTTCGGCGACGAGCTCGCGCTTCTGGCCCTTGAACGCAGAATCGGGCGTGAAATAAACGCCCTTCCTGATCTTGAGGGTATACGTCCTGCCGTTGTCGGTGATCTGCGGCAGCGCCTCCGCCACGAGCGGCACGATCTTGGCCGGCCGCGCGAGGTAGTCGTAAGTGAGCAGCGTTTCGAAGATCGCCTGCTCGATCGTCCCGGAATACAGATCCTGCGCGCCCGCCGGATCGAAGCCCGTCTCGGCCGCCGGAAATACGTGGCGAATCACCTTGACCGGATCGGCGGCAAGCGCCGGGAATGCGAGGATCAGCGCGCAGGTCCCTAGCAGCGTGCACGCCTGAAAAAGCTTACCTCGCATCCGCGATTCCGGTTTCCTCGGCCCACCCGCCGTCAATGCGGTTTGACGTCGACGTAAGTAAATTCGCCGTGAAGGATCGGGTGCTTTTTGAATCCCAGGACCCACGGCCTGATCAGCTGGTTGCGCAGCCGCGAAACGTTGAGGCTCCACGCCGTATCCACTTCCATCTGCCGCGACATCAGAAGAAAGAGTCGATTGCGTTCCGCCGAGTTCGGCAGCGCCTTCGCCTGCGCGTAGAGTTTGTCGAACGCCTTGGATTCGTAGCAGCCGTTGTTGCTCTGGCCGGTATTCGGACCGTAGAGCAACTGCATGAAATTATCGCCATCGGGATAGTCGGCGGTCCACGCCTGGCCCCACATCTGCAGTCTGCATTCCTTGGCGGCCTTCAAGTTGTCGCCGAAGGGCGCGACATCGAAGACCATCCTGACGCCGATGCGTTCGGCCGAGCGCTGCCACAGCTCGTTGAACTCGCGATCGATGCTGCTGGGCTGGGCGGCCTGGTGGATCACCAGCGGCTTGCCATCGGGCAGAGTGCGCCATCCGTCGGGCCCCTTCTTGTAGCCGAAATAGTCGAGGAGCTTGTTCGCCGTTTCCGGATCGTGCCGTATGATCCCGCGATACTTCGGGTCGTGCCCGACAACGCCCGCCGGGATCGGCATCTGCGCGTGCACCGCCTGACGCTTGCGCAGAACCTCCACCTCCCGTTCGACGTCGTAGGCCATCGCCAGCGCGCGCCGCAACGCGATCTTCTCCTTGGCAAACCCACCGACGATGGGATCGCGGATGTTGAACGCGGTATAGGTTATCTCGGGATCGATCGCGCGATAGTGCGTAATGCCCTGCTGCGCCAGCTCGGGCTTGAGCTTGTCGCCATCGAACGCATTGGGCGCGAACGCCGGCGGAACATTGATGTAATCCAGCTCCTTTTGCAAAAACGCGAGCCACACCGACTGCGGCTCCTCGATGATCGTGATCTCGACCCGGCCGACCTGCGGCATCTGCTTGCCCTTCATCGCCGCGATCAGCGCCTGGTCCCACGGCTCGTCGCTCGGCTGAAAATCCCAGACAAACCCGCGATAATCCGGATTGGCCTCGAGCACGATTTTCGAGCGCCGGGTCCAGCTCTTGAGAACGTACGGGCCCGTACCGACGGGGTGCGCCATGAGCTCCTCGCCGGGGTAGGCCTCGACGATCTCCCGCGCCATGCTGCCGAAAGGAACGTGCGCGACGATATAAGGGAAGTTGTAGTCGCTGTCCGTCAAGCGAAAGCGCAACGTGTAGCGATCGACCGCTTCCATGCCCGGCACTTTGGCGTCGTAATCGAACTTCTCGGTTTGCTTCGCCTTTGCCACGAGCGCGTCCAGACCGACGATCTTGCCTTCGAGCATGAACGCCCATTGCGAGCGGTTGGCCGGATCCATGAACCGCATGTAGCTGTACACGAAATCCTGCGCGGTCAGCTCGCGTTTCCGGCCTTTGAAGGCGGCATCCGGAGTGAAGAAAATTCCCTTGCGCAGCTTGAAGACGTAGGTCTTGCCCTGCTCGGTCACCTCTGGCATGGCCTCGGCTACCATCGGCACGAGCTTCGCCGGCCGTGCCAGATAGTCGTACGTCAGCAAGCGCTCGAAGATCGCTTCATTGACCGTGTTCGAGTACAGGTCGGTGACGCGGCAGGGGTCGAATCCCGCCTCGCCGGTCGGGAAGTACCAGTGGATGACTTTATTCGGATCGGCCTTGGCGAGCGCATTGGCGCTCGACAGCAAAGCGGCCGCGAATGCCAGCAGCGCAGACAGAACAAGCCATGGAGAAAGCCGGAAAGACCGGCCAGGTGACAGTCCACGCCTGCGCAGCATCGACCTCCTCCTTTACGAACGGCGCGTAATGTACCATTTCTCGCCCTTTTTGACGCCATGATGACTCGATTGGGACCTCGCTCTGTTGCTTCGCAGCGCGCCCGTTGCGACGGGGCGCGGCGGCGATGAAGCCGCACTATTGGGACGAAGCGACGCGCACGCTCTCCCGGCGCGATCGTGTGCTGCGCCGTTTGATTCGCCGCTATCCCGGCATTCATCTGAAGCGACGCAGCGACCCCTTTACCACACTGGCGCGAGCGATTGTGGGCCAGCAGATTTCCGTGAAGGCTGCCGATTCGATCTGGCGCCGGTTCGTGGCGGTGGTGACCGACGCGCCGCAGCCCGGCTTTCCCAAGCTCGCGCCGCAACAAGTCGCAGCTCGGGCCCTGCCGGCACTGCGCGGCTGTGGCCTGTCCCAGCGCAAAGCCGAATACCTTGCCGATCTGGCTGGGCATTTCGCATCGGGTCGCCTCGATCCCCGGCAATGGAAAAAGCTCGACGACGAGGCGCTGATTGCGGAGCTGGTCGACGTCAAGGGAATCGGGCGCTGGACCGCGGAGATGTTTCTGCTGTTCCACGAACTGAGACCCGACGTGCTGCCCGTCGACGACATCGGACTGCAGCGCGCGATCGCCGACCATTACAACGGCGGCGAGCGCCTGCCGCGAGAGGCGATGTTCGCGGTGGCCGATGCGTGGCGGCCGTGGCGCTCGGTCGCGACGTGGTATTTGTGGCGCAGCCTCGACCCGATCCCGGTGGAATATTGATCGGAACGTCGCCTTCGGGCTTGATACTTCGTTGCTCACTCGTCCGCTTGCTTACATAGATCTTTCTATGCGCGCTGCGCGGGCTCGCTTGCGCCTCGTCTGAAGCCCGAACGCTAGCTCCGATCGCGCTCGATACAATTGCCGCGTGAGCAATATTGCCCCGCCTTTCGCCGGACTGACACCCAATGTCGTGCTCGACGCGCTGGACAGCGTCGGGCTCGTCGGCGATGGCAGGATGCTCGCGCTCAACAGTTACGAAAACCGCGTCTACCAGATCGCGATGGAAGACCGTCAGCCGTACGTCGCCAAGTTCTACCGCCCGCAACGCTGGACCGATGCGCAGATTCTCGAAGAACATGGCTTCGTGCGCGAGCTCGCCGAATGCGAGCTACCGGTCGTTGCGCCGCTGGCTTTGGTGGGCGGGAGCACGCTGTCCGCGTTCGCTGGATTTCGCTTCGCGGTCTATCCGAACTGCGGCGGCCGCGCGCCCGAGCTCGAGGATCGCGCGACGCGCGAGTGGCTCGGCCGCTTCATCGGCCGAATCCATGCCGTCGGCGCGCAGATAGACTTTAGCGAACGCCCGGCGCTCGACATCGAGAGCTTCGGCGAGGAGCCGCGCGACTGGCTGCTCGCTCACGGCTTCGTCCCGCCGGACCTCGACAACGCTTATCGCAGCGTCGTTGCCATGGCGCTCGACGGCGTGCATCGATGCTTCGCGCGAGCAGGCGACGTGAGCGCGCTGCGCCTGCACGGCGATTGTCATGCCGGCAACGTACTGTGGATTCCAGAGGGATCGCTTGCCGGACCGCATTTCGTCGACTTCGACGACAGCCGCATGGGACCTGCGGTACAGGACCTCTGGATGCTGCTTTCAGGAGATCGCGCCGACATGTCGCGTCAGCTCTCCGATATTCTGGCCGGCTACGAGCGCTTCCACGACTTCGATCGACGCGAGCTTCATCTCGTCGAAGCGCTGCGCACGCTGCGCTTGATTCACTACGCGGCATGGCTCGCGCGGCGTTGGGACGATCCTGCGTTTCCGGCCGCGTTCCCGTGGTTCAACACTCAGCGCTATTGGCAGGATCGGATCCTCGAGCTGCGCGAGCAGATCGCCGCGATGGACGAACCGCCGCTTCAGGTATAGCCCGGGCTGAGCGCGGAGCGCGATGCCCGGGGCGCTGAGCGAAGCGATGCCCGGGAAATCGTGTCATCGAAGGCGACGGCCCCGGGCTTCGGCTACGCCTCAATCCGGGCTACTTCAGCACGCCGTCGACCAGGTGCAGCCTGCGGTCGGTGCGCGCGGCGAGGTCGGGATCATGGGTGACGACGACCAGACTGGTCCCCGCACCGCGGTTGAGCTCGAGCATCAGGTCGAATACCTGCGCGGCGGTGTGGCGGTCGAGATTACCGGTCGGCTCGTCAGCGAGCACGACGGCAGGTGCGGTGACCAGCGCGCGCGCCAACGCGACGCGCTGGCGTTCGCCGCCCGAGAGTTCGCCGGGCCGGTGCAGGACGCGATCGGCGAGCCCCACGCGCCCCAGGATACTTGCCGCCGCTGCGCGCGCCCGTTCGGGCTGTTCGCGGCGGATGAACAGCGGCATCGCCACGTTGTCGAGCGCGGAAAACTCCGGCAACAGATGATGGAACTGGTAGATGAAGCCGAGCGCGCGGTTGCGCAGCCGCCCCTGCTCGGAGTCGCGCAAACGGGCGAACGGCACGCCGCGGATGAAGACTTCTCCGCCAGTGGGCGCGTCGAGCCCGCCCAACAGATGCAGCAGCGTGCTCTTGCCTGATCCCGACGCGCCGACGACGGCGAGCCGCTCGCCGGGGACAACGGCAAGATCGACGCCGAGCAGCACCGGCACCAGCAGCGGCCCGCTGCGATATGTTTTCTTGAGGCCGCGGCATTCGAGCACGGGCGCTGTGCTATTCATACCGCAGCGCCTCCGCGGGATTGATCCGTGCGGCGCGCCAGCTCGGGTAGAGCGTAGCCAAGAGCGTCAGCGCGAACGCGATCGCAGCGACCAGCAGGACATCGGCCTGCTGCACCTGCGACGGCAGCTCGCTGATGTAATAGACGCTCTTGTCGAGGAACTGCACGCCGAAAACGCGTTCGATGAACGGGACGACGGTATCGATGTTGAAAGCGAGCGCGAGGCCACCCGCGACGCCGAGCAATGTGCCGATGGTGCCGACCAGCGCGCCCTGGATCACGAAGATCGCCAGAATGCTTGCGGGGGATGCGCCCTGCGTGCGCAGGATCGCAATGTCGGCCTGCTTGTCGGTCACGACCATCACCTGCGCCGAGACGATGTTGAACGCCGCGACGGCGACGATCAGCGTCAGGATCAGGAACATCATGCGTTTTTCGATCGCCACCGCGCGGAAGAAATTGGCGTGGCTCAGCGTCCAGTCGCGCACCTCGGCGTCGACGGACAGCACCGGCAAGAGCTCGTGGGCCACTCGCGGCGCGGCGAACAGATCATCGAGCTTGAGCCGTACGCCGGTCACCGCGTTGCCGAGGCGGTAGAGCTTCTGCGCATCGGACAGATGGATCAGCGCAAGCCCGCTGTCGAACTCGAACATGCCGATCTCGTACACGCCGACGACGCGAAAACTCTTCACCCTGGGCAGCGTTCCCGCTGGCGTGACGGTGCCCTGCGGCGTGATGACGACGACGCTGTCGCCCATGCGCACGCCCATCGCACGCGCAAGCTCTGAGCCGAGCACGATGCCGAACCCGTCGGGTTTGAGATCGGCTAGCGAGCCGGCGCGCATATGGCTGCCGAAATCGGCAACCGTGTCCTCGAGCCCGGGATCGATGCCGCGGACCAGCGCGCCGCGATTGACTTCTCCTGCCGAGAGCATCGCCTGTCCGAGGACGTACGGCGCCGCGGCCTGGACGCGTGCGTTCGTCCGCGCGGCCTGCGCGAGCGACGGCCAGTCGGCGATGCCGCCGGCGAGGCCGCGTATCTCGATATGCGACGCAACCGCCAGGATGCGCGTGCGCAACTCCTCCTGGAAGCCGTTCATCACCGAGAGTACGACGATCAATGCGGCGACGCCCAGGGCGATGCCCAGCATCGACACCGCGGCGATGAACGACACGAAGCCGTTGCGGCCCGAGCCGCGGCGCGCGCGGGTGTAGCGCAATCCGACGAGTAATTCGTAGGGCACGTCAGGCTTCGCGAATCCGGTTGACAGCCGGGCACGACCTCCTTCGCGCGCAAGTGTCCCGGCGAGCGCGCCAGTGTGCCATAAACCGTTCGCCTGAGATGACACGCTTGCGTGTTACACTCGGCGCGCACCCCCGAGCGGACTTACATGCACTTCACCATAGTCGTACCCGGTCTGCTCGACTGGCCTCTCCTAGCGCTCGCCGCCGTGGAAAAAGAGGCGCCGGCGCTCGCGCGGCTGATCGCCGCCGCGCCTTCGCCCGCCATCGAAGAGGACGGCCTGGTCGCGACCGCCTGCCGCTGTTGCGGCATTGCGAAGCAACAGGACTGGCCCGTCGCGCCCTGGCTCGCGCGGGCGGCTGGTCTCGATACGGATGGCGCGTACTGGCTTTGCGCCGAGCCGGCGCGATTCGTCGTAGGACAGGCCGACGTTCGGCTCGCCGGATTGGTGAGCGATCTCGAGAGAGCCGAGGCCGACGCGCTCATCGCAACGCTCAACGCGCACTTCGCCGACGACGGCATCCGGTTTTTTGCACCCGGACCGACACACTGGTTCGCGCGGGTCGAGCATGCGCCGCGACTCGTCACCTTTCCGCCCGAAACTGCGCTCGGCGCGCCGCTTGTCCCTTATCTCGCGGCCGGCCCGGATGCAGCACGCTGGCGACGCTGGCAGAGCGAAACGCAAATGCTGTTGTTCGAGCACGCGGTGAATCGAAGGCGCGAGCAGACCCGGCGCGCGCTCGTCGACAGCGTGTGGCTGTGGGGCGGCGGCACACTCGTCTTGCGCGATGCGCCCGCGGTCCGGATCTTCGCCGATGGCGGACTGATTTATGACCTGAGCCGGAGCGCCGGGCTTGTGCCTGCCCCGCTGCCCGTGGCGCTCGACGCCGTGCCGAGTGCCGTGCCGCAGGTTTTCTGGCTCGATGCGCTCGACGTCGACGCTGCGGCCACGCGACTCGCGGCGCTCGATCGCGCGTGGCTGGCTCCCGCCGAGCGCGCGCTCCACGCCGGCGCGACTCGCGAAGTCCAACTGGTCATCGCCGGCCGCGCGCGCGCGTTGGAGTTTCGTTTGCCGCGACCAGCGCTGATACAGCGATGGCGTTCGCGGTTCTCCTCGCCGCGCGTCGCGCCGCTGCTCGCCCGCTTCGCCACCGAGGCAATACAAAGCTGACGATGGACATCGTTCGCCGGCCTGTACCCGAAATCGCGGCGGCGCTTGTGGCGTCCGGTATCGCACCGGTGCTCGCGCGCGTTTTTGCCGCTCGTGGCGTGCGCTCGCCTTCCGAACTCGACCTCGAACTCGGCAGGCTGCCGTCGTGGAGGACACTGAAGGGCATCGACGCTGCGGCGGCGCGACTTGCTGCTGCGATCGAGCTCGACGAGCGGCTGGTCATCGTCGCGGATTACGATGCCGACGGCGCGACTGCGTGCGCGGTCGGCGTGCGGGGCTTGCGGGCGATGGGCGCGCACGTCGATTACCTCGTGCCCAATCGCTTCGAGTTCGGCTACGGGCTCACGCCGGAGATCGTCGCGCTCGCCGCGCAACGCGAGCCGGCGATGATCATTACCGTCGACAATGGCATCGCCAGCGTCGACGGCGTCGCCGCGGCGCGCGCACGCGGCATCGAGGTGCTGATCACCGATCATCATCTGCCGGGAGCAGAACTGCCCGCAACCAAGCTGATCGTCAATCCCAATCAGCCGGGCTGCACGTTTCCGAGCAAGCATCTCGCCGGCGTCGGCGTGATGTTCTACGTGCTCATCGCGCTGCGGGCACTCCTCCGCGAGCGCGGGCGCTTCGCGAGAAGCGGCGAGCCGAATCTTGCCACGCTGCTCGACCTGGTAGCGCTTGGCACGGTCGCCGATGTTGTGCAACTCGATCACGTCAACCGGATTCTCGTCGGACAAGGCTTGTACCGCATTCGTGCAGCGAGATCGCAGCCGGGACTGCGCGCGCTGTTCGCGGCCGCCGGGCGCGACCCGGCACGGGCCACGGCGTATGACCTCGGCTTCGTCGCCGGACCGCGGCTCAACGCCGCAGGGCGCCTCGCCGACATGTCGGTCGGCATCGCCTGCCTTCTGGCCGAGGATGAAACGAGCGCGGCCCCGCTCGCCGCGGAGCTCGACCGGCTCAATCGCGAGCGGCGCGAGGTCGAAGCGACGATGCACGAACAGGCGCTCGACGGACTCGACGAAACGATTCCCGGGGACCGCTACACGCTATGCGTCTACCGGCCCGAGTGGCATCAGGGGGTGGTCGGCATCGTTGCGTCGCGGCTCAAGGAGCGTTTTCACCGCCCCACAATTGTTTTTGCGCGGGTTGCCGACGGCGAGCTGCGCGGATCCGGGCGAGCGATCGCCGGATTCCATCTACGCGACGCGCTCGATCTCGTCGCCAAACGTGCACCCGGAACGATCGCGCGCTTCGGCGGCCACGCGTTCGCTGCGGGGTTGAGCCTGGCGGAAGCCGCGTTGCCGCGATTTGCCGCCGAGTTCGAGCGCGTGGCGCGCGAATGGCTATCGCCCACCGCTCTGCAGCAGACGCTAGAGACCGACGGCGAGCTCTATCCCGCAGAACTCACGCTGGGCTTCGCGCAGGAAGTGGCGGCGCAGGTGTGGGGCCAAGGTTTTCCGCTACCGGTCTTCGACGGCGAATTCACGGTTATCGAGCAGCGACGCCTCGGTGACAGGCACTCGAGGCTTGTGCTGACGAACACGGGCAGGCGTCTGGACGCCATCGCGTTTAATGAGCCGGGACCCCTGCCGGTGCGCATCCGGGCAGCGTATCGCCCCGAGGTCAGCCACTATCAAGGGCTCGCCTCGCTCCAACTCGTCCTCGAGCACTGGGAACCGAATTGATTCCGCCAAAGTGAGTGCCTGCTTCGGGTTACCGGCCAACTGAGGGATCCTGATCGCGGTGCAATAGCCATCCGGTGAGTGCCGCGCGACAGAGACTCTGGTTTCCATCGCCCTATCGTTCTATATTCATGATTACAATAAGTTATCAAAAATACAACAAAGTCGAAGCCGCCGCTCTCGTCAGCGAATTGCCATATTGTGCGTTGCACTCAACGAGCGCAGAATCCGCTGCGGTGCAACAGGGCCACGACCCTGAGCCCAAAATGGGGGTTCGAGAGGGATGGTATGGGCCTCAACGGCAGTGGTCTGAACGGCAACGGTTCATTAAGGCTTCAAGGCAAGGTTTCCATCATCACCGGCGGCGGGCAGGGCATTGGCAGGGCAACTTCAGTCAAGTTTGCGAAAGAAGGTGCCAAAGTCGCGGTCTGCGACATCAATATGACCGCGGTGGCCGAAACGCTGGCCGCGATCCGCGGTATCGGCGGCGAAGCGCTCGGTTTCCAGGTCGATGTAACCGACAAGGAGAGCATCGCGCGCATGGTCGAGAACGTGATGTTCGCCTGGCATCGCATCGACACGCTGGTCAACAATGCGGGCATCGTCGAGGACGCCCGCTTTTCCAAGATGACCGACGAGCAATTCGAGCGCGTGATCGACGTCAACCTCAAGGGCGTCTACAACTGCACCAAGGCCGTTGTCGACATCATGCTGCAGCAGAATTCCGGCTGCATTCTGAACGCCTCGTCGATCGTCGGCCTCTACGGCAACTTCGGCCAGACCAACTATGCGGCGACCAAGTTCGGCGTCATCGGCATGGTCAAGACCTGGGCTCGCGAGCTCGGCAGCAAGGGCATCCGCGCTAACGCGATCTGCCCCGGTTTCATCGAAACGCCGATCCTCGGCTCGATTCCCGAAAAGGTGCTGAAGGCGATCGAGGAGAAGGTGCCGATGGGCCGCCTCGGACGACCCGAAGAGATCGCCAATACCTACGCCTGGCTCGCGTCCGACGAGGCGAGCTATGTCAACGGGGCGGTCATCGAAGTCTCGGGGGGCGTCACGATCTGACGCGGATCAAGAGCGGGCCCGCCGACGGACGGGCCGCGATTGAGAACACACAGGTGTTGCGGCGCAGGCTGATGCGGCAAAGCCGCGTTAAGCGCACCGGAGCTCCGCGAGGGTGCGCGGCCGAAGCCAAAACAGCCGCCTCATCCCCGCGCAGGCGGGGATCCAAGTGTCGTTGCAGTCCGCTGCGCGCTTGAGCCGACTGCGCCCCCACGGTAGCATTGCCAGTCAGATGCACCGCTATGCTTCGCTCGTCGTCTTCGTTCTTGCCGCGGCGCTGCCCGACACGTCGGCGTTTGCCCTGGACAAAGTCGACCCCTACATCTGCCCCACCGCTGCGCACAGCAGCGGCATGGAGTGCTTTCTCGAGGCCGTGCCCCAGACCTATACGATGTGCCGCCAGATCAAGAGCATCGAGATCATCGAGTTTGGACTGACGGGCGCCCAGGAAGGCGTGCACGGTGCAAAGACCGAGTACTGCATCGACAAGCACAAGCTTTCGATCGCGCGACCGTACCAGGCGGCGCTGCGCGAAGCGGCGCGCAGTAAGGACGCGGTGCAGAATCTGCGTCAACTCTACGATGTGTGGCTCGAAAGCCTGGCTAGGCTCGTGCCGGCACCCGACGAGGCCGACGAAGGCTACAAGCAACGCGTCTTCCGCCCCTACGGAGAGTTCACCGAGCGGATTGGCGCGATTCGCACGCTGCACGAAGCCTCGACCAAACCTGTCGCTGCGCCGGCGTCCAAACGCAAGAAAACGCGTCCGTGACCGACGCGATGCCGTGGGCCGCCACACGAGATCCGGATGTCACGGAAAGCCCCAACGCGATGGCTGACCTCGCGCGCATCTTCGGGCCCGAGGGCCCACTTGCGCGGGAGCTGCCCGCGTATCGCTTTCGCGACCAGCAGCTCGCGATGGCCGACGCGGTCGCGCGCGCGATCGACGAGCGCGGTCAGTTGCTCGCCGAAGCCGGTACCGGCACCGGCAAGACCTTTGCCTATCTCGTCCCCGCCCTGCTCTCGGGCGGCAAGGTCGTCGTATCCACGGGTACCAAGACGCTGCAGGACCAGCTTTTCCAGCGCGATTTGCCGCTGATCCGTGATGCGCTCAAAGTCCCGATCACCGTCGCACTGCTCAAAGGCCGGGCAAACTACGTTTGCCACTACCACCTCGATCGCGCCCGGCAGGAGGGAACGTTCGCCTCGCGTGCCGATGCACGCTATCTCAAGCGGATCGAATCCTTCGCGCGCACGTCGACGACCGGCGACAAGGCCGAGCTGGCGGACGTACCCGACAACGCCGGCATCTGGGCGCAGGTCACCTCGACGCGCGAGAACTGCCTCGGCGGCGAGTGCCCCAACTATGGCGAGTGTTTCGTGATGAATGCGCGCAAGGAGGCGCTCGCCGCCGACGTCGTCGTCATCAACCATCACCTGTTCTTCGCCGACGTCGTGCTGAAGGACGAGGGACTCACCGATCTCCTGCCGGCTTGCAATACGGTGATTCTGGACGAAGCACATCAGTTGCCCGATACCGCAACGCTTTTCTTCGGCGAGGAGTTGAGCGCAGGAGCGCTCTCCGAGCTCGCCCGCGACGCCGAAGTCGAGGGACTGAGGGCTGCGCGCGATTACGCGCCCTTGCCCGACGCGGTGCAGGGCGTGGCGCAGGCGCTGCGCCGGGTGCGGCTTGCGGCAGGCGAGACGCTGGGCAAGTCGCCGCGTGCCGAAGCGCTGCGCCGGCCCGATTTTCCCGAAGCGCTCGACGCTCTGGCCGCGGCGCTCGAACTTCTCGCCTCCGAGCTCTCGCGCCAGGCGGAGCGCAGCGACGCTCTGGCACTGTGCGCCCAGCGCGCGACCGACGCCGCGGCACGGCTCGCTCGCTGGCGCGATGGCGACGATCCGGACTGGATCCGCTGGATCGAGGTCACGATCCGCGGCTGGCAGTTGCACGCCTCGCCCCTCTCGATCGCGGAGATTTTCGCGCGGCAGGTCGCCGATACAGCCCGCTCGTGGATTTTCACCTCGGCTACGCTGGCGGTCGGTGGCGACTTCACGCACTATCAGCGCGAGCTCGGGCTCGCGAATGCCGCGACCGGCTGCTGGGACAGCCCGTTCGATTATCCCGCCCAGGCGCTGCTCTACGTTCCGCGCGGACTGCCGGAGCCGAACAGCTTCGAACATACCGATGCCGTCGTCGCCGCGGCACTGCCGGTGCTGAAGGCGAGCGGTGGGCGCGCGTTTCTGTTATTCACAACGCTGCGCGCTCTCGGCCGCGCCCGCGAGAGGATCGCCGCGGCGCTCGCGCGCGAGGGTCTCGACTATCCGCTGCTCGTGCAAGGCGAAGGCTCGCGCAGCGAGCTCCTGTCGCGCTTTCGCGTGCTCGGCAATGCGGTGTTGCTCGGCAGCCAGAGCTTCTGGGAAGGCGTGGACGTCCAGGGCGAGGCGCTGTCGCTGGTCGTCATCGACAAGCTGCCGTTCGCGCCCCCGGACGATCCGTTGTTCGCCGCGCGGCTGAACCATATCGCACGTGCGGGCGGCAATCCGTTTCTCGAATATCAGCTGCCGCAGGCCGCGATCAGCCTGAAGCAGGGCGCGGGGCGACTGATTCGTTCCGAATCCGATCGCGGCGTGTTGATGATCTGCGACCGCCGCCTGGCCGACAAACCTTACGGCCGCCGGATTCTCCAGGCCCTGCCGCCGATGCGACGGACGCGCGAGCTCGATGAAGCGATCGCGTTCTTCGGTCAGTCACCGCCTGGCCAGTAGCCCGGGCTGAGCGCAGCGATGCCCGGGGTGGACGACACGAATCCTTGGCGCCGGGCTGAGCGCAGCGATGCCCGGGACGACGCGAATCTTTTGTCCCCCGGGCTTCGCCCTGAAGGCTCAGCCCAGGCTACGACTCAACCCGGGCTACGACTCCAGTGGCTTACCAGAACTTCCACCATGGCTTCGCAGTGGAGGAGTCTCCAGGCGGGAGCGGGACCTCTTGCTTCGGCGACCAGAAGTTCCACCAGGGCCTGGCTTCGGCAGTGAAATACTTTCCGTTGGGAAAAGTGTCCTTGAGCACGCGTTGCGCATCGTCGCGCAACTGCGTCAAGCCGAGCTGGTCATAGCTCCTCGCCATAAGGATCAAGGCATCCTCGTTGGCCGGCGTCTGAGGGTAATTGAGCAGCGATGCCTGCGCCCTGTTCGCAGCCGCAACGTAAGCGCCGCGACGATAGTAATAGTCGGCGACGTGCACTTCGTAGCTGGACAGTGCGTTGGTCAGGTAGCGCATGCGCTCGACCGAGTCGGACGCGTACTTGCTATCCGGGAAGCGCGCGACAAGCTCCTTGAATGCGCCGAACGATTCTCTGGCCATCTTCGGGTCGCGCTCCGAAAGATCCTGCTCGACCACGTACCCGAACAGCCCCTGGTCTTCGCGGAAGTTCACGACGCCTTTGAGGTAGTAGGCGTAGTCGACGTTGGGATGATTGGGGTAGGTGCGGATGAAGCGGTCGCAGGCCGCGATCGCCGGTGCAGTCTCACCGGCCCGGTAGTTCGCGTATGCGCCTTCGAGAATGGCCTGTTGCGCGTAGCGGCCGTACGGATAGCGGCCCTCGAGCGTGTCGAACAGCTTGACAGCCCGCGTATAATTGCCGGTCGTCAACATTTCATGCGCCTCCTGATACAGGCGCTCGGCGGACCATCCCGCCGTGTCATCCTTGACTTCGGGCAGCAGATTGCACGCAGTCGCCGAGAGCGCGAAGACGATCGCGAAGACATTTCGGATGCACAGCAGCGACGTTCCCGACATTATTGCAACTCCGGTGGCAGTCCCAAATTATACCTCGGTCGTTGCAACGCCCTCGGAGCAGCGCGAGTTCACGGTTCCCGCCGAGCTCGCCGGGCTGCGGCTCGATCAAGCGCTCGCGCGGCTGATCCCGGAGCACTCGCGCAGTCGCATCCGATCGTGGATCGACGCCGGCCGCGTTGCCGTCGCGGGCGGAGCGGCGACGGCGAAACAGAGGCTCTACGGTGGAGAGCATATCGTCGTCGCACCGCTGCCGGATCCGCGCCGGAGCGTGCTCGTGGCGCAGCCCTTGCCGCTCGTGATCGTCTACGAAGACGATGCGCTCATCATCGTCGACAAACCCGCCGGTCTGGTGGTCCACCCCGGCAGCGGCAATTGGGACGGCACGCTCGCCAACGCGCTGCTGCACCACGCGCCACAGCTTGCCGCGGTCGCCCGCGCTGGCATCGTGCACCGGCTGGACAAGGACACGAGCGGGCTCCTCGCGATCGCCAAGACTCCGGTCGCGCAGACCGATTTGGTGCGGCAACTGCAGGCGCGGACGGTACGGCGCGAATACTTGGCGCTTGCGCACGGCGTGTTGACCCGGGGCGGCAGCATCGACGCGCCGGTCGGTCGCCATCCAGTCAAGCGCACGTCGATGGCGGTCGTCGCGTCCGGCAAGGCCGCAGTCACGCATTACGTGGTGCGCGAACGCTTCGCGGCCTGCACATTGCTTGCTTGCACGCTCGAGACGGGCCGCACGCATCAGATCCGAGTGCATCTCGCATCGATCAAGCATCCGCTCGTCGGCGACGCCGCGTACGGACCGCGTCATGGGATAGCGTTCCACCGCCAGGCGCTGCATGCGTGGCGCCTCGGCCTCGTCCATCCGGTGACGCGGAAATCGCTGCAATGGGAATCGCCGCTACCCGACGATTTCGCCGCCCTTCTCGCCTCGCTGCGCCAGGCCGGATGACATTGTCGAACTCGGAGAGCTCGCTTGCCGCGCGCGTCGCAGCGGCCGGGCTCGACTGGATCGTTCCCGACTGGCCCGCTCCTCCGCAGGTGTGCGCGCTGTCGACGACGCGCAACGCGCGCGCAGGCGAAAAATTCGATCTGACGCGCAGCGATCCTCGGTTCGAGACCGCCCGCAACGAGCTTCGGCGCTGGCTCCCCGCCGAGCCGATTTGGCTCGCACAAGTACATGGTATTGCGATCTGTGATGCCGATGCAGCGAGTGCGCTTCGGTCGCGCGGTCTGCCGGAAGGCGATGGCGCCGTCGCGCGCGCTCCGAATACGGTCTGCGCGGTGCACTCTGCGGATTGCCTTCCGGTCCTTTTCACCGATGCCCTGGGAAGCGTGGTCGCCGCCGCGCACGCCGGCTGGCGCGGACTCGCTGCAGGCGTGCTCGAGGCAGCGCTCGCCGCCATGCGCACGCCGCCCGCGAACGTGCTCGCCTGGCTGGGCCCTGCAATCGGTGCGCAGGCCTTCGAAGTCGGCGCCGACGTGCTTGCTGCGCATTGCGACGACGACCCCGGCGCCGCGCGGTGCTTCGTGCCGCATCGCCAGGGCAAGTGGCTCGCGGACCTCTACGCGCTGGCGCGGCGGCGCCTCACGCGCGCCGGCGTCGCATCGATCTACGGTGGCGGACATTGCACAGTCAGCGAAGCCGACGCGTTCTACTCGTACCGGCGCGACGGCGCGCGCGCGGGCCGCATGGCGACGCTGATCTGGATCGCGGCTATTTGACGCACACGCAGTCGCGGCCGATAATGCAACTCAGTTTCATCGATCATCGGGCCGTTCCGCGCTCCTCCCATGTCGACGCTCCCGGCGATCATTCTCGGATGCCTTGCCGGCGGTACGCTGGCGCTGCTGCTCGCCGCCGGGACTCTCGCCGCCAGTGCGCGGTGGATTCGGTGGTTGGTGAGTTTCGCGGTCGGCGCCTTGCTCGGGGCCGTGTTTCTCGACTTGCTGCCCGAGGCGCTCGCGCACGGCAGCGTCGAGCGCGTCATGACCTCCGTGCTCGCCGGGGTGCTCGCCTTCTTCCTGCTCGAGAAGTTCGTCCTGTGGCGTCACGCCCACGATGCGCCGTTCGACGAACCCGGCGCGCGCGCGCCCGCGCATCATGACGACGCCGACGCATTCGTGGGTCGACCGGGGCTCATGATCGTGATCGGCAATTCGGTGCACAATCTTTGCGACGGCATCGCGATTGCTGCCAGCTTCGTCGCGGACTTCAAGCTGGGTGTGGCGACGACGCTGGCGATCGTTTCGCACGCGATCCCCCAGCAGGTCGGCGATTTCGCCGTATTGCTTCACTCCGGTTACACCCGACGCCGCGCGTTTGCGATGAATCTGCTCACGGCCGCGGCGACCCTTGCCGGCGGGCTCATCGGCTATGCGGCGCTCGCCAGCATGCAGCAGATGCTGCCGACCGTGTTGGCGCTCGCCGCGGCGAGCCTTCTCTACGTCGCCGTCGCCGACCTGATCCCGGGGCTGCATCGCCACGTGGCACCCCAACACACGTTGCAACAGGTGGCGTTGATCGGCGGCGGCATCGCGACGGTGGCTCTCCTCGGTTTGCTGCTCGAGCACTGATGCGCGCGGAGCGCGCGTGGCGCGTTTGTGCGCCTCGATGCGAGCCGCTACACTCGAAGCGACGCAAGCAGGCCAGAGTCGATGGAAACGCATACGTCCGCGAACGATTGGGCCGAGCTCCTCGGCCAGTGGCAGGCGATGGGCCAGCAATGGAGCAACTGGTGGTCGCGCGACGCGACCACGCCGGTGCCGGTCGCCCCGCCGCCTCTCGAAATAGGCAACGCCGCGCTGGCGGTGCTTGCACCTACCGGGGCATGGATCGATCCCGCTGCCGCGGCCGAGCTCGCCGGACGCTACAACCAGCGCTTCGACGCTCTCTGGCAGCGGGCGATCGCCGCCGATAAAGCGTCACCGGCGGCGGCCGGCACTCGGGCCCAAGTTCCGGATCGCCGCTTCGGTGGAAAAGAGTGGCGCGAGCACCCGTACTTCACCTGGTTGAGAGACGCCTATCTGTTGTACGCCGACTACGTTCGCGAACTCGCCGCACTGGTGCAGGGCGATCCCGAATCCAGAAAACGCGTCCGGTTTCTGGCGCGGCAGTACGCGGATGCCATCGCGCCATCGAATTTCCTGGCGACGAATCCCGAAGCGCTCAAGCTCGCAATCGAGTCGGGCGGCGCGAGCATCGCCCAGGGGCTGGCGAACCTGATCGGCGACGCGCGGCGCGGGCGCATCGCGATGACCGACGAATCGGCGTTCGAGGTCGGCGGCAACCTGGCGCTCTCTCCGGGCAGCGTCGTGTTCCGCAATGAGCTGATCGAGTTGATCCAGTATGCGCCGGCGACCGCCGCAGTCTACAAGCGACCGCTCCTCCTCGTGCCGCCGTGCATCAACAAGTACTACATCCTCGACTTGCGGCCGGAAAATTCGTTCGTGCGGCACGTCGTCGGTGCAGGACACACAACCTTCATGATCTCGTGGCGCAACATTTCCCCAGAGCTCGGGCATCTGACGTGGGACGACTACCTCGAGCAAGGCGTGCTGCAGGCAATCGACGCCGCGCGGGAGATCTCCAGCAGCCGGACCATCAACGCGCTCGGTTTTTGCGTCGGTGGAACGCTCCTCGCCTGTTCGCTGGCGGTGCTGGCCGCCCGCCGCGAGCACCCGGTCGCGAGCGCCACGTTCCTGACCACGATGCTCGATTTCGCCGACCCCGGCGAGATCGGCGTGTACGTCTCCCACGAATACCTCGCCGCGCGCGAGCCGGCGCTGCTCGCGGGAGCACGCGTCCACGGCAGCGAGCTGGCCAATGCGTTTGCCAGCTTGAGGCCCAACGAGCTGGTCTGGAACTACGTCGTAAGCAATTATCTCAAGGGCAGGACGCCGCCGCCGTTCGATCTCCTCTACTGGAACAGCGATTCGGCCCATCTGCCCGGTCCGATGTACGCCTATTTCCTCCGCAATATGTACCTGGACAATCGCCTGCGCGAGCCTCGCGCCCTGATCATGTGCGGCGAGCCGGTCGACCTGTCACGCATCGCGATGCCCAGCTACGTGTATGCCTCGCGCGAGGATCACATCGTGCCGTGGCGTTCCGCCTATCGCACGATCGAGCTCGTCGGGGGCGATGTGCGCTTCGTGCTCGGCGCTTCGGGTCATATCGCCGGCGTGGTAAATCCGCCGCAAAGGAAAAAGCGCAACTATTGGACCAACGACCTCTTGACGGATGATCCCGACGACTGGCTGGCGCGCTCGCAGTCGCATCCGGGGTCGTGGTGGCCGCACTGGATCGAATGGCTCGTCGAGCACGCGGGTGGCACGCGGCGTCCGGCGCCGATGCGCGAGGGCAGCGCACGCTATCGCCCGCTTGGACCCGCACCCGGAAGATACGTACGCAAGAAGGTCGCCTGAAGCACACGACCTGCGCTAACTTTCGCAAGTGACGATCCTCGCGACATGCGCTAACATCGACGCGCATCCTGCCGCTGTGCCGGCTGCGGACAGCGCCTGCATTTCGAACCTCGACGGAGACTCCAGATGACAGATATGGTGATTGTCGGTGCAGCGCGCACCGCAATCGGCAAATTCGGCGGGGGCCTTGCCAAGACCCCTGCTCCGGAGCTTGGCGCCACCGTAATTCGGGCGCTGCTCGCACGCGCGAACCTGAAGCCGGACCAGATTAGCGAAGTCATTCTCGGCCAGGTCCTCACCGCAGGGAGTGGCCAGAACCCCGCGCGCCAGGCACTGATCAAAGCCGGACTTCCGGCCGCGATTCCCGGGATGACGATCAACAAGGTCTGCGGCTCCGGCCTGAAGGCCGTCATGCTCGCTTCGCAGGCGGTGCAATGCGGCGATGCCGACATCGTGATCGCGGGAGGCCAGGAAAACATGAGCGCGGCACCGCACGTGCTGGCCGGTTCGCGCGACGGTTTTCGCCTGGGCGACGCCAAGCTCGTCGACAGCATGATCGTCGACGGCC
>Ga0137374_10002626_pt1 | contig 21051 bp, 17 predicted proteins | sample SagtaG_20_FD_104811 | JGI IMG/M metagenome (GOLD analysis project Ga0137374, IMG submission 104811) | Vadose zone soil microbial communities from Sagehorn Ranch, Mendocino, California, USA - Sage1_R_100_16 metaG | ecosystem: Environmental > Terrestrial > Soil > Vadose zone | place: USA... | reverse complement strand
CCTTCAAGTGGACGAAGAATGCCGACGAAATCCTCGAATCAATCGCCCGCTTCGCAACGCGGGCTCTCGTCGCGCACCGCGGGTCGTGACTTTGTCGACTAACCAAAGATCCGGGGGACTAGCTACAACGTGTCGGGAGATTCGGGCAGGTGAACGTAAAGTTCTCCCTCTCCCCGCCCGGCGCCGCCCGGCGGGAAGGGTCCGCGATGTCTCACGCGCGCTGCGCGCTGATGCCGCCGCGGGGCGCCGACCGCCGTCTCGGCTTCACTTCGGCGGCTTCTTGCCGTCGATGTTGGCGAACAGGTCTCCGAGCGTGCCCATGCCGCGCGAGCCCGACGCGCGCGCGGCGGCGGCGCGGCCCTCGTCGTCGACGGCTTCGGCGCGCTCACCCAGTGCCAGCGAGATGCGCCGCCGTTCGGTGTCGATCGACAGCACGGTGACCTCGACGATCTGTCCAGGTTTGACCGCGTCGCGCGCGTGCTTGAGCGGGCGCTTGGCGTCGCCCGCCAGCTCGCTCACGTGGATGAGCCCCTCGACGCCGGGCGCGAGCTCGACGAACGCGCCGAACGGCTCGGCGCGCGTCACCGGCCCGCGTGTCACCGCCCCCGCGTGCAGGCTCGCGGCGACGTCCGCCCACGGATCGCGCTCGAGCGACTTCATCGAAAACGAGATCTGCTCCGGGCGCTTGGGGTCGTCGCGCTTCTCGATGCGCGCGACCTGGACCGTGACCGGCTGCCCGACCGCGAGCACGTCGGCGGGGCGCGTCCCGCGCGAAAACCCGATCTCCGACGCGGGCAGCAGGCCCTCGATCCCGCCCACGTCGACGAACGCGCCGAACTCCTTGACCGCGGTGACGGTGCCCGACAGCACCGCGCCGAGCGCGAGCTTGCCGCGCGTCACCACCGCCCGCGCCCGTGCCTCCTCCTCGAGCAACGCGCGCCGCGACAGCACCAGGTTGGCGCCGCGGCGGTCCTCCTCATAGCGCGCGACCCGGAACGACAGCCGCTGGCCGACGTATACGCCGGCGTCGGCGACCTGGCGCAGCTCGAGCTGCGAGATCGGGCAGAACCCGCGCACGCCACCGATGTCGACATCGACCCCGCCCTTGTTCACGCCGGTGACGACGCCCTCGACCGGGAGCCCGGTCGCCGCTGCCTCGGCGAGCGCCTCGCGCCCGCGCCCGGCGGCGATGGTCGCCGAGCGCCGCAGCGACACGAAGCCTTGCTTCTCGCCCATTGCGACCACGCGCGCGTCGACCGCGTCGCCGGCGGCGACGGTCAGCTGTCCGCTCTCGTCGCGCAGCTCCAGCGTCTCGATCGTGCCCTCGCCGCCGCCGTCGAGCTCGAGCACGGTGACCTCCTGACCGATCGAGACCACCTTGCCGCGCACCTTGTCGCCGATCGCGAAACGCGGCCGGCGCGCGGCCTTCCCGCCGGGCTCTGCGCGCTCCGACGCGGCGAGCATCGCTGCGAAGTCCTCCTCGGGCGGGCCGCTGCCTCCGCCTTGGCCTTGGTTCTTGCTCACGACGGCGGCGCCACGACGTTCACGACCAGCTCCAGGCCGTGCTCGCCGATGGCGTGCGCCGCCGCGCGCACGAACGCGACCGCCTCGCCGTGCGGCTCCTGCGCGCAGTCGAGCCGGATGGTCACGCGCCGGCCCTCGTATTGGGGATGTTGCTCGGCCAGGAAGCCGTCGAGCGCGTAGCCCATGTAGCGGTTGATCTTCTCCTCGATCTGCAGGAGCTGGTTGGGCGCCGCGCCCCAGGGCCGGCGTTCGATCATCGCCAACACCACCTTGTCGGTGGCGGGGTCGAGGGTGATGAGGTCGATGACCTTCGGGTTCTCGACCCCGGGCTGGCCGAACTCCGCGAGCATCTGCTCGCGCGTGATCTGTTCCGTCCGTTCCACGCGACGTCCTGTCGGCGGCTAGTCCTTGCCCCCGTATTTGAAGGACACCTTGAGCTTGGCGCGGTAGCTCTCGACCTTGCCGTTCTTGAGCGTCATGTCGAGGGTCGTCACCTCGGCCACCCTGAGGTCGCGCAACGTCTTCGACGCCAGCGCCACCGCCGCCGCCGCCGCCTTCTCCCAAGACTCCGTGCTCGTACCCACCAGCTCGATCACTTTGTAGACGCTTTCAGCCATCGTCGATTCTCCTCTCGCGGGACAACCTATCACCTACCGCGCACGCGAACTACGGGGCGGTGGCCGTCGCGATCATGACCTCGCTCTCGTCCCACAGCCGGGCCGCGAGCGCGTCGTCTTGCGCGGTCGCGCTCGGGGCCTCTTCGCGGTCGCGGACGAAATAGCCGCCGCTCGCGCCGGCGAGCTCGGGCGCCGTCAGGCAGTAAAGCGGCGTTCGCGCGCCCTGCTCGGGCGACAGCATGGAGCGGGTCATCAGCCAGCGCACCGGTTGTGGTACGCGGCGCCAGATGCGGGTCGCGACCACGCCGGGATGGACGGTGAACGCCGCGACGCCGCTGCCCGCCCACCGGCGCGCGAGCTCGCGCGTGAACAGGACGTTGCACAGCTTCGAGACCGCGTACTCGTGCACTCCGGTGAGCGTTCGCGTGCGCTTGCGGAGCGCCGCGAAGTCGATGGCTTTCGCGGCGCGGTGGGCCTGGCTGGCCACGTTCACGATCCGCGACGGCGCGCCCGCGCGCAGCGCTGACTCGAGCCGCCGCGTGAGCAGGAAGTGGCCGAGGTGGTTGACCGCGAACGTCAGCTCGAACCCGTCTCGCGACACCGCCCGTGTGCCCGCCAGCCCGGCGTTGTTGACCAGGCCGTGCAGCGGCAGCCGGCGCGCCTCGAACGCGTCGGCGGCCGCGCGCACGGAGGCGAGGCTCGCGAGATCGATCACGAGCGGCTCGACCTCCACCGCGCCCGCCTGCGCCCGCAGCTCGGCCGCCGCGCTCTCCGCCACCTCCGTCGACCGGCAGCCGAGAAACAGGTGTCCGCCCCGGGCCGCCAGCGCGGCCGCGATCGCTCGTCCGACGCCGCCGTTGGCGCCGGTGATCAAGAAGTTTCGCCCGACGAGATCGCGCATCGCTGTCACAATCTTAGACGATGCTGTTCCCGATCATCGGTCCGCGCTTGCACGGCTGGTTGGACGACGTCGTTGCGGTGCTCTACCTCGCCGGCGTTTTCGCGCTCGGCCTCCACGGCGACGCCGCCGCCGTCGCGATCACGGGCGCCGCGATCCATTTCGTGCTGACCCGGCTGACCGACTACCCCCAGGGCACGTGGAAGCTGATCCCGTTCCGCACCCACGCTTTCATCGAGCTCGGCGAAGGCGTCGGGGTCCTGATCGCGGGCTTCATGATCGCTTCGTCGAACCCGCTTACGGCGCGGCTTTTTCTCGCCGCGATGGGTGTCTCCCAGCTCGGCGCCTTCGCGTTTTCGGACTACGGGGACGGCAGCGGCGCTGGGGTCCGCGCGCGCTTCGGCAGGCGCACCGAGAAGTGACAGCCGAAGCTGTCCGGACTCGCTATCCGACGCCCGGGACCAGCCCCGGAAGCGCGCCTTTGAAATCGGGGTGGCCGAAGCTGTCGCCGGGGACGCCCATCAGGTTCTGCAGGCTGACCAGCAGTCGATTGTGAGGCTGCCCGTTGCCGAACCCGGGCGCGGTGTCGCCGATGAAGTCGAAGTAGCGCCCGGTCGGCAGCTGGCCGCCGCAGCTGCCCGCGAGGACGTACGGGATGTTGGTGTAGCTGTGCACGCCGCCTATCCCGAGCTCGTTGGTCCAGAGCAGCAGGAGGTTGTCGAGCAAGGTCTTGTCGCCCTCCTGCACCGCAGCGAGCTTGGTCAGCAGGGTCGCGAATTGCTGGGCGTACCAGGTGTGCACCTTGGTGAGATCGCGGCGAATGGCCATCGCCGTCACCTCGTCGACCTTGGCGCCCTCCTGCGACACCGCCACGGTCTCGTTGTGCGTCATCATGTGGTGCTCGCGCGTGCCGGCGTACTCGAGCGGCAGCCATTCGTGGATGACGGTGCTCTCGGCGGTCGACCACTGCAGGCTGGCGACGCGGGTGAGATCGCACGCCAGCGCCAGCACCATCAGGTCCATCTGCAGCGCGCCGATCTCGCGGAAGTTAGTGACGCAGTAGTTCGGCGTCTGCATTGCCAGCTCGCGCGGCGAGCGCAGATCCTGGTCGCGCAGGCAACGGGTCCGCGCCGGCGACGTCGGCGTGATCGCCGACGCGCCCGGACAGCTATTGACCACCGGGTTCACGATCAGCTTGGTCAGCCGCGATTCGATGTCGCGTACGTTGGTGAGGTGTTGATCCAGCTTGGCGCGGTCGTCGGAGCCGAGCCGGTTTTGTAGATCCAGGTAGTCGGTCTTGACGTAGTCCAGCACCGACTGCTTGTTCATCAACGTGTTGACGATCTCGTCGGGCGTGCCGGCCTTCGTGGTCCCGAACAGGCGCGTGAACACCTGCACCGGATCGTCGACGGGGGGGATCGGAATCGCGCGTCCGTAGTGATCGTTCGGGTCGACCTTGCCGTAGGACATCCGCGTCACCAGCACCTCGAGGAAGGTGTTGGTGCTCTCGACCCCCAGCTCCAGCGACGGCAGCAGCGTCTCGCCGCCAATCGCCGCGGCGATGTGCTGGTCGATCGACGGGCCGCCCGCGGAGCCGTCGAGGAAGTGGTTGGCGCGGCCGGCGCCCGCGGGGCCCTTGACGATGTTGGTCGCGGTGAGCATGTGGGTCATGCCCTGGTCGTGCACGTTCGCCATCGGCGGGTACTGGGCCGCGTTGGCGGTCTCCATGTTCACGCCGCGCAGGATGTTGATGTCGCGCTTGAACGGCTCGAGCGGCGCGAGGATCGACGACAGCTGAAAGTCCGTCGTGCCGCCCGGAATCGGCGCGGTGGTGCCGTTCGCGATCGGGCGCCAGTTTTCGGGGATGGTCCCGCATGGGCTGAAGAAGATGCCGAACCGTTTGGGCGGCGGCGGCACCGCCTGGGCGCGGATGCCGCGCGGCCGCATGATCTCGAGCCACGGCAACGCCACCGCCGCGCCCCCGAGCGCGCCGCGCAACAGTGCCCGCCGAGAGATGCTGCGCGGGATCAGCCCCGGCGACTTCATTGTCATCTTCACGGCGACACCACCCCGGCGGTCGGGTCGAACTTGATGCTGCGGAAGCTGTCGCTGCCGACCATGTGCGCGACCAGGTCCACGATCTTGGTGTCGCGGCCGAACCCGGACGCCAGCCAGTCGAGGTAGGGCCGGTCGGCGTCGCCCTCGAGCCGGCCCATCGAGTTGCGGAACCACTGCGTCGCGTAGCACGCGCGCGCGCCCTGGTTGTCGACCAGCAGCCGCGCCAGCGCGGGCAGGCCGTCGAACTTCACGCCGTCGATCTCGCCGTGGGCATCGATCATGAGCGTGCGGTCGAGCTCGCGCCATTGCCCCGCGCCGTCGTAGTGCTCGAACGGCAGCCCCAGCGGGTCCAGGAACTGATGGCACGTGTTGCAGACCGCGTTCTCGCGGTGCTGCGTGAACTGTTCGCGCGCGGTCTTGCTGAGATCCAGCGGCCGGAACATCGCGACGATCTCCGCGCTCGGCGACGGGATGTTCCGGCACAGGATCTGCTGCAGCACGAACTTGCCGCGCCTCACCGGATCGGTGCGATCCGCCTTGGCCATCGTCGCCAGCAGCGACGCCTGGGTCAGGATGCCCATGCGTTGCGCCGGATCCAGGTCGACGCGATCCCAGTCGTTCGCCGGCGCCGGCAGCCCGTAGAACGCGGCCAGGTCCGCGCTCGCGAACGTGTAGGGCGACACCAGCAGATCGGCGAACGTGCCCTCGGTGTCGAACAGCACGTGCTGGAGAAACCGGCGCGTCTCCTCGCCCATGTAATACGCCAAAAGCGGCGTGAAGCTGGGAAACGGGCCCGCGTCCTTGGTGAGCGCGCCGATGCTGTCGATCCCGAGCCACTGCTGGTGGAAGCCGACCAGGTGCGCTTGCGCGCCCGGAAGCGCCAGCAGCCGGCGCGCCTGCCGCGCCACCTCTTCCGGGCGCCCGAGCTTGCCCGCGTCGGCCGCGGCCGTGAGCTCGCTGTCGGGGATCGACCCGACGATCAGGAACGCGAGCCGCGTCGCCACCTCGTGCGGCGTGAGCGGCATGCGTCCGTCGCGCGCGTTGGCGCGGTCGCCGAGCTCGGGACGGAACAGGAACTTCGGCGACATCAGCACGCCCTGTATCGCGAGCCCGAGCCGTGTCGGATACGGGACCGTGTCCTGCCGGTTCGAGAACAGAACGTAGAGCGCCTGCTTTTCGGTGGCGGTGAGCGGACGCCGGTAGGCGCGCTTGCCGAGATCATAAAGGTAGGGCTCGGCGCACGCGCGCTCGCCCTGCTTGCTGGCGTCGCAGCCGAGCAGCGCGGTCGGATCGGCGGTCAGCGCGCCCGCGATCGCTTCGGCCGCGGCGACGTACTGCTCGGTGCGCACCAGGCTGCTGGTCTGGCCGCTCGAGAAGTTCGTGAACCCGACGATCTTGCCATCGGGCACGAACGACAGGTCCGGTAGCGTCCGCCCCGGAAACAGCGCCGCGACCGACGCCAGGTATTCGTTGTTGGTGAGGCGCCGGATCGGCACCGGCTCCGGCCCCGGCCCCACCGGGCCCGGCAGCGTCACGTTGTCGCCGCATGCGGAGACGCCCAGCAGTAAAGCTGCTGCAAGCGTGTTCCTCGACAACTGGTGCATCTTCAACGGCTACGGCGTGACATTTAGATTGCCCATCAGGCGGATGTCCTTCGAGCTCGATCCCACCTGGATCTGCACCGTCCCCGCCGTAAGCGCAAACGCCTTTGCGGTCGCGTCCCAGTAGCTGAGCGCGCTGCCCGGCAGCGTGAACGTGATCGTTTGCTTCGCCCCCGGCTGGAGCGTGACCCGCTTGAACCCGCGCAGCTGCTGGCGCGGGCGCGGCAACGTCGTCGACTGGGGATACGCGACGTAGAGCTGCACCACCTCGTCGCCCGCGCGCGTCCCGCTGTTGGTGACGTCGACGCTGACGTTGACCGAGGTGGCCCCCGAGACGCCCGCGCCGCTGACCGCTAGATTCGCGTACGTGAACGTGGTGTAGCTGAGCCCGTGCCCGAACGGGAACACCGGCGTGCCCTTGAAGTACCAGTAGGTCGTCCCCTTCTTGATGTCGTAGTCGAGGATCGTCGTCGGGATGTCGGTCTCGCTCGCGTACCAGGTCATGGTCGTGCGCCCGCCCGGGTTGTAATCGCCGAACAGGACGTCGGCGAGCGCGGTCCCAATCTCTTGCCCCGAGTTGGCGATGTGGACGATCGCGGGCACGTTGTCGTTCGCCCACTTTACGCCCTGCGGGTAGCCCGACAGCAGCACGACGATCGTCTTGGGCTGCACGGCGAACACCGCCTCCAGCATCGCCTGCTGGTCGGGCATGAGGCCGATGTGGGTGCGGTCGGCGTCGAAGCCTTCGCGGCCCTCGTAGCCCATCGTCGAGGCCGGACACGCGGCCCACTGGTCCTCGGCGTTGCCGCAGATCGGGTGGGGCCCGAGGACGACGATCGCGGCCTGTGCGGCGCGCGCGGCGTTCACCGCGGCGCTGTTGGTGTTATTCGCGGCGAAGGCCACGGTGACCCCGGCGCCGAGCTTGGCCTTGATCCCGGCGAGCGCGGTCACCGCCGTGTACGGCGGCTTGCCCGCGTACCAGTCGCGGATGATCTGATCGCCGCGCGGGCCGATCACGGCGACGTTCGTCATCCCGGTCTTGGCCAGCGGCAACGTGTTGTTCGCGTTCTTGAGCAGGACGACGGTGCGGCGGGACACATCGAGCGCGCGCGCCTTGTATTCGGCCGTGGCCCATGGGTTCTCGGTCCCGGTGAGGCTGCGGTAGGGCACGCGCATCTTGGGGTCGAGGTCGCCGAGCCGGAAACGCAGGCGCAGGCTGCCGCGCAGCGCGAAGTCGAGATCGGCGGTCGTGACCAGGCTCATCTGCGCTGCGCGCCGCAACGCCTCGACGTCGTCGGGCTTGCCGCTGGTGACGTTGCCGCCGCACAGCGATTGGCCGCTCTTGACCACCTCGGCGGCGGCCTTCTCGTACGACCAGCCCATCGCCATGTAGTTGTGGCCGGTGTTGGCGTAGAGGCCGTTGAGCGCGAACGCGTCGGTCACCACCATCCCGTCGAACTTCCACTGCGACATGAGAAGGCTCTTCACCTTCGGTGAAATCATCGCGGGATCGCCGCTGATCTTGTTGTACGAGGTCATCACGCTGTCGCCCTTGCCGGCCTTGATGACCTCTTGAAACGGCGACAGGTAGTACTCGTTGAGGTTGCGCTCGTCGACGGCCGAGTCGCTCTTGTTGCGGTTGGTTTCGTTGTTGTAGGCGAGGAAGTGCTTGAGCGTAGACGCCGCCATCAGGTAGGGCGCGTTGTTGTTCTGCAGGCCGCCGTACTGCTGGCCGCCATGAAGGCCCGACAGAAATCCTTTCGCGAGCTCGCTGACCAGGTACGGGTCCTCGCCGTAAGACTCCTCGGTGCGGCCCCAGCGCGGATCGCGCCCGAGGTCGATCAGCGGCGCGCGGATGACGATGCTGGTGCAGCACTGGTTGGGGTCGCTCCAGCGCGCGTAGTACACGCGCGACTCGACGCCCACCGTGTCACCGACGATGCGCATCGCCTCCGGGTCCCACGACTCGGCGAGGCCGAACGCCTGCGGGAACTGCGTCGCGACCACGCGCTGGACGCCGCTGCCGACCGCGGACCAACCGACGCCGTGCAGCCCCTCGGTGAACGTGGTGAAGAACGGAATCCCGAGCCGCGACACCGCGGGCTGGTTCTCGTACAGCAAGCTGACCTTCTCGTCGGTGGTCAGCAGTGACAGCAGATTGGTCACGCGATCCTCGAGCGGCTTGCACGGATCCTGGAACGGGTACTGGTAGTCGGCCGGGTTGCTGGTGCATGGGGCCGCCGTGCCGCCGCCGCCGCCGCGGCCTGCGGCCGCGCTGCCGGCGGTTCCGGTCCCCGTTCCGCCCCGGCCGCCGACGACCCCGGCTCCCGCGACGCCCGTCCCACCGGTGCCGATTCCCCCGACGCCCATCCCGCCCTCGCCGGTCGTCCCCGCGACGCCCATCCCGCCCAAAGCGCCGGTTCCCGCCGCGCCGCTCGCGCTCCCCGCCGTGCCGGTGTCGACGCCGGTCGTCCCGGCGCTTCCGAAGGGAATGACTCCCGACCCCCCGGAGCCAGCCGCGCCGCTGGCGGTTCCGGTCATGCCGGGTTTGCTTGACGTGCAGGCAGTAAACAAACTTACCAAAATAACGCAGGCGTAGATGGGCTTCATGGCTGCCGGTAACTCAAGTTCCGCGGCACGGTCAGACAGGGTCATCGCCAGTACTGTCGCCGCCCTGCCGGGAGGCTAGAAAAAATCAGACCGCGGCACGTTTCCAGGTGCCGCGGCGGAACAGCACCGACGCGACCACCGCCATGGTCGAGAACCCGATCAGCACCGCGACGAACACCCCGGTGGGCCCGAGGTCGAGCGGCTTGGCCAGCAGCCAGGCGACTGGCAGCTCGAGCAGCCAGAAGCAGAACAGGTTGATGAGGGTCGGCGTGCGCGTATCCCCTGCGCCGTTGAAGGACTGCGTCACCACCATGCCGTAGGCGTAGAAAAGGAAGCCGGCGCTGATGATGCGAAGCGCGTTCGTGCCGTAGCCGACGACCACCGGATCCTGGCTGAACGCGCCCACGATGACGCGACCGAACACCACGAACAGCAGGCCGACGCCGCCGAGAAAGATGAGGTTGTAGAACGACGCCCGCCACACCGCCTGCTCGGCGCGCTCGGGCTGGCCGGCGCCCAGGTTCTGGCCGACCAGGGTCGCGGCCGCGTTTGCCATCCCGAACGACGGCATCAGCGCGAACATCACGATGCGGGTCGCGATGCCGTAGCCGGCCACCGCCAGGCTGCCGAACCCGGTGACCACCATGGTCAGGCCCACCCAGCTGGTGGTGGCGATCAGGATCTGGAAGATGCCGGTGCCCGACAGCCGCAGGATCGTCGCCTGCACGGCGCGGTCGATGCGCAGGTGCTCGCGGCGAACGGCGAGGTGGCCGCGGCCGGCGCGGAGCGCCCGCAGCTGATAGATGACGCCGATGCCACGGCCGATCGTGGTCGCGATCGCGGCGCCGGTGACGCCCAGCGCCGGGATCGGTCCCAGCCCAAACACCAGCACGGGACCGAGCACGATGTTGATGCCGTTGGCGAGCCACAGCGTGCGCATCGCGATCGCGGGATCTCCGGCACCGCGGAAGGCGGCGTTGATCATGAACAGCAGGATCACCGTGACGCTGCCGCCGAGCATGACGCGCGTGAAGCGGCGGCCTATCGCGACCACGTCGGGGGATGCCCCCATCGCCGCCAGCAGGCGATGCCCGGCGAGCGCGCCCACCACGCCGACCACCACCGCCAGCAAGAGCCCGAGCGCGATCGCCTGTACGGTGGCGCGCGCCGCGCCGGCGGGATCCTTCTCGCCGATGCGACGCGCGACGATCGCGGCGCCGCCCATCGACAGGCCCATCGCGAACGAATACACGATGATGAGCATCGACTCCGTCAGCACCACCGTGGCGGTCGCGGCCGCGCCCAGCTTCGACACCCAGAAGATGTCGCAGAGCGCGAACAGCGACTCCATCAACATCTCGGCGACCATCGGGATCGCGAGCAGCAAGATCGCGCGCCGCACGGGCAGCTTGGTGAAGTCGTGACGGCTGCCGGCCAGCGCCTCGCGGACCAGCGCAAACAGCCCCTCGCGGCGCCCCGGGGTCGCCATCATCTCTGCGGGTGAAAACGTCGTCGTGTCGGTCGTCATCTCGATGCCTCCTATCGATACGTCGAAGCGGGGGCTGCCAAATCGACAGCGCGGAACAGAAAACATCGAAAACCAGAAAGCCTGCAATTTCAGTAGGTTGTCGAAGGGCGTGTGTTTTTGCTGACGGATCGCGATGATTCCTTGCACCAGGCCGGTCGAGAGCATGGGTCGACGTTCGCATCATCGATGGCAAGCACTGGGGACCGGCGCGCTGGTGGCGGCGTCTGTCTGGGGCGCACGTCCGGCACTGGCGCAGGTCGACCGGGTGCCCCTGGCGTGGGATGCACCGCCCGGGTGTCCGACGGCGGACAAGGTTCTGGCCGACGTGAAGGCAAGCCTGGCGGAGTCGGGTGACGGGCAGGCGCCGTTCGTTGCGGCGGTTACCGTGCGCGAGCCGGCCCGCGGGTTGTGGCACGCGAGCTTGCGCGTCGAGACGCGCGGGGGACGCATCGAGCGCCAGTTCGAGGCCGAAAGCTGCGAGGCGATCGCGTCCGCCGCAGCGCTTATCGTCGCGCTCTCGGCGGAGCGCGCGGACGCCGCCGCGCCGGCGCCCGGGCCGCGCGACATCCCGACGGTCGCTGCCGGCCCGCAGTCCCGCCTCCCGCTGCCGAGGGATTGGCGCGCCGGACAGCTATCGGCAACGGTGGACCTGATCGCCGACGGGGGGACGATGCCCGACTCGCCCGCCCGTGGCGTCGAGATCGCCGTCGGCGTGAGCTGGACCATCCCGTTCTGGCGCCTGCGCGCTCTGGCGGGCGCGGGGTTCTTCCCCGCCCAGCACACGGCGATCCTCGGTACGGAGGGTGACGTCCGCCTGCTCGCCCTCTCGGGCCGGGGGTGCCTGACCGCGACGCCGTCCGTGGTCGAGCTCGGCGCGTGCCTGGGCGCCGAGCTTGCGGTCATGAACGTCACCAACGCCTCGTTTGTCCAGAACAACAGCCAACGCATGTTTTTTGCTGTGAACGACGGCACGCAGCTCTGGGTGTCGCCGTTGGTCGCGGCCCTGGTCGCGTGGAATATCTCGCCGCGGATCAGCGTGTTCGGCAAAGCCGAGGTGGTGGTGCCCACCATCCAACGGACGTTCCTCGCGGTCGTGCCCAACCCGGGCACCGATCCCTTGTTGTGGCCGATCTATGTGGTTCCCACCGTCGCGACCCGCGGGGCGCTGGGGGTCGAGGTACGATTCTTCTGACGCGATGTCGGCGATCCCTCACAGCCGTCCCGAACCTCGCCCGACGTTCGCCGAGCTTTATGACTCGTGCTTCGCATTCGTGTGGCGGACGGCGAAGCGGCTCGGGACGCCGGAAGCCAACCTGGATGACGTCGTGCAGGAGATCTTCATGATTGCCCACCGGAGGCAGGACGAGTTCGAGGGCCGCTCGTCGGTCAGAACCTGGCTCTACGGGATCGTATTCAACGTCGTCCGCGCCCACCGCCGCCAGCTGCGGGCCAAGCATCCGCACACGCTCGACGGCGAGGGACCGGCGGACCCCGACCTGCTCGAGGACGGAGCGGACGGTCCGGATGAGCGGGCGGCCAAGCATGAGGCGGCGTGCTTCTTGGACGAATTCGTGAGCAGCCTCGACGATGACCGGCGGGACGTCTTCGTGCTGGCCGAGCTGGAACAGCTCAAGGCTTCGGAGATCGCGACCGTGCTGGGCGCGCCCGTCAACACCATCTATTCACGCGTTCGCCTCGCGCGCGCCCAGTTCTCGAAGGCGGTCGCGCGCCATCGCGCGCGCGACACGTGGAGGAAGAAGCGCGCGCCATGACGGATCTGACCGATTTCGGTGAACACGGCCGGGCGCTGATCGCGCTCGGGCGCGAGGCCGACGAGCCCACGCCCGCGGACCGCGCGCGTGTGCGGGCGGCGTTGGCGATGCGCTTGGGCCCCGCGGCCGGGCTGGGCGTGGCGGCGGCCGGCCTCGGCCTATCCGCCGGCCTCGGGCTGTCGACAAAGGCCGCCGCCGCGGGCGGCGCGGGCGCCAGCGTCGCCGGCGCGGGCGGCGTCGCCGGCGCGGGCGCGAGCGTCGCTGGTGCCGGCACAACCGCCGCAGCGGTGGTGGGAGGCGGCGCGCTGGCGACGAAGCTGATGGGGGCGGCCATCATCTTCGCCGCGGGGGTGGGGAGCGGCGCGACCGTCGTCCACCAAGCTCGGCGCGCGAACGTGGTCGCGGCCGTCGCGCAACCAGCGGCGGCGCCGGTCGTGCCGGCTCCGGTCGCGGCGGCTCCGGTCGTGGCGGCTCCGGCCGCGCCGGCTCCGGTCGTGCCGGCGATTCCTGAGGCGGATCCGCCCGCGGTCGCCGTCGCGTCGAGCCCGCCGCAGCCGATCGCGGTTGAGCGCGCGGTGACCCACGTGCGCAGCGTTGATGGTCGCGCGCCAGCGGCGGCGAGCGCGGCCACCGAAGTGGGATCGTCCGAGACGCCGCCGGCCGCCGAGGCTCCGGGCGGCCGGGCGCAGGTGACCACACCTCCTGCCTTCCGGCCTGACGGCAGTGGACGTTCGGATGCGCCGGTCGTGGCACGTCCCCCGCGCGGCCTGGCCGAGGAGGAGCGCCTGCTGCGCAACGGCGTCGCGGCGCTGCGCGCGGGCAAGCCGGAGCTGGCGCTCGCGTTGTTCGACGCGCACGCGATCGCCTACCCCGACGGCGTCCTGGCTCTCGAGCGCGCCGCCGAGCGCGCGCTCGCGCTCGCCGAGATCGATCCCGGTGCGGGTCGCGCGGCGATCGAGGTGTTCCTGCGCGCGCACCCGACGTCGCCGCTCGCCGCGCGCCTGCGCGCCCGTCTGCACACCCTCGACGCTTCGTACGACAACTCGCGGACGCCATAGCCCACGACGATCCCGTCCTCCCGATCACGCGTCTAGGCGGGCTCGTTGTCGGGCGACATCGGGCAACGCGCACGTCGTGGTCAGCGAGGGCTGTGCGCCGCCGCCGGTGACGAGGAGCTGCGATCGGCGGCGGCCCTCGCCCAGGTAGTCGCGCGGCCGCGATCCCGAGACGCGGGTGAAGATGCGGTGGAACTGAGAGTAGCTGCCGAATCCGGCGTCGAGCGCGGAGGCCAGCAGGTTTCGCGCCTCGCCGGCGAGCGCCAGGAAGTGGGCGACGCGCGCGCGCGCCCGTTGCTCGACGAACGTCACGCCGAGCTCGTGCTGGAACTTGCGCGACAGGAAGCCCTCGCTGACACCCAGCTCGGCGGCGACCCCCGGGCGATCCACGGTCGGCGACGCGAGCAACAAGCACGACGCGAGCTCGGCGACCGACGCGTCACGATTGGGATCGAGCGCGTCGAGCGTGACCCGCAGGGCCCGCTCGCCGAGCGCGCGCAACGCGGGACGGGCCTCGCCCGGCGTCGCGGCCGCCCACACGCGCGCCGCGAGCTTCGCCAGCTGCAGCAGCTCGTCGCCAGCAACGTCGATCGCGTCGCGCCCCGCCAAGCGCTCGCCCAGCGCCAGCGGCCAGCCCGAGAACACGCCCGCATCGTCCGCGGCGCCGGCGTCGATCGCGCGCCAGCACGATGCGACCAGCGCGGGCTCGAGCTCGACGACCCACATGTCGAAGTCGTCCGAGAACTCCGCCATCACGTGGGGCACGCCGGGGAGGATCCAGGCGAGGTGCCCGGCGTGCAGGCGCCGCGCGCGCGTCCCGAGCCGCAGCGTCGCGGTTCCGCTCCGTACGATCAGCAGCTCCAGCTGACCGTGAAAATGCAGCGGCCGGATGTAGTGCCGATCGAACGGCCACACCGCGCCCTCGCGCAGCGACTCGTAGATCAACTCCTGCAGGATCGCGTGCACGGCCGGGGTCGATGGTGACAAACCCCCTGATCCTGGCAAGCACGAATCGCAACCGCCGCGCTGCGCAGGGCGTCACCACCACGTGAATGTGTCGTCGCGGGCCCTAATTTCGCTGCCGCTGCTTGCTTCGAGGTCCCTGCCAGCGCATAAAGAGGAGTCGGTAGCCGGTCGCTAGGTGGACCCCGCCGAGGGAGGACACCAATGGAAGCAGCCGCTGGCCGAGGCGCGTCAGGACCCGAGCGTCGAATAGCACTGGTCGGAACCTATCCACCCCGCCGCTGCGGCATCGCGACCTTCACCCGCGATCTCGCCGCCGGCCTCCGCGCCGCCGATCCCCACGTGCGGCCGATGGCGGTCGCGGTGACCGATGGCGGCGGTCCCTACGAGTATCCCGACGAGGTCGGCTACGAAGTTCGGCAGGGGATGAAGGGCGACTACGCGCGCGCCGCCGAGCTCATCAACTACAAAGACGTGCGCTGGGTGTCGTTGCAGCACGAGTACGGGATCTTCGGGGGCGACGACGGCGCGTTCATTCTCGATCTGTTGAGCGCGCTGCGGGTGCCGACGGTGGTCACCCTACACACCGTTCTCGACAGCCCGTCCGACTCGCAACGAACGATCGTACAGAAGATGGCGAAGGCGGCGCCGCTCGTGGTGATGAGCCAGGTCGCGTCCGACCTGCTCGCGCGGCGTTACGATTTGCGGGGCGAGCGGGTTCACATCATCCCGCACGGGATTCCCGACATGGCGCCGCGGGACCAGAACGACCTCAAGGCCACGTTCGGCGTCGCCGGACAGCGCATGTTGCTCACCTTCGGACTGCTCGGGCCGAACAAGGGAATCGAAACCGTGATCCGGGCGCTGCCCGCGATGTTGGCGGCGTGCCCCGATCTCGTCTACTTCGTCGTGGGCGCGACTCACCCCGCCGTCATCCGCCACAACGGCGAGGCCTACCGCACGACGCTCGAACGCGAGGCGGAGCGGCTGGGGGTTCGCGACCACGTCGTGTTTCGCGACCAGTACGTGACCATCGACGAGCTCTGCAACTATCTGCAGGCGGCCGACGTGTTCGTGAGCCCGTACCTCAACGAAGCGCAGGTCACGAGCGGCGCGCTCTCTTACGCGATGGGCGCCGGCGCCGCGGTGGTGTCGACGCCGTACTGGCACGCCAAGGAGCTGCTGGCCGACGGCCGCGGGTCGCTGTTCCCGTTCGGAGACAGCGCCGCGCTCGCGACCAGGATCATTTCGCTCCTGGAGACACCGGAGGAGCTCGCCCGGGTCAGGCGCAACGGCTACGAGTACACCCGGGCGTTCACCTGGTCGCGCGTCGGCGAGCAATACCTGCGCCTCGGCGCCGCGCTGCCTGGAACACTTCCGAAACCGCCCCGGGGGCCCAAGCCTCCGCGCGCCAGCAGCCTCCCCGAGCTGCGCCTCGACCACCTCGTCCGCATGACCGACGACACCGGCATCATCCAGCACGCGACGTTCAGCGTCCCCACGCGCGAGACCGGCTACTGCGTCGACGACAACGCCCGCGCCCTGATCGTCGCGCTGCACGCGGACAAGCTCAGCAGCTCGCGCGAGACGACCCGCCTCGTGTCGACGTATCTCGGCTTTCTCCACCTGGCCCAGACCGAGGACGGGCGGTTCAGGAATCTCATGAGCTACGGTCGCGCGTTCGCCGCGGAGACGGTGTCGGAGGACTGCACCGGCCGCGCGCTGTGGTCGCTCGGTACCGCCGTGCACCTGGCCAGCGACGAAGGCCAGCGCATGCTGGCGCGCCAGATGTTCGAGCGTGGCCTCGGGTTCGCCCGCGAGCTCGGCCCACGCGGCACCGCGCTCACCATGCTGGGCCTCGTGAGCTTTCTGACCGCTCGCCCCGAGGTCGCGCCCGCCGCGCAGATGCTCGAAGGGCTCTCGCAGCGACTCTGCCGGCAATTCCGCGATCGAGCCACCCCGGAGTGGCGCTGGTTCGAGCCGACGCTCACCTACGACAACGCCCTGCTTCCGCTCGCGCTGTGGCGCGCGCAGCTCATCAAGCCCGACCCCGCCAGCCGCGAGGTCGCGAGGCAGAGCCTCGAGTTCCTCGAGCAGACCTGCTTTCAGGGCGACCGCCTGGTGCTGATCGGCAACCAGGGCTGGCACTCTCGCAGCGGGACGCGCGCGGACACCGACGAGCAACCGATCGACGCCGCGGCGTTCGTGCTGGCGTTCCGGGCCGCTTATCTGGTGACCGGCGACCACCGATATCTGGGCCGCATGCGCGAGTCGTTCGCGTGGTTCCTGGGTGCCAACCGGCTGGGGGCTTCCGTCTACGATACCGCCACCGCCGGGTGCCGGGACGGTCTCGGCGCAACGGTGCCGAACCTGAACCAGGGCGCGGAGAGCACGGTGTCGTTCCTGCTGTCGCTGATAGAGATGTTGGAGTTGGCGGGCGAGGGTCTCGAATACCCGACCGCAGCAGCAGCAGCGACGCGCGCGGAACAGTCGCGGCAATGATCCGACGGACCTCCAACATCTTGCGGCACGACGCCAGCCGCGTCATCGCCAAACCCTACCTGCCCGGCGAGGAGATCGCCTCCGGCGATGCCGAGAGCCGCGCCGGCCTGTTGATGGCGCGCGTGCTCGCGCTGCCGGAAGCGGACGTGACGGCGATGCTGGCGCAGGTGCTGCGTCGATTCGACAAGCGCCACAAGCAGTTCTCGGATCTGCTCGAACGTCACTTCTCGCTGGTCGCCCACCTGGTGGGTAAAAGCCCGCTGTCGCCGGAGCGCCGGCTGCTGATCGGCGCCTACTTCACCAGCGAGTACTCGGTCGAAGGCGCCGCGCTGTTCAATCCGTCGCTCGTGCTGGCGCCCGATCAGTCCGGGCTCGCGGCCGGCGAACGAAGGTTCGTGATGAGCCTGCGCGCGGTCGGCGAAGGCCACATCTCGTCGATCGAGTTCCGGACCGGCGTGATCGACGCGGCCAGCGCGATGACGTTCGATCAACTGGGAGGGTACCTCGTCACCGGCGAGCGCGCGCCGCCCGTGGACTACGACAAGTCGCAGTTCGGGGCCAAGCTGGTCGAGCTCGACGCGGGAAACGATCTGGCCTGGTCGGTCCTGAACCGGCTCCCGGAACGCTTCACGCTCGCCGAGCTAGAGCAGTCGCTCGCGATCCTGGAACGCGACGGCCCCCCCCACGCCATCAGCTTCGAAACCGCGAAGATCATTCGCGTGCTGGCGGCGTCCAGCTACATCGCGACCTTCCCGGCCGATTCCGCTCTGTCCGAGCGGGTGATCTTCCCGGCCGGGCCCCACGAGACCCGCGGCATGGAGGATGCGCGCTTCGTCCGATTCACGCGGGACGACGGCACCGTCACCTACTACGCCACCTACACAGCCTACGACGGCTACGAGATCATGCCGCAGCTGATCCAGACCGACGACTTCGTCTCGTTCCGCATCGGCACGCTCAATGGTCCCGCGGCGCAGAACAAGGGCATGGCGTTGTTCCCGCGGCGGGTGGGCGGGAAGTACGTGATGTTGTCGCGCCGGGATCGCGAGAACCTGCACCTGGCGACCTCGACCGACGTCCGGCACTGGAACGAGGTCACCGAGCTCCACCGTCCCGCCCGATCCTGGGAGCTCTTGCAGATCGGCAACTGCGGCTCACCGCTCGAGACGCCCGCCGGCTGGCTGGTCATCACTCACGGCGTCGGACCGATGCGGCGGTACGTGCTCGGCGCGCTGCTGCTGGACCTCGACGATCCGCGGCGGGTGATTGGCCAGCTCCGCGAGCCGCTGCTGGCGCCCGAAGGCATGGAGCGTGAAGGCTACGTCCCGAACGTCGTCTACTCGTGCGGCGCGATGATGAATGGAGACGATCTGGTGCTGCCCTACGGGCTGTCGGACGCGGCCGTGGGCATCGCCGTCATCTCGGTGCCGGAGTTGCTCGCCGAGCTACAACGCCCTGCGTGAAAGCGATGGTTCGTTGTCGAGGGATGGGTGCTTCGCGGGGCATCTCGATAGGCCCCGCCTACCTCACCGAGGTCCGGGTGTCGGTCGCCGAGCGCCGCATCCTGCGCCACGATCGGGAGGCCGAGCTGGCGCGCCTCGAGACCGCGTCCGAAGCGGCTGAGCAGCAGCTCGATCGATTGCGGCAGCAACTCGCGGGCGGCGCGGGTCGGACCGGCCTCGAGCTCATCGATCTGCATCGCATGATCATTCGAAGCCCCGAGCTCGCGGGCGAGGCAAGGCGGCTCATCAACGACGAGTGTTTTGCCGCGGAATGGGCGCTGTCACGCGCGCTCGAGCGAATTCGCGGCACGTTTGCCCGCCTCGACGATCCCTACTTTCGTGATCGGGCGGGTGATTTCGACGCGGCCACCGATCGGCTGCTTCGTGTGCTGATCGGGTTGCCGGAGATGCGGCCCGACGAGAACACGCCCCGGGGCGCCGTGGCGGTGGCCGTCGACGTCGGCCCGTTGGATGTGTTCCGTCTCCAGCGGTCCGGGGTCTCGGCGATCGTCGGCGAGAGCGGCGGGGCGACTTCACACGCGGCGATCATCGCTCGCTCCTTCGACTTGCCCTACGTCGTCGGCGTTCGCGACGCCACCACGAAGGTCCGTCCCGGCACGCGCTTGATCGTCGACGGGAGCCGGGGCGAGGTCGTCATCGATCCCGACGAGGACGCCTTGCGGTCCTATCGCGCGCGGGCCGGCGCGCAACGCGAGCGCGCGCGACAAATCGAGGCCACTCGGGACCTGCCCTCGGTCACGCGCGACGGCGTCGCGATCCAGCTCGGCGCCAACGTCGAGTCGCTCGCGGGCGTCGAGGCGGCGGTCGCGGCTGGCGCCGACTCCATCGGCCTGTTTCGGACCGAGTTCCTCTACCTCGAACGGCCGGATCTGCCGAGCGAGCAGGAGCACTACCAAGACGCGGTGTCCGCGCTGCGGGCGGCCCAGGGGCGAGTCGTTACCTTTCGCACCCTCGATCTCGGGGCCGACAAGCTGCCGCTGTCCGTCGACATCCCGCCCGGGCCGAACCCGGCGCTCGGGATGAGATCGACGCGATTTTCTCTGCAGCGGCCGGACATCCTGAAGCGCCAGCTGCGCGCGCTCTACCGGGCGTCGTGCCTGGGTCCGCTCCGCTTCATGTTTCCGCTCGTGTGCACGGTGAGGGAGCTCAGACAGCTGCGCGCCATCTGTGACGAGGTGCGCGCCGAGCTCGGCGCCGAGAAAGTGGCGCATGACGCCGCCGCGCCGCTCGGGGTCATGATCGAGACGCCCAGCGCCGTGCTGACGGCGGATCACCTCGCCCGACGCTGCGATTTCCTCAGCGTCGGCACCAACGATCTCATCCAATACGCGTTCGCGGCCGACCGGGAGAACGGCGACGTGGCGCACCTTCACCAGCCGCTGCACCCGGCCGTGCTTCGCATGTTGAGGGACGTGGTGGCGAGCGCGCGCGAGGCGGGGGTGCCGATCTCGATCTGCGGCGATATGGCCGGCGATCCCTTCCTGACTTGGGTCCTCGTCGGCCTCGGGTTTCGCGAGCTGTCCATGGACCGGGATCGGATTCCGCTGGTCAAGGCCGTCGTGCGGGGGTCGTCGCTGGCCGAGGCGGAGGCGTTCGTTCGAGAGGCGCTCGCGATGGACGACGAAGACGAGGTGGCCGAGCTGCTCCGTAGCCGGCTCGAGGATCGTTTCGCGACCGAGATCGACGGATTCATCCCCGCGCGCGCGGCCTGAGACGTGTTAAAGTGCGCCCGCTGGTCGCGTTTCGACGACCGGCGGCTTCGGCGCCGTGGCGCGAGCGGAAGCCCCCACAATTCCCCCGACCCCGGGTAGTCGCCGATCCGAAGGAAGCGACAACCGTGGCATTGACGTCGACGTTGAGGGCAGAACCGATATCGTTTCCCGATCGGCTGAGGGTGATTCGAGAGCTGATGGACTCGCTCGACGTCGTCACCCGTTCCGGGCAAGACCACGTCATGCAGAAGCTGCTGCGGATTCTCCGCGGGGAGATGCTCCGGGAGGGGTTGCCGCTATCTACCCTGCAAGTGGGCACCGCCATGGACGCGCTGACCGATCTCGAGCACGAAGCGGGGCGCGTCACACCCATGCCCAGCGTGTTCAACGACAGCGCGCGCGTCGTCGTCGAGGTCCTGACCCAGGCGTCGAGCGACGGGTCGACGCGCTAGCCGCCCCCGCGCGCAGCACGGGTTCGCGGCCTAGGGAACGAAGCGGTAGCCGCTGCCGCGCACCGTGAGCAGATGTTTCGGGTGGTCGGGATCCGCCTCGAGCTTCGCGCGCAGCTGGGCGACGAAGTTGTCGACGGTGCGCCCCTGCCCGCTGTGGGTGAGGCCCCAGACCTTCCGCACCAGCTCGTCGCGCGAGAACACGCGACCGCCGCTGGCGCACAGGAACGCGAGCAGCT
>Ga0137374_10002610_pt1 | contig 21115 bp, 18 predicted proteins | sample SagtaG_20_FD_104811 | JGI IMG/M metagenome (GOLD analysis project Ga0137374, IMG submission 104811) | Vadose zone soil microbial communities from Sagehorn Ranch, Mendocino, California, USA - Sage1_R_100_16 metaG | ecosystem: Environmental > Terrestrial > Soil > Vadose zone | place: USA... | reverse complement strand
TCCGCCGTGCCCTCCTGCACGCCCAATATCCGCACGGTCACCCCCACCAGCACACCCTCGACCTATTCCCAGACGCCCTGCTCACCCAGCTCCACCCCGCCGCATAACCCCGAAACACGAGTTCAGAGCCAGCGGCGAGCTCGAGGAGCCGCTTTGGAACCGGCCCCTTGTCGACGAGAAGCACCTGATCAGTCTCCTCACGCTGCTGGAACGCTTCCAGGAGATGAAAGCCATATCGCCCAACGCCACCTAAACCGCCCTCTGGCGAGTTCCGGAGTGCCTGCTGGAGGCCCCGCACATCAACGGCAACACGTGGTCGTCGCTCTGGACGGACTGCGGTCCGAGGCTTCACCAGATCAATTTCCTCCCGCGAGCAGATCGAGGTCATCGCCGGCGAACTGGCCATGACTCATGCGATGCCGTGATCGCGCGGCCCCCTGTTGGGTCGGAGCACGAACAGCACCTTGTTGCTGAACAGCTCCTCCTCCGGGTAGGCGGCGAGGTCTCGTGCGACGTCGCCGGTCAGAAATTCCTGTCCGAGATTAGGAAGCAAGACTCGTTCCTCTGCGATCGTGAAGTCTCGGGAGAAGAGCTGACGGTACTCCGATCGACGAAGTTCGTTGAGCGATGTTCGGTGGGAAGCGCCGCGCACGCAGATGCTCCCACGGCGCGCTCTTCCGCTTCTGCGCGGGATCGAGCACGGCGGGGTAATTCCATTCAGACAGATGACCCCCCAGGATCCCAGTGAAGATGTTCGGCCGAATCAGCGCCAGGCCATCCGGCTTCAGCCATCTCGCCATCCTTGGGACCAGTGGCTCCAGAGAAGGTCGAGCGATATGTTCAAAAACGTCCTCGGAGAAGACGAGGTCGAAGTGATCGTCTGGAAGATCCAAGGTCGCCGCGTCCGACACCAGGAAACGTGATCTGTCAACGCGCAGTACGCATCCCTTCTGAGACAGCACTCCGGCAAGCGCCGACCTTTCCCTCTTGTCAAACAATGCGCGACGAAAAACCGACTTCGCCGCGCGTTCCAGGCCGTTCCTCCGCAGCACCGCGGGGATCTCCTGCCACCTTCCTGACAGCAGCGGCACCTCGGCATCGACACCCGAGGCGTCCACACCCATGCTGATGAGGGCGATCAGCCGCCAGGGGCGGGCGCCGTAGCCGATCTCGAAGACGCGCGCACCTGTGAGGCGTCGGCCGGTGTGCTCTCGCAGCAGGCCGTCGTATTCCTCGAACTGGCTGAACATGGTCGCGAATCGAGGCGGAGCGTGGCGCCCGGCGACATAGGTGCGGAGAAGCCGCAAGTGCTCTGTGGTTTTGCGCAGGACGGAGACGTCCGCTGTCGAGGGGGAGAACTTCACCTCCCGCCGCCGCCGGTGTGGGACGCGTGGGTCGGGTCGTCTCGGGCCAACTGCTCGCTGATCCAGGCGTAGGTGACGGCGAGGCCCTCCTCGAGGCTGACCCGCGGCTCCCAGCCGAGCACGGAGCGCATGACGCTGATGTCGGCGTTGCGGCCGCGCACACCCTGGGGCTTGCTGAGGTCGTGGCACTTCTTGACCCGCTTGCCGGCGATGGCGGCCACCATGTCGACCAGCTGGTTGATCGTGACCATCCGGTCCTGGCCGAGGTTGACGGGATCGTGGTGGTCGGACTGCAGCAGGCGGTAGATGCCCTCCACGCAGTCGCTCACGTAGCAATAGGAGCGGGTCTGCTCGCCGTCGCCCCAGACCTCGATCTCGTCGCCGTCGGCGGCCAGCGCGATCTTGCGGCAGATGGCGGCGGGGGACTTCTCGCGCCCGCCGTCGTAGGCGCCGAGCGGGCCGAAGATGTTGTGGAAGCGGACCGCGTAGGTCTTGAGGCCGTAGTCCTGGTGGTGGTGGCGGCACAGCCGCTCGGTCATGAGCTTCTCCCAGCCGTAGCCGTCCTCGGCGTCGGCGGGGTAGGCGTCGTCCTCCCTGAGCGGCGCGACGTTCGGCGTGTTCTGCATGTAGCCGGGATAGACGCAGGCCGACGAGGTGTACAGGAAGCGGCTCACGCCGGCCTCGCGCGCCGCCTCCAGCATGTGGGTGTCGATCAGCGTGTTGTCGCGGACGATCTGGGCCTTGTTGGCCTCGATGAAGCCGATCCCGCCCATGTTGGCCGCCAGATGGTAGACGTGGTCCACGCCCCTGACCGCCTCCGCGCAGCTCTCGCGACGGCGCAGGTCGAGGATGCGGAACTCGCTGGCCGGCGACGGCCCGTACACGGGGTGCCTGATGTCCGCGCCCCGGACGAGGTAGCCCTTGCCGACGAGGTAGCGGGTGAGGTGGTGACCGATGAAGCCACCGGCACCAGTGACCAGGACGGTCGATTGCTGCCCCACTGGACCTCCTCGAGGTTTGTCCGAAATGCTCGTTCATCTTGAACGTGACGAACATCTCGAATCTTACCTCGCGTGGAGGCTCGCGTCAGCGAAGGTGGGGAGCCGGATGCCGCTCGCGCGGAGCGACCACGGGGCCGGGGTGCCGGACCCCCGCCACCAGCCGTCCACGGACCCGCCGCAACCTGACCGGCGGCAGCCACCACCAGGTCAGCCAGCCGAGCACGGCGCCGTAGACCCAGTGGCCGGCCATCGCTCCCGCCGCCGTCACGGGCGTGAGCGGGAAGAAGTGCGTCTGCGCCTGCGGCGCGAAGTACAGCAGGGCGAACAGGCCAGAGCAGATCATCGTGCCGTAGACGATGCCTGGGCGGACCCCGCGCCACGGGATCATGGCGAACGCCATCCCCATCCCGCCGCCGTTGCCCATGAAGCGCCACAGGTAGCCCCAGACGAAGTTGGCGTGCGGGTCGGCGAGCGCCAGGCGGCCGATGGTCGGGATGGGGTCGCCCCACAGACCGACCTGGACCAGGCTGAGCCTGAGCCCGTCGTAGATGATCGTGGCGACGATCCCCGACAGCCAGCCGACCAGCGCCCTGCGACCCCACTGCGGGTGGCGCATGCCGGTGAGCACCGCGCAGGCCACGGCCGGGACCACCACGAGGCTGGCGCTGAACGGCAGCGGCACGGCCTCGGCGTAGGCCGCGCCCAGCGAGGTGATCGCCGCGAAGCCCAGGGCCATGAAGAACAGCCGCGGCCACAGCGACGGGAACCTCCCGCGCAGGCTGGGCGTCAGCAGCAGCCGCGCGTCCTCCATCACGGCGGTGCGGCCGGCGAGTGTCATGTCCCGCGCCCAGTCCCGCCGTTCGTGCCGCCCACGCTGGCCCACCTCGCCGGCGTGGGTTCTCATCGCGCTCATCGTGGCTCCACCTCAGGTACCGGACTCGACGGCCACATGGGAACTCCTCTGCGCGACCGCCGATTCCCAGTCCGGCACGGATCCCGGGCGAGGGAGCCGCGCCGCCTGCGGCATACTGGTGTCGATCGCGGGTGGCAACCCCCTCGACCAGCAGAGGATGGAACGATCGACAGCAAGCGTCCCGGTTCGTCGCGGTGGCTGGTCGACGGCATGAACCTGATCGGCTCCCGGCCCGACCGCTGGTGGAACGACCCCGACCGGGCGGTGCGGCGGCTCATCGGGGAGCTGGACCGCTACGCCCGCGCCACGGGCGAGGACGTCACGGTGGTGTTCGACCACCAGCCCCCGGACGTCCCCTCCGGCGCGCACGGCACGGCCCAGGTGGCCTTCGCCTCCCGGCGCGGGCGGGATGCCGCCGACCACGAGATCGTCCGAATGGTGGCGGAGCACCCGGCCCCGGGGTCCCTCACGGTGGTGACGTCGGACCGGCGACTGGTTGAGCGGGTCCGGGAGCTGGGCGCCCAGGTGGCGTCGTCGGGCTCGTTCCGGCGCCGGCTGGACGAGGTGCCCGCGGGTGCGCGCGACGAGGGCGGGCCGCCCGTATGATCGGGGTGACCAGGCCCGGGAGGGGCCGCGTCGACCGGCGGGCGGCTGGAGGATGCGGGCCAGGATCTGCGTGGAGGGGATCGTGCAGGGCGTGGGGTTCCGGCCCTTCGTCCATGCGCTGGCGACCCGGCTCGGCCTCGCCGGGCTCGTCGGCAACGACAGCGGCGGCGTATTCGCCGAGGTGGAGGGGACGCCGGCCGCGGTCGCCGAGTTCCGCGCCGCGCTGGAGCGCGAGGCGCCGCCGCTTGCGCTGATCGAGCGGGTCAGCGCCGAGGAGATCCCGCCCCTTGGCGAGGCCGGCTTCGCCATCGCGTCGAGCGTGGCGGACGGCGAGCGCCAGGCGCTGGTCTCGCCCGACTCCGCGCCCTGCCAGGACTGCCGGCGGGAGCTGCGCGAGCCGGCCGACCGCCGCTACCGCTACCCGTTCGTCAACTGCACCAACTGCGGGCCTCGCTTCACGATCGTACGGGACGTGCCCTACGACCGGCCCTTCACCACCATGGCGCCCTTCGCGATGTGTCCGGCGTGCGCTCGGGAGTACCACGACCCGGCGGACCGTCGCTTCCACGCCCAGCCGGTGTGCTGCCCCGCGTGCGGGCCGGCGCTGCGGCTGACCGGGCGCGACGGTGGGCCCATCCCGGAGGCGGACGCCGACCCGATCGTCGGGGCGGCGGAGCTGCTTCGCGCCGGACGGGTGGTGGCGGTCAAAGGGCTCGGCGGCTACCACCTCGCCGCCGACGCGAGCTCGGCGGCGGCTGTGGGCGCGCTGCGCTCGCGCAAGCACCGCGAGGACAAGCCGTTCGCGGTCATGGTCGCCGACCTGACGGCGGCGCGGCGGCTCGCCGCCGTCGACGACGTCGAAGCGCGCCTGCTCAGCAGCCCCCGGCGGCCGATCGTGCTGCTGGCGCGGCGCCCGGACGCCGCGGTCGCCGGGCCGGTGGCGCCTGGCAACCGCCGCCTCGGGCTGATGCTGCCCTACACGCCGTTGCACCACCTGCTGGCCGCCGAGCTGGGCAGGCCGTTCGTGCTCACCAGCGGAAACGTCTCCGACGAGCCGATCGCCTATCGCGACGAGGAGGCGCTCGAGCGGCTGTCGTCGATCGCGGACGCGTTCCTGGTGCACGACCGGCCGATCCACATCCGCACCGACGACTCGGTGAGCCGCGCCTTCCGCGGCGGTGAGCTGCCGCTGCGCCGTTCGCGCGGGCACGTGCCGCAGCCGCTGCCGCTGCCGTGGAGCCTCCGCCGCCCCGTGCTGGCCTGCGGCGCCGAGCTGAAGAGCACCTTCTGCCTGGCCAAGGGGCGCCGGGCGTTCGTCTCCCACCACATCGGCGACCTGGAGAACTACGAGACGCTGCGATCGTTCCGCGAAGGCGTCGAGCATTTCCGGCGGCTGTTCGACATCGCTCCCGAGCTGGTCGCCCACGACCTGCACCCCGAATACCTTTCCACCAAGTACGCAGGCGACCTGGACGGCGTTGAGCTGCTCGGCGTCCAGCACCATCACGCGCACGTGGCCTCCTGCCTCGCCGACAACGGCGAGGAGGGCCCGGTCATCGGCGTGGCGTTCGATGGGCTCGGCTATGGCGGCGACGGCACTATCTGGGGTGGGGAGCTGCTCGTCGCCGATCTGGCCGGCTTCGAGCGGGCCGGCCTCATCGAGCCGGTGCGGCTACCCGGCGGCGCCGCCGCGATCCGGGAGCCGTGGCGGATGGCGGCGGCCCACCTCGTTGCCGCGTTCGACGGCGCGGCGCCCGAGCACCTGGAGGTGGTCAGGCGCAACGCCGCCCGCTGGCAGCGGGTCGTCGAGGTGGCCACGGCGGGAGTCAACTCGCCGCTGACGTCCAGCGCCGGCCGGCTGTTCGACGCGGTGGCGGCGATCCTCGGCGTGCGGGACGCGATCAACTACGAGGGCCAGGCCGCCGTCGAGCTGGAGCAGCTCGCGGACCCGGCGGAGCGGGGCGCCTACCGCGCCGGCATCGCGGCAGGGCCGCCGCTGCGGCTGCAGGGCGGCGACCTGATCCGCGCGGTCGTGGAGGACCTCGGCCGGGGTGTCGACCCGGCCGCCATCGCCGCTCGCTTCCATCGTGGCCTGGCCGCAGCCATCGCCGCGGGCTGCACGCTGCTGCGCGAGGCGAGCGGCCTCGAGGTGGTGGCGCTCTCAGGCGGGGTGTTCCAGAACCTGCTGCTGCTGCGGGAGGCCGTGGGGCTGCTGGAGCGGCGCGGCTTCCGGGTCCTGCTGCACCGCAGGGTGCCGCCCAACGACGGTGGCATCAGCCTGGGGCAGGTGGCCGTCGCCGGCGCCGCCGACCGCGGCTGCCGGGCTACGGCGTGAAGGCCTCGTGGCGCTCGGTCTGCGAGCCGCCGGGCGTCGGACCGCCCGCGGGGATGTAGATCGTCCCGTCCAGCACGGCCGCGCCGATGCCGTGCCGCGCGGTCGGCATGGGCGCGAAGCTCGCCCACGCATCCGCGCGCGCGTCGTAGCCCTCGTTCTGCTCGAAGGTGCCGCTGGGCTGCTCGCCGCCGAAGACGAAGACGCGCCCGCCCACCGCGGCCGCGGCGATGCCACTGCGCGGGGTCGGCAGCGGCGCCCGCTCCCGCCACGAGTCCGTGGCGGGGTCGTACTCCTGGTTCATCTCGAGGTTGCGGGCCAAGCTGCCGGCGCGGCCGCCGATCGCGTAGATACGGCCGCCCAGCACCGTCACGCCCAGGTGGTCGCGCGGGGTCGGCATCGCCGCCAGCCCGCGCCAGCGGTCCGAGGTCGGGTCGTAGACCTCGTTGGCGCCCACGTCGCCGCCGCTCACCCCGCCGATCGCATAGAGCCTGCCGCCCACGACCGCCACCCCGAGCGCGGCGCGCGCGGTCGGCATCGGCGCCCGCTCGCGCCAGGCGTCCCTTGCGGGGTCGTACTCGAGGAGCCGCGCGGTAGGCTGGCCGCCGGGATCGGCGTAGCCGCCCACCACATAGAGCTTGCCGCCGATCCCGGCCACCCCGGGATGGTGGACCCCGCGCGGCAGCGGCGCGCGGGCACGCCAGCGGTCGGTCGCCGGGTCGTACTCCTCATTGACGTTGGTTCCGCCGAAACCACCCACCACGTAGACGCGGTCGCCGACCGCGGCCACCCCGACCTCGCTGCGGGGGGTGGGGATCGGCGCCCTTGTCACCCAGCGCCCGCCGTGGGAGCTGGTGGCGACGGGCGTGCCGCGCTCGGACGGCCCTGGGTCGGCGTCGCAGGCCGCTCCCGCCAGTGCCAGCACGCAGGCCGCCAGAGCCGCCCGCGCCGCCACAATCCGTGCCGGCGTCGACGACTCCCGTCGGTTGATGGAGCGCCACATAGCAGCCAATCGGAGTCATCCTTGCCGGACGACGACCATTGCGGGTCAGGCGGGCGGCTGCGTGGCCTCCTTGTTGAGGCCGCGCAAGGTGAACGCGCCGAAGATCTCGGTGAACCCGTGGATCAGCGCGTAGAACCCGACCAGGTTGACAAACACCAGCAGCGACCGGCCCGGATAGCCAGCCGCCCACGCACCCAGCAGGAACTCGGCCACACCCAGCAGCAGCACCGTCCACCACCAGTCACCCTTGGGCCCGGCCAACGAGACGACCACGTGCACGATGCCCATGATCACCAGGTACCAGCTCAGCACCACCGCCAGCACGAACAGGGTGATGCCCGGCCAGATGAACGCCACCACCCCGGCGATGACCGACATGATCCCGGCCAGGGCGTACAGCCACTTCCAGCTCGGCGCGCGGACCGCGGCCAGCAGCTCGGCGACCCCGCCGAGCAGGAAGGTGACGCCGGCCAGCACGGCAAGGGCCAGCAGACTGCCGACGCGGTAGGACAGCACGAACATGCCGAACAGCACCCAGACGATGCCGACCAGCAGCAGCAGCCACCAGGCTCGTCCCAGCTCGCGGGCGGCCGCGCGCCTCTCAGGGCCGGTCATCGCGCCGGTCGAGAAGTCCGAGACGTCGCTCATCATGACCTCCTACCTTGTGAGAACACGGTGATGCCACGTGGCATCACTCGGCGAGTCCGTGGTAATTGTGAACTTGCGGCCCACATCTGTCGTCACCCACCTCGGATGATCTTCGCCACGACCTGGGTGGGGCCGAGGATGCGCCAGGCGAAGGCGTTCAGTCATGCGAACGCGGCGCGTCGACTCACGACGCGCCGCGTTCGACCGAGCCAATGCCCAGGTCGAGATCGACGTCGCCACCTTCACCCAATGGGTGGGAGCCAACGCCCCCGCACGACGTCACCCCTGGAGCACCGCCAGGCGCTCCCGGTACTCCTGCTCGTCGATCTCGCCGCGGGCGTAGCGCTCGGCGAGGACCTGCTCGGCCGAGCTGGTCGGAGGCGCCCCCGTCGCGCGGCGGCGCAGCAGGTACACGCCACCGGCGATCACGGCCATCCAGAAGACCAGCCACGCCAGCCCGATCCAGGGTCCAAAGCCCCCGGACCCATCTCCCCACCAGGTGTGTCCAAACCATGCCAACATGTCGTCTCCGCCTTTCATCGTTGCGGTCGGTTGCTGGCCGATCCGTCTCCCAGATGGTGGCGCGACGGAGGGTCGCCCGTCGTCGGACAGCGGGAGGCTTTGCGCCTACACCGTGGGGAGCAGCCGGGGCGCTGCGGGTATCCGCGCGCGGTACGATCAGGGCGGGCACGTGACCGACCGTGACGGTGCAGGCGGTCTCCAAGCACCTGAAGGTCCTGGAGCGTGCCGGCCTCATCACGCGCGCTCCACGCCACCTCGCCTGCGGACCAGGAGCAGGGTGGCGAGCGCGCCCAGGAAGGCGACGAGCGCGGCGACGAGGAAGGCGAGCCGGAACCCGTTGACGAGCTGAGCGGGCGTGGGGTCGCTCGCGCCGGTCAGGGCGGAGGTGCGGGCGGCGACGGTGACCAGCGCGGCGATTCCCAGGGCTGTGCCGATCTGAGCGGCCGTGTTCAGCAGCCCGGACGCCAGCCCCTGCGCGTCGCCGGCCGCCGCCGCGGTGCCGGTGGCGGTGGCGGCCACCGACGCGCAGGTCAGCCCCAATCCGGCGAGGACCACGCCCGTCATCAGCCAGGGCAGGCCCCCCTGGCCACGGGTCGGGATCCGGGACAGCACCAGCATCGCGGTGATGACCGTGACCATGCCCCAGGCCATCGTGGCCCGTGCCCGGAGCTTGGCGGTGAGCCATGCGCCGATGAACGACCCGGCGACGGCGGCCAGGCTGAACGGCAGCAGCGCGAGTCCGGTGGCGGTCGGGGGGTAGCCGAGCGCCTCCTGCAGGTACAGGGTGCCGAGCACGCCGGCGGGGCTCGTCACGGCGGTGAGCGTGAAGGCCGCCAGGTTGGCGCCGACGAGCTCGCGGGATCGGAGCACGCCGTGGGGAACGATGGGGTCGGCCATCCTGCCCTCGACCAGCCAGAAGCCGGCCAGCAGGGCGGCTGCCAAGGCGAGCGTCCCGAGCGTGCGTGCGGCGGCGAACCCGGCTTCCCCGGCGCGGGTGAAGCCGTACACCAGCAGAACAAGGCCGGTGGTGCCGGTGATCGCGCCCACCACGTCCAGCCGTCGTGCGGCGGCCTGGTCGCGGCGCTCGACGAGCAGCACGGGTGTCAACGCCAGACCCAACACGCCCACGGGGACGTTGACCCAGAACACCCAGTGCCAGCCGAGCGTGCCGGTCAGCACGCCGCCCAGGAAGAACCCGGTGACGCCGCCTCCCGCCGCCGCGGCCGTCCAGACGCCCAGTGCGCGGGTGCGCTCGGGGCCGTCGGGGAAGGTGGTGGTGAGCAGCGACAGTGCCGCGGGGACGGCGACGGCCGCCCCCAGCCCCTGGAGGGCGCGGGCGCCCACGAGCACCGCCGGGGAACCGGCCAGGCCGCAGGCCAGCGAGGCCACCGTGAACACCGCGAGCCCGCCGGCAAACAGCCGCCGGCGGCCGTACAGGTCGGCGGCGCGGCCGGCCAGCAGCAGAAAGCCCCCGAAGCACAACGCATAGATGCTCGCCACCCAGTGGAGATCCTGCTCAGCCAGGCCGAGGTCGCGCCCGATGGCGGGCAGGGCGACGATGACGATGGTGACGCCGAGCACGTCGACGAACTGCGCCACGCACAACAGGGCCAGCGCCGCCCACCGGCGGCCGCCGCGGGTGCCCATGCCTTGGAGAGCTGCGCGGGCCATCGTGCCTCCCTGCTATGGTTGATCGATTCACCTTGAGGGTTACCCCGTGATGGTTGATCGATTCACCACACCCCAGGATCGTCCCGCGCGGGACGGGGCATGGAGGAGCCGAGGTGGCCACGCTGAAGGACGTCGCCGCCGCCGCGGGTGTCTCCCGCACCACCGTGTCCAACGCCTACAACCGACCCGGCAAGCTCTCCGCGGCCGTACGCGCACGCATCCTCGCCGTCGCCCAGGAACTGGGCTACCCGGGTCCCGACCCGGTCGCCCGGGGCCTGCGCACCGGCCGGATCGGCACGCTCGGAGTCCTGCTGGCCGAGGCATTGGCGTTCGCGTTCGACGATCCGGCGGCGGTCCTGCTGCTGCGCGGGGTCGCCGAGGTCGGCCAGCTGGCCGACATGGGCCTCAGCCTGCTGCCGGCACCACCCGAGCGGCCCACCGGCGCGGCCACGGTCACCCAGGCCGTCACCCGGGCGGCGGTGGACGGCTTCCTGGTCTACCACCTGCCCGATGACCACCCCAGCATCCCGGCGCTTCTCGGCCGCCGGCTGCCGACCGTGGTCGTCGACGGCCCCAGGCTCCAGGGCGTCCCCTTGGTCGGCGTCGACGACCACGGCGGCGCGCGCCAAGCCGCGCAGCACCTGCTCGCCCTCGGCCACCGCCGCATCGGCGTGCTGGTCGACCGGATCGCCGCGGACGCCTACCGCGGCCCAGTCGACCACCAGCGGCGCGGCGCGTCCGGGTTCCGGGCCGCGCAGCTGCGGCTGGGCGGCTACGCGGACGCGCTGCGGGCCGCGGGCCTGGCCTGGGAGACGACACCGATCCAGGAGTGCGGCATCCCCAACCGGGCCAGCGGCCGCGCGGGCGCGGCGGCCCTGCTCGACCGAGTGCCCGAGCTCACGGCGATCCTGGCCACCACCGACCTGCTCGCCCAGGGCGCCATCCAGGCGGCGCACGAGCGCGGTCTGCCGACCCCCGCGGCGCTGTCGGTCGTCGGCTTCGACGACCTGCCCGACACCGCCAGCACCGACCTGACCACGGTGCACCAGCCCTTGGCCGAAAAGGGCCGGATCGCCGCGCGCCTGCTGCTTCAAGCCCTGGACAGCCCCCTCATCCCCGCCAGCCGCATCGAGCTCCCGACCCGGCTGGTCATGCGCGGCTCGACCGCTCCGCCGCTCACCAAGCGGTGAGCGGCACCGGCTGGCCACGCGCGCGGGCCAGTGTCGCGGAGGTGGCGGGACCGTTCAGCCTTGCGGAGGCAGCCTCCGTCGGCTAAACCCATGTTCTGACGAGACCGGGCATCCGCCGGAAGCGGTGCAGGGGATGGGATCGTGGCGGCCTTCGATGACGGCGAGCGCATGCTGGACGGCTTGCTCCAGGCCAGCCACAGGTGCGCGCTTGACGAGTTGCCGGGCCTGGTCGCCGAGTACGGCGCCGCCGCCGGCCTTCACGACGCGGTCATCTACCTTGCGGACCGGAGGAGGGAGGTGCTGCGACCGCTGCGAGGCGCCGCCGCCGCTGGCGGTGAGGTCGTGGGCGAGCTGGGGGTGGACTCCACCTTGGCCGGCCGGGCGTTTCGCGACGTGGCGATGATGCGGGCGCGCATCGAGCCGGCCTCCGGTGAGCCGGCGGTCCAGGCGGGTGGGCAGATCGCGCTGGGGGACCACTGGCTGTGGGTGCCGGTGCTCGACGGCACCGAACGCCTCGGGGTCCTCGGCATGCGAGTCCAAGCCGTGGAGGAGGTGGTGCTGGCGCGCGCCAGGGGATTGGCATCTCTGGTCGCGCTGCTGGTGATGAGCAAGCAGGCCTACAGCGACACCTACGCCCGCTTGATCCGTACCGAGGCAATGAGCCTGGCCGCGGAGATGCAGTGGACGCTGATGCCGCCACTGACCTTCGCCAACGAGGCCGTCGTGATCAGCGCCGCGTTGGAGCCGGCCTATGAGGTCGCCGGGGATGCCATCGACTATGCCCTGGTCGGGCGGGTGGCGCATCTGTCGATCTTCGACGCGATGGGCCACGACTTGTCCGCGGGGCTGACCGCCAGCATCGCCGTCGGCGGCTGCCGCAACAACCGGCGTCAGGGAGCCGGTCTGGTCGAGACCAGCGAAGCGATCGACGCTGCGATCGGCGACCAGTTCGAGCGGACGCGGTTCGCCACTGGCGTACTTGCCGACCTGGACACCCACACCGGGTTGCTGAGCTGGGTCGACCGGGGCCATCCCCCGCCGCTGCTCATTCGTCAAGGCCGGTGGATCACCACGCTCGAGTGCCAGCCGGCGCCCCCGATGGGCTTGGGATTGGGGATCGCGCCGGTGCTGTGCCAGGACCAGCTCGAGCCCGGCGACAGGCTCCTGCTGTACACCGACGGTGTCACCGAGGCGCGCAGCCCCCGCGGGGAGCGGCGATTTGGGCTGGACCGCTTCGCGGATTTCATCATCCGCGCCGAGGCCGACGGCATGTCCGCGCCGGAGACCCTGCGCCGGCTGGTCCAGACGATCCTCACCTACCACAACGGGAATCTGCACGATGACGCCGCTGTGCTGCTGGTCGAATGGCGCTCGGGCGCGGATCGGCGGCTCATGCTGTAGTAGCGCGGCGTGCTTCACCGTGCGGTGCCTCGGCTGCTGGCCGAACTTGCCGTGGTGTTCTCGTCCTGGCCTCGGGCTAGGAGATGAGCGCCTTGGCCAGCTGCCGCCACTGCTGGACCGGGAGGGAGCCCGGCGGATCTGCGCTCAACACGCTCAGCGCGACCTGGTCAGCCCCGGCGCGCAGGTGCTCCACGATCCGCGCGGCGACCACGTCCAGATCGCCCCAGGCCACCACGGCGTCGACCAGCCGATCGGACACCTCCGCGATCTCCTCCTCGACGAAACCCATGCGGCGCAGGTTGGCCGCGTAGCCGGAGCCGGCGCCCGCGGTCATGAAGCCAAGCGGCCCACGCGCAAGCGCTCTGGCCCGCTCCGAGTCTGAGTCGACGATGACGAACTGCCCCACAACCAGCGCGGCGTCCTCGCCCAGCAGCGAACGCGCACGCGCGGTGTAGTCCGGCGTGACCAGCAGGGGGTACGCGCCGGCCGCGCGCTCACGAGCCAGTCGGAGCATGCGAGGCCCGAGCGCCGCCAGGACGCGTGCGGCCGCCGGCACGGTGGGGGGCACGGTGTCGAGCGCGTCCAGGTAGCTGGTCAGCGTCTGCAGCGGCCTGGCGCCATGCGCGCCGCCCAGTCCCACGATGAACCGACCCGGATGCGTCGCTTCGATCTCGGCATACCAGGCGGCCACGTCCGCAGCGTCGAACTGGTCGACCGAGATGACCCCGCCGGCGATCTGCACGTTGCGCGTCGCGGCGACGACGTTTCGGACCTGCTCGAGACCGTTGATGGACGGGCCGGCCAGCCAGATCGTCGCATAGCCCAGCTCCTCCAGCACGGTTGCCGCGTCCAGGAAGACGTCTCCGTCCCCAGGACGCCCCACCACCACGCCGATAGGGCCCAGCGCGAGCTTTTGCATGTGCGTCTCCTCCACACGCGCGGCCGCGCCGGTCGCGGCGACCATCAGCGGCAACACGGCCTTCGATGCCCTTGTTCCGGCTCCCCCGGCCTTGATCGTGATCGCGGGAGCTGTCGACCCATCCGCTGGGTCCAACCGTCGACCATAAGGGCCTTGGGCTCGCCGCTTTACAACCTTTGCCGCTGGAAGCACGCCCGGCGGGAGTCGGGTGGCTGGCCCGGGTCGTTGAGTCAGCGGCTTTGGATCTTGACGCGGTAGGTGCCGGTGGCGTCGCCGGCGCCGTGGACGATGAGCTGGTAGCGCCCAGCCTGCCGCAGGGTGAGCACCCCCTGGTCCCGCCCCTGCCTGGGATCGGGGTCGAGGTTGTTGCACATGAGCAAGTCGTCGACGATCGCCTCGTTGCCGAAGGTCTGGTCGTTGGGTGCGAGCAGGGTCCAGAGCAGGCTTCCGCCAACGCACTCCTGGACGTCGAGGAAGACCTCCTGGCCATTGCGGGCGGTGAAGGTGTAGCGGTTGACCGCGCCGGCGGTCTTGATCTCCCCGCGCACCGACAGGAGCGGGTTGCGGGGCTCACCGCCAGGGATGAGCAGGAACAACAGCACGATGACCAGTGTCACGGCCGCCGCGCCGGCGCCCAGCAGCAGGTGCCGTCGGCGCAGCAACGGCGCTTGCTCGAAGACGGCCGTGGCCTCCCACCTGCGCCCTCCCGTGCCGTCGGCCTGCACCTGCACCCTGTGCCGCCGCACCACACCGGTCAGCGGGCGGGGCGGGGAGATGCGCACGTCGGCGATCGCCGCGGTGTCCCGCTCCCAGCACCAGGTGATCTGGCTCGACGCGCCCCTCGACCCCTGCTTCGGGCGCCTGGGCGCGCAGCGCCAGGTCGAGCGTGGTGGTGCCGTCGTTTGTTGCCGTCGCCACCAGGCGGCCCGTCCGGCCGCCCCGTACCAGCGGCGGCCCAAGGGTGAGCGCCAACCGCTCGACCACAGTGGGCCGGTTGGGGTTTTGCGCGATGCACAGGGTGCCCTGGACATCGGAGAAGATCCCGGGGCTCTGGTTGGGGGTTGCCTGGCGGACCTTTTCGAAGACGTAGTCGTACAGATCGTCCACCGAGATCCGCCCGTCGCCGTCGCGGTCCGCCTCGCCCGTCTGGAGCCCCTGCACGACGGCTGCGGTGAACACCGACGGCTGCCCGCTCTCGGAGGTGAGCTGCCCCGCTTCGAAGGCGTACTCCATCGCACTGGACGCCGTGATGACCACGCGGCCACGGCCTTGGAACCGCTCCTTCAGCTCAACGCTCTCGCCGCCCCGCGTGGCGAACCCGCGAGCGAACGCGCCGCTGTAGCAGCAGTCCAGCAGCAGCACGATCTGCCTGGAGCGGCTGTTGCCCATCTGCTCGTTGACGAACCTCGACGAGATCCCCGAGGCGGCAAGCCGCTGCAGTCTGGTGTCCTTGGCGGCAAAGTACAGCCGGCCATCCTGGTCCTTCACACCATGACACGACAGGTACAGCACCAGCAGATCGTCAGGCTTGCGCTCCGCGAAGAAGCCCTCGATCTCCTCTTCCACCATCTGGCCGGGCTGGTTCACCAGCGTGCGCACGTCAAAGCCACCGATCGCCGGATCCGCCAGCACACGCGTGAGCGCTTCCACATCGTGGCTCGGAGTCCGCAACCGCCCAAACGCCGGGTCGCCGTACTCTGCCGTCGCGACCAGCAACGCCGCTCTGCTGCTTGTCAACGGAATCACCGACCAGCGTGACGGTTCAGCCACACCTTGATGAGCTGGTCCTGGCGGCGTGAGGAGATCCCGCTGACCACCGGGGGTGCCTGCCCTTCCGGCATCGGCGCAACCGCGTCGACGTCAAGCTCTCGCAGTGCCCGGCGAAGCTGCCCGGTCAGCTCGGCGATCTCTTCGGCGTCAGCGTCCTCGGCATCGACCCGGACCCGGAGTTCTGTCGTCTCGCCCACTGAGGCCTCCCCGGCCGGGTCTCTTCCGTTCGGAAGGTCGGCGGGCCCGGCCGTACACGCGAATCGTACGCAGCGCTGATGCTGGTGAGGAGTGGCTATTTCCCCCGAGCGTTGTCAAGCGCGGGTTCCGCGAATGTCGGGGTCGACCAGGGCATCCAACGCCACAAGCAGGCCCGGGTCGGTCATGGTTCGCCGCTTGGGCCCTGCGGCTGCTTGCCAGCAGCCAGGTGAGGAGCGTCGTGCAAGACCGGGTCTTGGTTGGGTGCGCTCGTCTTGGACGGTCTCCTGGCGCTGGCTGCGAGGCGCGCCGCTGGCAAGCTCATCGTGGCGGTCGGCGGCACCGAGCGAGCCGGCTCCGTAAGCTGGGTCGTTGCGCAACCCTCAGGGACAAGGAGCTCAGTGCCCAACAGCCGCCGACGGCTGCCCGCCGACTTCTGGCGGCTGTGGAGCGCCGCCACGATCTCGGGCATCGGCAACGGGGTGCGCCTGACCGCGCTGCCGTTGCTGGCGGCAGGCCTCACCCGTGACCCGCAGTCGGTGTCGCTGGTGGCCGCCGCTGGTGGCCTGCCGTGGCTGCTGTTGGCGTTGCCTGCCGGCGCCCTGGTCGACCGGTGGGACCGCAAGCGGGTGCTGTGGGGCGCCGACTTCGCCCGCACCGCGGTCGTCGGGCTGCTGGCACTGGCGGTCGCCGGCGGCCTGGCCAGCGTGCCGCTGCTGGGTACTGCGGCGTTCCTGCTCGGCAGCGCCGAGACCCTGTTCGCCAACGCAGCACAGGCCACCGTGGCGGTGGTGGTGCCGCGCGCCCATCTGGAGCATGCCAACGGCCGGCTCTACGCTGGCGAGCTGGTGGCCGGTGTGTTCGTCGGCCCGCCGCTTGGCGGCGTGCTGTTTGCCGTAGCCGCCGCGGTTCCGTTCGCCGTTGACGCGGCTACCTTCCTGGTCGCCGCGCTACTGGCGGTCAGCCTGCGAGCCGACCTGGCCGTGCCGGCCACCGGGACCGAACAGCGGCAGCGGCGGTTCCGCGCGCAGATCGCCGAGGGTGTGCGCTGGCTGTGGCGGCACCGCGAGCTGCGAGCAATGTGCCTGCTGCTGACACTGTGGAACCTGGTCGAGAACGCCGTCTTCGCCATCCTGGTGCTGTGGGCCCTTGAGGTGCTGCGGCTGCCCCAGGCTGCCTATGGCGTGCTGCTCACCGGCCTGGCCGCCGGCGGCGTGTTCGGGAGCCTGCTCGCCGACCGGCTCGCAAAGGCGGCCGGCGCCGGAGCCAGCATCGCCTGCTCCCTGTGGGTCACCGTCCTGGCCTACGCCGGGCTGGGACTGACCACCCACGGTGTGGTCGCGTTCGCCCTCCTTGGGCTTGTGGGGGCCGCCGCGATGGTGTGGAACGTGCTAACGGCGGCGTTCCGCCAGGCCGTCGTGCCCAGCCGGCTCCAGGGCCGGATCAACAGCGTCTACCGAGGAGCCAGTTGGGGAGTCATCCCCATTGGTGCCGCGCTTGGCGGCGCCGCCGCCGACCATCTCGGCCTGCGCGCCCCCTTCCTGCTCGCCGCCGGCCTACTGGCGGTCGCCGGCGCCGTGGGGCTGCCGCATCTTCGGACTGGGCGGCTGGCCCGGGCCCGCGCCGCCGCGGAAGCGTGAGCCAGACTGAGCATGCCGCACGGTCCGAGGTGCCTGAACCTCCGTCGCGAACATGTATGCTGCGCATCGCCGCAGCTCAGCAGTCGATTTCGCCAGTCGGCGGTCGGTAAGCTCAACCACGTCATCGGCTGCCCACCAGTTCTCTCCGGGTCCATTGGGGTCGACCTTGAGCCCGAAGCCTGTTCGTGCTGCACCACCTGGGCGACCACCACGACCTCCCCATATCCGCATGAGGAATGGCCGGCAGACCCGCACGACCTTAGGGAGTGGACCACTGAGGGTCGCTGCTGCTTGGCTGGGCGGTGCCGACAAGGAGATCGACGCTGGCCTCGCGGATGCTTGCCGACCAGCCCAGTTCGGCGAGCTTGGCGGCAAGCTCGGCAGGCGAGTAGAAGACCTTGACCACCCGGTGCTCGCTGCCGTCGCGAAGGCGGCGCCAGACGGTCGGGGTTGTCTGGTTGGGCAGCATGCGTTCGCATGCGCGTTCACGGCTGCTGCTGTCAAGAAAGCAGGCATGCCCGCCCGGCGCCAACGCCGCACCGACCACCGACCAGAAGGCGGCGAACCGTGCTGGGGGCACGTGCGTCAGCCAGAACGCGAAGAACACTGTGTCGTAGCGGCGCGGCGGCTGCCAGCCGAACACGTCGGCCTGGATGAACTCCACCGGCAGGTCCCTGGCGCGCTGCCGTGCCAGGGTGAGCACCTCCGGTGCGGCGTCGACGGCGGTCACCGAGCGGGCGCGGGCAGCCAACAGCGGGGTCCAGTGGCCGGTGCCGCACGCCAGCTCGAGCACGTCCCCGGTGATGGGCAGCTCGTCGAGGCAGCGGTCCCACGGTTGGCCGAGGTATTCGTTGTCGTAGTCGGGTGCGTGCGCCCGGTAGTAGGCGAGCTGCTCGGCCAGCAGCGACTCGACCTCGTCGTCCACGCCGCGAGTCTGCGACCTTTGCGGGCTCGCTGGTGGATGGCATGTGGCCGGGTCTGGAGCGGGCCGGATGTAGCCGACGGTGTTCCAGACCTGCCCCTTGACCGTGCGCTGCTGGTCGTGGTCGCGGGCGCGCCGATACCCGGCGCGTTCTGCCACCAGGCCGGAGCCCGCATTGTCCACGTGGGTCCAGAGCCGGATCTCGGATAGCTCAAGCGCGGCGAACGCCCAGTCGGAGAGCAGCCGCAGCGCTCGAGTCGCTACGCCACGGCCCCGAGCAGACGCGGCGACCCAGTAGCCGACTGCGCCGATCTTGCCGTCGTGGCGCAACGCGATGTTGCCCAGGCGCTGGCCGGTCGTGGCATCGCAGATGACGAACCCGACCGCTTGCGCCTGGTCGGCCAGATCGGCGATCGCAGCGCAGACCTGGTCGGCGGTGAGGGTTGGCGGTTCGGAGGTGTAGCGCTGGATGAGGGGGTCGCGGACGGTGTCCGCGTACCAGTCGGCGTCGGCGGCCTGCCACTGGCGGAGCAGGACCACGCCGTCGGTGAGACCTGGAGCAGGCATGTCGTCAGTTTGACCGAGCCGGGGTTGGTGGTGCCGGGGGTCGGCGGGTTGTGGCCAGCGCTGCGTTGCTCCGCTGCGGTCGGCAGCGTAGCTGATCCAGTTGCCGCCGGAAAGGCGGACCCATCCAGCAGTGGTGGGCTGGATGCCGAGCATGCTGGACAAGATGCCGGGTGGGAGCTCAGGAGCTTGAGCACCTTGTCACGTCCACCAGCGCTTCCCGCTTCCGTTGAGGACACGTCCGAACTTGAGTTCCGGAAAGTGGGAACCTGTGCCGGTGACGTCTTCGCCTTCGAGCTCACGCCAAAGCCGCTGGCGTGTGCGGTTGGCGAGACTCGGGTCGACGTCACCGATGGAATGCCAGGTCGACTCGTCCAGCTGCACCGGGCAGGTGATCGCGTCGCCGAGGAGGAGTGCTCGTTCACCGTCCGATGAGACCACGACACAGAAATGTCCAGGCGTGTGCCCCGGCGTCTGGATTGCCGTGATGCCTGGTGCAACCGAGGTGTCTCGATCAATTGGCCGCAGGCGCGCGTCATTGGCGTGCATGCGAAACCCTTGTCGGATGTAATCCTGCATGAGCGGATTATGGAGTTCGATGAAGTACTGCCAGTCCCCCGCACCGAACCAGATGGTCGCGTGACGAAAGATCGGCCTGGACTCCCGATCGAACAGCCATCCGACGTGATCGGCGTGCAAGTGGGTGCAGACGACATCGGTGATATCGTCTGTCCCGATCCCCAAGGCCCGCAGGCCGACAGGCAGCTGACCGCCGACCAGGCGGCAGGGGTCGCCATCGTCATCGGACGATTGGGTCGGCCCCATACCGGCGTCGACCAGGACGCATCGAGCTCCACTGCGGATGAGGAAACAGCCGATGGGAAGCCATGCTTGGCCGTGGAGGTCGAACAGATCATTGTGACCATCAGTGGTGGCGTCGTCACCGAAATAGCCTGGGCGAGCGATGAACGTACCGTCAGATATGGCGCTGATGACTATCTTGCCAACTTGCATGAGGCACTCTAACATCGGTCATCGTTGTGACGCACCGCGTCACTGGGGACAGGCTTCGCCGAGGTAGCTATTCAGCGAGGGTGAACGCGGTCGCGGTGACCTCCGGCAGGACGACAGGATGCCGCGAGTTGACCGAGTTGATCTTCGGCTGGTGGCGTAGCGATCATGTCGGCCATGTCCGAGCCGCCGCGCGAACTGGCCGCCTTGTCGGTCCAGGAGCTGCGCGCGGCGCTGGGGCGTCAGCGGGCGGTCAACACCGAGCTGCGGACGGTGCTCGCCACTCAGGCCGAGCTGCACCAGGCCGAGCTGGCGGCACGGGACGGGCGGATCGCCCAGCTGCGGTCGCAGGTGGCGGTCCTGGGCGATCGGGTCAGGGGGCTGGAGCGGCAGGCGGGCCGGGACTCCTCCAACTCCAGCAAGCCGCCCAGCTCCGACAGTCCCTACACCAAGAAGTCGCGCAAGCCTGCCGACCGGTCGCTGCGAGCCAGGTCGGGCCGCAGGCCCGGCAAGCAGCCCGGCGCGCCAGGCGCCACCCTGGCCCAGGTGGCTGACCCGACCACACGATCGTGTGCGCCCCGGCGACCTGTACCGAATGTGGGTGCGACCTTGCCGGGGTGCCGGTGTCAGCCGAGCACACCCGACAGGTGTTCGAGGCGCCCCCACCGCCGCCGCGCCCGATCGTGACCGCCTACCTGGTCCAGGCGCGGACCTGTCCGCTGTGTGGGACGACCACCATCGGGCAGGCGCCGCAGGGGGTGGGCGGGCGGGTCCAGTACGGTCCGGGGGGTCTGGGCGCATGCCGCCAACCTCACCTGCGCCAACCACATCCCGGTGGGGCGGGCGGCTGGGCTGCTTCGGACCTGCTGGGCGTGCGCGCGTCGGTGGGGTTTGTGGCCGGGTGGGGGGGTGGCCGCCGGGCGGCTGGGGCCGTTCATGCAGCGGGTCGGTGAGCTGCTGGGGCAGGCGGGGTCTTGTGCGTGGACGAGACCCCGGGGCGGGCCGGCGGTGGCCTGGCCTACGTGCACGTGGCCTGCACCGAGTTCCTGACCCACCTGCACACCGGCGGGCGGTCCGCCGCCGACATCGACGCGGGTGGGGTGCTTCAGGGCTACACCGGCACGATCGTGCGGGACGGCTACGCCGGGTACGCGCACCTGGTGGACGCACTGCACGCCTGGTGTGGCGCCCACGGCCTGCGGGACCTGCGGGCCGTGTGGGAGGCCGACCCCAAGGGCAGGCGTGGGCGCAGGCCATGGCCGACCTGCTGGTGTACGCCAACCGGGCGGCGGGGGCGGCGCGGGCGGCGGGCGCGGCGGCGCTGGATGGGGCCACGCTTGAGCGGATCGTGGGGTGGTATCGGGGGGCGGTCGCCAAGGGCATGGCCGACAACCAGCGGCGCCGGACCCGGGCCGCCCGGGACGGGCTGCGGCTGGCCCGCCG
>Ga0137374_10002601_pt1 | contig 21150 bp, 26 predicted proteins | sample SagtaG_20_FD_104811 | JGI IMG/M metagenome (GOLD analysis project Ga0137374, IMG submission 104811) | Vadose zone soil microbial communities from Sagehorn Ranch, Mendocino, California, USA - Sage1_R_100_16 metaG | ecosystem: Environmental > Terrestrial > Soil > Vadose zone | place: USA... | reverse complement strand
CCCCATGGCGCGCAGCTTCGCGTGCTCCTCCACGAACCGGATGCCCGCGTTCACGAAGAACGAGATGCGCCCGAACACGCGCGGGAAGGTCTCGTCCGGCACGCGCGCCCGCACCCGGTCGAGCACCGCCTGCGCCGCGGAGAGCGAGTATGCGATCTCCTGCACGGGCGTGGCGCCCGCCTCCTGGAGGTGGTACGAGCAGACGTTGATCGGGTTCCAGCGCGGCACCTCGTCGACCGTGAACGCGATCATGTCGGCGATCAGCCGCATCGAGGGCTCGGGCGGGAACGCGTAGGTCCCGCGCGACAGGAACTCCTTGATGATGTCGTTCTGGGTCGTGCCCTGGAGCGAGTGGCGGTCGACCCCGTTCTCCTCCGCAACCGTCATGTAGAGCGCGAGCAGCCAGGCCGCGGTGGCGTTGATCGTCATCGACGTGTTCATCTCGTCGAGCGGGATGCCGTCGAGGAGCGTGTGCATATCGCCCTTGTGAGCGATCGAGACGCCCACCTTCCCGACCTCGCCGCGGGACAGCTCGTCGTCCGGGTCGTAGCCGGTCTGAGTAGGCAGGTCGAACGCCACGGAGAGCCCGGTCTGGCCCTTCGCCAGGTTCTTGCGGTAGAGCTCGTTCGACTCCGTCGCGGTGCTGTGACCGGCGTACGTGCGCATCACCCAGGGGGCGTCGCGCTCGGGCAACCTGTGCTCTTCCACGGAACTGATTGTATGGTCCGCCACCCTGTGACCCGCCCGATCGACGTGCTCCATCTCGGGCGCGACCGAGTCATCTGTGCCTACGAGCTCGACGGCGTGATCGTCGATCCCGGTCCGGCCTCCTCGGTCGACACCCTGATCGACCGCCTCGGCCCGACCGAGCCGCGTGCCCTGCTCCTGACGCACATCCACCTGGACCACGCCGGCGCGACGGGCGTGCTCTGCAGGCGCTATCCGAAGCTCAAGGTGTACGTGCACGAGGTCGGGGCGCCGCATCTCGTGGACCCCTCGAAGCTGCTGAAGAGTGCCGGCCGCCTCTACGGCGACTACATGTGGGAGCTATGGGGCGAGGTCGCGCCGGTGCCCGAGGAGCGGATCACGGCGCTCAGCGGCGGCGAGAGCGTCGAGGGCTTTCGGGTGGCCTACACGCCCGGCCACGCGACCCACCACGTGTCCTACCTCCACGAGGAGTCGGGCGACGCCTACGTGGGCGACGTGGCCGGCGTTCGCATCCCGCCCCATGACCACACGATCGCGCCCACCCCGCCGCCCGACATCGACGTGGAGACCTGGCTCGACTCGCTGCACACCGTCGCGTGCTGGAACCCGCAGTCGCTCGGCCTGACCCACTTCGGGCAGGTGACCGACGTGACGGACCACCTGCACCGCATGCGCGCGGCGCTGGTCGACTCCGCCGAGCGGGCGCGCATGAAGGACGAGGAGACCTTCATCGCGCGCTTGGAGGAGGAGCTGCTCGAGGCCACGGACCCGGCGACCGTCGAGTGCTTCGAGCAGGCCGCGCCGCCGAACCAGCTGTACATGGGACTCGAGCGCTACTGGCGGAAGAAGGCCGAATGAGCGGCGAGACCGTCGAGCTGCCGCGCGTGGGCGGGCCGGGGAGCGGGCTCGAGGACAACTGGCGCGTGATCGTCCTGAACGACAACCACAACACCTTCGAGGGCGTGGCCTTCGCGCTCTCCTCGACACTGCCGGGCGTCACCTACGACGACGGCATGGCGATGGCGAACACGATCCACAACAAGGGCCAGGCGATCGTGTGGACGGGCGCGCGCGAGCCCGCGGAGCACTACTGGGAGCTGCTGAAGGAGGCGGGCCTTACGATGGCGCCGCTCGAGCAGGGGTGACGGTCTCGCCGGCGCCGAGGACCTCCCAGTAGGTGGGCAGGATCGGCACCTGGTAGCAGCCCGCCAGCTCGATCCGGTACTCGGCCATCCGCTCCGAGTACCAGTAGCGCTCCCAGTGCGCCTTAGAGGGGAATAGGGCCCGCTGGACGAAGTCGAGCCGGCCGTCCGTGTTGCGGGCGAACGACCACTCGGTCGCTCCGTAATCGAGCACGAGCTCTGCCGCCGGCAGCCAGCCCTCGGCGAACCTGTCCCCGCGGAACGGGTTGATCGGCCAGCGGATCTCAACCTGGATCATGCGCCCACCTCCGCCCGGATCGCGCCGGGCCCATCGGCCGTCTTGCCCTGTCCGTCCTCCTCCGCGCCCACGAGGATCGAGATCTTCCCGAGATGCTTGTTCTCGAGCATCAGCTGGTGCGCCTCCGGAACGCCCTCGAAGCCGAGCGTCCGCCACAGCACCGGCCGGATCTGGCCCGACTCGATCAGCTCGTTCGCCTTGTTGCACTCGTAGGCGTTGGCGAAGTGCGAGCCGATGATCCGCTTCTGGCGCATCCAGAGGTAGCGCACGTCGAAGTCGAGGTTGTAGCCCGTGGTGCCGGCGCAGATCACGACCGTGCCGAACGGCTTGACCGTGAACACGGAGGTCGGGAAGGTCGCCTGGCCCACGTGCTCGAAGACGATGTCCGGCGCGTCGCCGAGCAGCTCCTTCACGCGCTTCGAGAACTCGCGCGAGACCTTGAAGCGCTCCTTCTCCTCCTCGTCCGTCTCGCCGCCCTTGCGCATCATGCCGTTGAACTCGGTGCGGTCGATGTAGTCCACCGCGCCGAGCTGCTTCACGAGCTCGCCCTTCTCGGGGCTCGACACCACGCCGACCGCGTGGGCGCCCGAGATCGCGCAGAGCTGGGTGGCGAACACGCCGAGCCCGCCGGCGGCGCCCCAGATCAGCACACGGTCGCCGGCCTGGAGGTCGCACTGCGAGATCAGCATCCGGTAGGCGGTGAAGTAGACCAGCCCGTAGGAGGCGGACTCGTCCCAGGTGAGCGCCTTCGGCTTCGGCAAGAGCTGCTGCGCCTGCACCTTCGTGAACTGCGCGAACGAACCCCAGGTGGTCTCGTAGCCCCAGATCATCTGGCTGGGCGCGGCCAGCGGGTCGAGGCCATGCACCTCGGGATCCTCGTACGAGGCGACGTTGCAGTGGATCACCACCTCGTCGCCCGGCTTCCAGCGCGTCACGCCCTCGCCGACCTTCCAGACGACGCCGGACGCGTCCGAGCCGCCGATGTGGTGGCCGTACTCGGGATGGTCGCCGTAGCGCATGACCGACACCGGCTTGCCGAGCGCCGCCCAGACGTTGTTGTAGTTCACCCCGGCCGCCATCACGCGCACGATCACCTCGAACGCGCCGGGCTCCGGGACCTCGATCTCCTCGAGCTGGAAGGCGTCCTTCGGCTCCCCCAGGCGCTCCTCGCGGATCACCCAGGCCGCCATCGTCGCCGGCAGCTCGCCGGGCTCGACGGCGAGCTCCGACACCTTGTTCACGTCCACCGCCATGGGGGCGGCAGATTACCGTGCGGCCGGAAGCGCCTCCGCGGTCGCAGCCGCCTCGGGCACGGCCGGCCGGGCGCTCGGGTCAGCTTGCCGGGCGGGCTTGCCGCCGATCAAGAGGAACGCGAGGAGCGCGCCGAGCGCGGCCACGCCGGCCGACAGCCACATGCCGTTGCCGAGCGCGTGCACGAAGGCGTTCTGGGCCGCGTCGGCGGCCACGGGGGGCAGGTTCGCGCCGTCGGAGGCCGTGCCCAGGCTCTGCACGAGGTGCTCCTGCTGCGCGGCGCTCACCCCGGTGCCGGCGAGCGAGCTCGCGAGCTCGTTGCGAGCCAGGTGCTGGAAGAGCGCGCCGAGCGCCGCGACGCCGAACGTGCCGCCGACCATCCGGCTCATCGACACGATCCCCGAAGCCACGCCGGCCCTCTGGGGCGGCACGGCGTTCATCGCGGCCGTCGACATCGGCGACATCACGAGCGCCATCCCGATGCCCATCAGGATGAAGGCGGGGAGGAGCAGGCCGTAGCCCGTGCCGACGTCGATGCGCGTCTGCAGGAACAGCGCGGTCGCGGTGAGGGTGAGGCCCACCACCATCGGCGGGCGCGGGCCGATCCGGTCGGCCAGCCGCCCCGCGAGCGGCGCGATCAGCACGATCATCAGCGTCGACGGCAGGAAGCGCACGCCGGCCTCGATCGCCGAATAGCCGAGGATGTTCTGCATGTAGAGAGCCGTGAAGAAGAACATCGCGAGCATCGAGAAGGTGACGATGAAGGCGATCGCGTTCGCGCCGAGGAAGGTCCGCGAATGGAACAGGGAGAAGTCGACCATCGGCTCGCGCACGCGCCGCTCGACCAGGCCGAAGGCGGTGAGGCCGATGGCGGCGGTCACGAACAGCGCGACGATCTCGGTCGAGCCCCAGCCCCAGGAGTTGCCCTCGATCAGCGCCAGGACGAGCGCGGTCAGGCCGGTCGAGATCGCGGCGATGCCGGGCCAGTCGATCGTGTGACGGCTCGTCTCGTCGCGCGACTCCTGGGCGGCGAAGAGCGTCACGATGACGGCGCCCACGGCCACCGGCAGGTTGAGGAAGAAGATCGCGCGCCAGGAGACGTACTCGGTGAGCGCGCCGCCCACCACCGGGCCGATCGCCAGCGCCAGCGCGGACACGCCCGCCCAGGTGCCGATCGCCTTGCCGCGCTCCTCGGGCGGGAACGTGACGGTGATGATCGAGAGCGTCGCCGGCATCATGAACGCGGCGCCGACGCCCTGGAGCGCGCGGCCGGCCACGAGCCAGCCCTGGTCGGGCGCGAACCCGATCCCCGCGCTCGAGAGCGCGAACACGATCACGCCGAAGAGGAACATCCGGCGGCGGCCGAGGATGTCGCCGAGCCGCCCGCCGGTCACCAGCAGGACGGCGAAGGTCAGCGTGTAGACGTTGACGGTCCACTCGAGCCCGGAGAGCGACGCGCCCAGGTCCTCCTGGATCGAGGGCAGCGCGACGTTCACGACCGTGTTGTCGAGCATGATCATGAAGAGGGCGAAGCACATGGCCGCGAGCGTCCACCAGCGGCGATTGCCCTCGTTGAGACGGATGCGCTCGGTCACAGCGCCAGCCTTTCGACGATGGGGCGGAGGGCGTCGCCGAGGGAGTCGCGCTCGTCGGGCTCGAGCGACTCGACGAAGCGCTGGACTCCCGCGGCACGCACGGAAGCGAGCCGCTCGTAGGTCCCGCGCCCTCGCGCGGTCACCGTGAGCAGCTTGGATCGGCGGTCGCTCGGATCCTCTGCGCGCTTGACCTCACCGCGCTGCACGAGGCCGTCGACCGCCCGGCTGAGGGCGGGGAGGGACAGGCCCGTCTCCTCCGAGAGCCCGCCCAGCGAGAGCGGCGCGTCCGCCTCGCTCAGCAGGCCGAGGCACTTGAGCTGAGAGAAAGAGATCCCGGCCGCTTGAAGCGAGCCGAAGAACTCGCGGTTCGTTGACCAGAGCAGATGCCGCACGATGAGCCCAAGGTCGCGAGCCACGGAGTCGAGCCCGGCGACCGCGGAGATCCTGTCTACAGAAGATGCTTGCACGCAAGTAAGTATTGCACGCAAGCATGCGATCGTCAACCCGGTGCACCCGGCTGACGGGTGGGGCGCTTTATGTGCCGAGCTGGGTACACAACTCGACCCACCCCTATCCGATGATCGAGGGCGCCCCGCCGAGCGCCTCGCGCGCGAGGTGGCCGCCAGGGCGTCCCGCCCTCGAGGCCGTTGGGCTCTCCAGCTAGCGGGATCGCCGCTCGCGAACGATTGCGCCCGTTCCGTCGGGACCTCGGCGTACGCTCGTCAGTCCACATGGAAGCAGCCACTCCACTCAGGCAGCCCCACGTCCGCGTGATCGGCGATCGCGTGGCGATCGACGGACTCGTCGTCGAAGACGAGTGCGCGGTCCGCCTCGTCCGGGAGCGGGAGCAGAACGGCGACGACCCGGTGAAGACGGTGCGCGACGCGGTCGAGATCGGCGTGCGCGTGCTCGACCGCGAGCAGGCCGGCGCGAACGCCGAGTTCGTGAAGACGGAGTTCGAGAAGGCCGCGACCGAGCTGAACACCCAGTTCGCGGACCGTGCGCGACAGGTCGCGGAGTACTTCAACGAGCGCGTCGAGGAGGTCTTCGGGCCCGAGAACGGGCACCTTCACCGCGAGCTGGAGAAGCTGTTCTCGGACGGGAGCACCGCGTCCGTTCAGAACCGCGTCCGCGAGCTGGTGCACGAGGCCATGGTGCGTTCGCGCGAGGACCTCATGAAGCAGTTCTCCTCGGCGGACGGCAACAATCCCCTCGCCGACTTCAAGGCCGGCACGATTCGGGTGCTGAAAGCGGCCGATGAGCGCCAGCACGAGACGCAGCAGCAGATGCTCCGGCAGATGTCCGAGCTCAGGGAGCAGCTCCAGGCGCTGCGGCTCGAGAAGGAGAAGCTCGAGGAGGTCGAGGCGGAGCGAGAGCGCGGCACCGCCAAGGGGCGCACGTTCGAGGAGGCGGTGGCGGACGCCGTCGACCGCATCGCGCTCGCCCAGGGCGACGTTGCCGAGGCGGTCGGCGACCTCAAGGAGGCCACCGGCAAGGTGGGCGACGTGGTCGTGGCGGTCGACGCCACGGGCGGTCCCGCCCGCGGCCGGATCGTGATCGAGGCGAAGGACCGCCGCCTCTCTCGCCGCGACGCGCTCGCCGAACTCGATCGTGCCATCTCAGAACGGAGCGCCGACGTCGCGATCCTCGTGGTTCCGAGCCCCGAGCAGGTGCCGGCGAAGATGCATGAGCTGCGGGAGTACAACGGCGACAAGCTCGTGGTCGCGTTCGATCCCGAACTTGGCTCCCTCCCACTCGAGGTCGCCTACCGCCTGGGCCGCGCGCGACTGCTCATGAAGCGCTCCGACGCCGATGGCATCGATGCCGGAGCCGTGCGCGACACCGCCGAACGAGCGCTCGCCGCGCTCACCGAGGAACGCCGGATCAAGAACCAGCTCACCGGGGCGAAGACGGGCATCGACAAGGCGTGGGCCCTCGTCGACGAGATGTCGGGGCGCGTGCGCGGGCTGCTGCAGGAGATCGATTCGCTCGTGAGGCCGGTCGACGAGGCGGCCCTGGCACCCGGCGACGACCAGCTCGAGCTTTAGGGATTACACCTAAGGCAGCAGCAGGTCGTTGTTCGAGTTCTTGCGCTTCTTGCCGATCCGCAGCAAGGCCGGCCGGATCTCCTTGCGGACCGCCTTCTCGGAGCCCGCCTTCACCTCGTAGCTGCCGGGCTCGAGCGTCTTCTGGATCGTCGCCGTGTCGCCGGGCGCCACGGGGCCGGCGCGGTCCACGGTCGAGTTGCCCTCGAGCGTGATCGAGTGCGCCGCGTCGGTCTGGTTCGAGATCGTGATCTCCACCGGGCCCGCGCCGAGCTTCGACGGCGACACCGTGACCTCGTCGTCCTGGATCACGCCGGTGAGCGCCTCACGGATCGGCGCGCGCGCCTCGTTCTTGAAGTCTTCGCCGCCGCAGCTCGCCAGGACCGCCGCGGCGAGCGCCATCCCGGCGCAGGCTCGAACCCTCGTCCCCACGGAGAGGAACTTAACCGAACCAGACCGATTTACGCGCCAGTACGAGGTCGTCGAGCTCCTCCTGGATCCCCAGCCGGATGCGCTCCGAGAGCCGTCCCACGAGGGCGATGTCGTCGGCGTCGTCCGGCCCATAGCGGGACAGGTCGATCGGCTCCAGGAAGCGGATCCTGAATTTGGCCGGCAGGTACATGAGCCCGGCGGCCAGGCCGAAGTGCGGGAACGCGTGGTTGATCGGGAAGTAGATGAGCCCCGTGAGCCGCTCGAGCAGCGGCACGTGCGCGAAGATCGGCATCGCCTCCTCGGCCCCGATTACGGCGGTTGGCACGATCGGCACGCCGGCGCGCATGGCGGTGCGCACGAAGCCGCCGCGGCCGAAGCGGCGCAGCTTGTAGCGCTGCCAGAACAGCTTCCTGCTGCCCTTCTGACCCTCGGGGAATACGAGCACGAGGCTCTGCTCGTCGCCGAGCAGCCGCTGCGCGTTCGCGGGATGCGCGCCCACCAGGCCGATCTTGTTCGCCAGCATCCCGACCCCTGGATAGCCCTTGAACCAGTTCTCGCCGAGCATGTAGAGCGGCCGCGGGCGCGGGTGCTCATGGCGGATTGCCTGCATGATCATCGGCGCGTCGGGCGGGAGCGCGCCCGAGTGGTTCGAGACGATCAGCGCGCCGCCCGTCGAGGGTACGTTCTCGATGCCCTCGACCTCCACCCGGAACCAGTGGCGGTAGTAGAAGTCGAGCAGCGGCTCGATCAGGTCGAAGACGCGCTGCGAGCGCCCCCAGTCGTCCACCTCCCGGCCCGGCTCCGCGGCGGGCACGAGCCCGCGCAGCTCGCGCAGGTCCACCTGCTCCTCCTCGGCCGGCGGAGACGGCAGGTCGAGCACCCCCGTTTGGTGGTCGTAGCCCGGCGGGCGATGGCCGAGCAGCGGGCTCTCGTGCGAGAGCCCGTGGCGGCTTGTGGGTCGGCGCGGCTCAGCCACGCGAGAAGGGTAGGTCCACGACCTCGGCCGGCGCTCCGCCGACGTCCACGGTGGCGCCCGGCTGGGCCTCTCGGCGGACGAGCGCGAGCGCGATCGGGCCGAGCCCGGGGGAGACGCATGTCGACCCGACGCGTCCGACCGGCTTGTCCCCGAGCACGATCTCGGCGCCGCGCGCCGCGGGCTCCGACAGCCGCAGCCCGCGCAGGTGGCGGTTCGGCTTGCCCTTGTAATGCAGCCGCGCGACCGTCTCCTGCCCGACGTAGCAGCCTTTCGTGAAGCTCACCGCGCGGTCGTTGATGCCGGCCTCCTGGGGCATCGTCTCGGCGTCCATGTCGAAGCCGAGCCGCGGCCGGCCGGCCTCGATTCGCGCGCACTCGGCGGCCTCCTCCGAGACCGGCTCGACGTCGAGGACGGTGCCCGGATCGCAGATGACGTCCACGCCGAGCAGCGTGGCGACGTAGACCCCCTGCTCGCCGGTGACGAACGAGTCCTCCCCGTCCGGCGGCGCGGCGTCGAGCCGCTCGCGCGCCGCGGGTCCGACCAGTGACAGCAGCGCGCGCGACTCGGTCAGGTCTTCGAACTGGACGTCGCGCCCGAGCGAGTAGGTGCGGAGCATGTGCTCGAGCACGGCGTGCCCGATCGCCTCGGTGTCGAGCCAGAACCAGTCGTCGCCGCGCAGCACGCGGAGGTCGGTGCGGAGCTTCCCCTTGTGTGAGAGGACGGTGGCGTAGCAGCCACTGCCCGGCTCCAGCGCCTCGACGTCATTCGACACCTGCCCCTGGAGGAAGTCCGCCGCCTCGCTGCCGCGGACGAGGAACTTGGCCCGCTCGGAGCGGTCGACCAGGCCGGCCGACTCGGTGACGAGCTCGTAGTGGCTTGTGGCGATCACACCCCTAGTGTACTTTTAGGCGCGACTAACAATGAAATTCGGCCAAGGCAAACTTTCGCGGCGCAAGCTGCTCGGAGGCGCGGCGGGTGCCAGCGCCGCGCTCGGGCTGCACGAGGTGATTCCACACCACGGCCTGCACGCGGCCGTGGACCAGGCATTCGCGCAGGATGGCCACGGCGGCGGGCACGACGTACACGGCGGCGCGATGACGATGAAGCACCCCATGCACGCCGGGGCGGTCGGCATGGTCGACCCGCGCACGAACGGCTTCGACCCGCAGGAGATCCTCCGCGACTTCGACGAGGGCACGGTCGTGAACGGGGTGCGCGAGTGGGAGCTCGTCGCCGAGGAGAAGACGATCGAGGTCGCGCCGGGCGTGAAGTACGACGCCTGGGCGTACAACAGCCGCGTGCCCGGGCCGACGCTCCGCGCCCGCGAAGGCGAGCGCCTCCGGATCAACTTCACGAACGGGGCGCGGCACCCGCACACCATCCACTTTCACGGGATCCATCCGTCGCGGATGGACGGCGTGCCGGGAGTGGGGACGGGCGACATCGAGCCGGGGCGTTCCACGACCTACGAGTTCGAGGCCAGGCCGTTCGGCCTTCACCTCTACCACTGCCACTCGATGCCGCTCGCTGAGCACATCGCGAAGGGGCTCTACGGCGCGTTCATCATCGACCCCAAGCGGGGGCGCGCGGAGGCGGACGAGCTCGTGATGGTCATGAACGGGTTCGACACGAACTTCGACCGCTCGAACGAGGTCTACGCGGTGAACACCGTGGCGTTCGAGTACCTCCACCGACCGGTCGTGGTGAGGCGCGACCAGCTCGTGCGGATCTACCTCGTGAACACGCTCGAGTTCGACCTCCTGAACTCGTTCCACGTGCACGCCAACTTCTTCGACTACTACCCGACCGGCACGCGCCTCGAGCCACGCGACTTCACGGACACCGTGATCCAGGGGCAGGGCGAGCGCGGCATCCTCGAGCTCCGCTTCCCCTACACCGGCCGCTACATGTTCCACGCCCACGTGAGCGAGTTCGCCGAGCTCGGGTGGATGGGGTTCTTCCAGGTGGAGGACTGATGGAGGCCGCCACCGCAAGGGCGTCCCGGCGGCCCCCTTGGCTCGCCGGCGTCGCGCCGCTCGCGGTGCTGGCGGTCGCGATCGGGCTGTTCGTGGTCCTCGACGCGCCCGGCCTCAACAGGATCGGCGTCCCGCAGGAGAAGCTGTCCGTCGAGCGGGCCGTCCTGAAGCCGGGCGAGATCCGGCTGCACGTGCGCAATGAGGGACCGGACCCCGTCCGCGTGCGGCAGGTGATCGTGAACGACGGCTTCGCCCCGTTCACGCAGTCGGACGACGAGATCGGGCGGCTCGGCGGCTCGGAGATCGACGTCGACTACCCGTGGATCGAGGGCGAGGACTACGAGGTGCGGCTCCTCACCGAGAAGGGCGTGACGATCGACCACACGATCACGGCGGCCACGGAGACGCCCGGCGCCGACCTCGGCTTCTACGGCCTGATGGCGCTGATCGGGCTCTACGTGGGCGTGATCCCGGTGGCGATCGGGATGCTCTGGCTGCCGTGGCTGCGCGGCGTCGACGCCCGCTGGATCGGCTTCCTGCTCGCGTTCACGATCGGCCTGCTCGCGTTCCTCGGCATCGAGGCGCTGCTCGAGGGGACCCAGGTGGCGAATTCGGGAGCGGAAGCATTCGGCGGAGCGGCGCTGGTGTGGCTCGGCGCGGCCGGCGCGTTCCTGGGGCTGGCGGGCGTGGACGCCTGGCTGCGGGGCCGCCGGAGGGCGGGCACGGCGCGCGACTCGGACCGCGGCGGCTCGCGGGCAGCGGCACTCGGCTACCGCGCCGCCCTGCTCGTCGCGATCGGCATCGGGCTGCACAACCTCGGGGAGGGGCTGGCCATCGGCTCCGCGTACGCGGTCGGCTCGCTCGCCCTGGGCGCCACGCTCGTGGTCGGCTTCGCGCTCCACAACACCACGGAGGGGCTCGCGATCGTCGCGCCCGTCGCACGCGAACGCGCGGCGCGCTTCAACCGCCTGGCCGTGCTGGGACTCGTCGCCGGCGCGCCCGCCGTGCTTGGCGCATGGATCGGCGCATCCGCCTACCAGCCCGGCCTCGCCGCGCTCATGTTCGGCGTGGGCGCGGGCGCGATCGCCCAGGTCGTGGTCCAGATCGCGCCGCAGATCCGCGACGGCGCCGGGCGGCTGCTCCACCCGCTGGCAGTCGGCGGACTGCTCACCGGCCTCGCCGTCATGTACGTAACCGGCCTGCTGGTGTCGATCTGATGGCCGCCACCCGCAGCGCACCGGTGGACATCTCGAACGCGGTCCAGGACTACACGAAGGCGATCTGGTCGATCGCGCAGCGCAGCGACGCGCCGGTGTCCACCTCCGCCCTCGCCGAGCGGCTTCAGGTCTCGCCCGCGTCGGCGTCGGCCATGGTCAAGCGCCTGGAGTCGCTCGGCCTCGCCGCGCGCGAGCCCTATCACGGCGTCCAGCTCACGCGCGCGGGCGAGCGGGTCGCGCTCGAGGTGCTCCGCCACCACCGGCTGCTCGAGCTCTACCTCGCCGAGGCGCTCGGCATGCCCTGGGACCGCGTGCACGCAGAGGCCGAGAAGCTCGAGCACGCGATCTCGCCCGAGCTGTCGGAGCTGATCGCCGCGAAGCTCGGCAACCCGACCCACGACCCGCACGGCGACCCGATCCCGACCCGCGACGGCGAGATCGACGAGTCGCCCACTCGCGCGCTCGCGGACCTGAGGCCCGGCGAGCGCGGCGTCTTCTCGCGGGTGTCCGACTCGAACCCCGACATGCTCCGCTACCTGTCCGAGCGCGGCATCGCGCCGGGCGACGAGCTCGTGCTCGCGGGCCGCGAACCCTTCGGCGGCCCGCTCACGGTCAGGGCAAACGGCCGCGACCACGCCCTCGGGAACCAGCTCGCCCGCGCGATGCGCGTGGAGCCCGCCGAGTAACGTTCTGGGGCGTGCCGCTCGCCGACGACTTCCAGGCCGTGGTCGACTCGCTCCCGCCCGACTGGACCCAGCTCGAGCTCGACCTCCGGATCGCCGACGAGCACCGCTACATCGACGCCGCAACGCTGTTGGTCCAGATCAACGCGATGCCGTACTCCGAGCACGACTGGCACTGGCGCATCCGCTCCGCGCGGACGTTCGGGCACGCGGCAGCGGCCGAGACGGTGCACGGAACGCTCGCGCTGCTCGACAACGAGGGCATCGAGGGCGAGCTCGTCCTGCGCGAGGCGCGCTCCGGGCGCGTCAAGGTAGTGCAGATGTGGGGACGGCCCGAGTCGGTGCGCCAGGAGTTCGCCCGGCGCCGCGCGCAGTAGGCGGCGGCGTGGCGCGGGTCGCGCTGCTGTGCCCCGACCTCCTGTTCGGGTCGAAGCTCCAGGGAGCGCTCCGTGCCGCCGGGCACGAGCCGGTCGCGGCCGGTGACGAGGCGGACGTCCTCGTGGTGGACCTCACCGACGAGCCGGACGCGCGCATCGCGGAGAGCGCCGGCGCCGTCGTCCCGCGGCTCGGCTTCTACTCGCACGTCGAGCAGGACGTGCGCCGGCGCGCCGAGGAGGCGGGCTTCGAGCGCGTCGTGCCGCGCTCGCGCATGGCGCGCGAGGCGGCCGCGCTCGTGGAGTCGCTGCTCTAGACGCCCGTCGGCTTCGCGCCCTTCGGCGCATAGCGGTGGTGGAACATGAGGGCGTTGCCGTCGGGGTCGGCGAAGTAGGCCATGTGGCAGACGCCGCTGTCCAGGGTGTCGGCGGCGAATGTCACTCCCTTCGACTCCAGCTCCTCGCGGGCAGCCGCCACGTCGTCCACGTGCAGCGCGATCGGGTGCGAGTGCGGCTTGCACTCGAGCCCGAACGCGTCCGACTGCATGACGGCGATCGTCAGCGAGCCGGTCTCGTACTCGCGCGCGGGCATGTTCCCCCACTGCTTGGAGCGCTCGAGGCCGAGCACGTCGCCGTAGAACTCGTCGGCCTTGTCGAAATCGCGGGTGGGCACGGTGATGAAGTCGACACCTGAGATGTACATGGAGCCGACGCTAACGAAGCCAGAACGCCTGCTCCACGTCGGGCGCCTCGCGCAGGATCCCGAAGCGGGCGTCGAAGCGCGCCCAGCTCTCGAGCGCGGCCCTGTCGAGGCGCACCGGGGGTTGCAGCGCCGGAGCCACGGCCTTCAGCTGAGCACGCACGAGCGGCTCATCGGCGCCTGACGCGCGCACCAGCTTGTCGACCGTCGCGTCGCGGTCGCGCAGAGCCGTGTCGGTGCCCTCGGCGATCGCGCCGAGCATGTCCTCCACCAACCGGTCACGCTCCTCGAGAGTCTCCCGCTTCACCACCAGCACCAGCTCGGGGTAGCGCGGCGCGCCGTAGTCGTCCACGCGGAACTCGCGGGTCTCGACGCCGCGCTCGCGCAGGGCGACCCCCTCGGCGTTCCAGAACGACACGACGGCGTCGACCCTTCCGGCGATGAGGCTGGGCACGGCCGTGAAGCCGATCGTGATCTTCTTGACGCGTCCGTAGTCGCCGCCATCGTGCTCGACGACGGCTCGCAGCACCGCCTCGTCGGATGGCAGCCCGGTCACGCCGACACGCCGGCCCTCGAGGTCGCGCGGGCGCCGCACGTCCGCGCGGCGCGCGATCACGGCGGCGAGCGGGCGCTGCACGAGCGCGCCGACCCCCACCAGGTCGCTGCCCGCCTGCCGCGCCAGGCCGAGGTCGTGGATGTCGACGACCGACATGTCGGCCCGGCCGGCGGCCAGCAGCTTCAGCGAGTCGGTGCTGGCGGCCGGCACGCGGATGCGGAGGCCGCTGGCGTAGATGCCGGCGTGCACGGCGTTCGGCTGGAAGTCGAGTGCGATCGTCCCGTGCTCTCCCGAGCCTCCGGAATCGTCCCCACCGCAGCCCGCGACGCATGCCAGAAGCGCGATCAGAGGAAGGAATCGGCGCACGGCGGCGAAGAGTACGGGCGGAACATGAACGCCACGGAGGTGACCGGAGTGCAGGACCGTGGGCCTGCGGCCTATATCGCCGAGTTCGTCGGCACCCTGCTGCTCGTCTTCTTCATCACGGCGGCCGTCTCGCTGTACGTGAGCCCGAACCCGAAGGACTTCAGCGACTTCTCGGTGATCGGGCTGGTCCACGCCTTCGTTCTGTTCGGCCTGATTCAGACGCTCGGGGCCATCTCGGGCGCCCACTTCAACCCCGCAATCACCACCGCTATGGCGGTCCTGCGCCAGATCACGCTGCCGGACGCCGCGATCTACATCGTGGCTCAGCTCGGCGGCGCGGTGGGCGGCGCGCTGCTGACCAAGGCTCTGCTCCTGGACGAGGGGAAGGACGTCAACTACGCCGCGACCACCGTGTCGGACCGGATCGGCGGCGACATCCTGCCCGGCATGACCGCGGAGGCCATCGGCACGTTCTTCCTGGTCTGGGTGGTCGTGGGCGTGGCGGTGAACCCGCGCGCGACGAAGGAGTGGGCCGCGCTGGCGATCGGCGCCGCGCTCGGCATGGGCGTGATGGTGCTGGCCCCGCTGACGGGCGCCGGCTTCAACCCCGCGCGCAGCTTCGGCCCGGCGATCGTCTCGGGCGAGTGGGGCGGCGCCGACCACTTCCTGCTCGTGTACGTGGCGGCGCCCGTGATCGGCGCCCTCGTGGCCGGCCTCCTCTACTTCGTCCTCGTCATGGCGCCGGGCAAGCGGGGCGTCGGCGGCGTAGAGCCGGTCGGCTAGGCGCCGACCCAGCGGATGCGCGCGCCCGCCAGGCTCGGCGTGGCGCGCCGCGATGCGCGCGGCTCCGCGGGCTCGACGCGCGGTTCCGGAGCCTCGACCTCGACGCCCAGTTGCTCGAGGCTCTCGATCAGCGCGGTGCGCTCGGTGTCGAGCTGCTCGAGGCGCTCGATGAGCCGGTCGCGTACCGCCAGGAGCTCGTCGGTGGAGAGGAGCGCCGCGGCCGGGGCGCGCTCTTCGTCGCCGGCGCCGAGTGGGGGCGGGGGCAGCCGCGCGAGCGTGGCCTCGAGCAACGCGATCTGCTCGCGGAGCTCGCTCCGCGACGGCGCGGGCGCCGCGCGCCCGCCGGCCGCGTCCACTCGACCCGCCGGCGCTCCCGCCACGAACGTGCCGCGCCCGTGCTCGCTGCGGACGACTCCCGCGGCATCCAGCCGCGCGTAGGCGGCTCGCACGGTGTTCACGTTCACGCCCGCGCCCCTGGCGAGCTCGCGAACGCTCGGCAGCCGGTCGCCGTCCTTCAGCCGGCCGTCCTCGACCGCCTCGGTGATCTGCGCGACGAGCTGCGTGCCGAGCGGGACCGCGCTCGTCCTGTCCACGCCTGCCTGGATTTCCTTCCCCATGGCCAGCTGCGCAGTGTACCAGCACAGAGTGGTACTGTGTGCGAACTGTGCTGACACACTTGGAGAACGATCGGCGCGGGGAGCTGGCGGGGGTGGTCACCGCCGTGCTCGCCGTCGCGATCGTGGTCGGCAGCGCCGTGCTCTGGATCGGCATCCCGGTACTCGGTCTGTGGCTCGCCGGCAGGTTCACCACGACGGCCGAGGGCTTCCTGTTCGCGACGCTCGGCGGGATTCCGCTCGCGATGGTCGCGTTCGGCTGGCTGCTCTACCGCGTGAACGCGATGTACCTGCGCAGCCGCGGGCCCGACGAGCAGTCCGAGCACCGGCACTCCGCCTGGCTCGTGAGCGTCAGCGACGAGGGCGGGCGCTCGCGCAGGGCGCGGGCGCCGCGGCGGCTGATCGACGTCGCCATGACGGTCTCGCTGTCCGTCGCGCTCGTCCTGATGGCGATCTGGTTCTTCTTCCTGAGCCAGATGTGGCTCGTGAACCCGCTTTGAGAGAGCTGCTGGCGGCGCCGCGGGGGTGGCTCGGGGCGTTCGGCGAGATCGCCGGCTTCAGCGCCCGCGTCATCGGCGGCGTGTTCAGCGGGCGCGTCCTCCACTTCTTCGGCGAGGCGCTCAGGCAGGCCGGCATCCTGATCCTCGGCTCGGCGCTCGTGATCTGGGGCCTCGCGTTCATCCTCGGCCTCCAGTGCGGCATCGAGGGCGCCTACTTCAGCCGCTCCACGGGCGCGCCCGCGTACGCCGGCATCTTCTCCGCCTGGTGCGACCTGCGCGAGGTGATCCCGTACGCGTTCGGCTACATGATGTCCGCGAAGGTGGGCACCGGGCTCGTCGCCGAGATCGGCGCCATGCGGATCTCCGACGAGGTCGACGCGCTCGAGGTGATGGGCATCAACTCGCTGCTGTTCCTGTGCGCGACGCGCCTGCTCGCCGCGTGGATGGTCCTGCCCTTCCTCTACATCGCCGCCGTCGGGGCGGGCTTCCTCGCAAGCTATCTCGCGGTGGTGCAGCAGATCGGGGAGGTGTCATCCGGAGGCTTCTTCCTGATCTTCTGGATGTTCCAGAACCCGCCCGACCTCGTCTACAGCCTGATCAAGGGCATGGCGATGGCGACGGTCATCGTGCTCGTGGGCTGCTACTACGGCTACACGGCGAGCGGCGGGCCCGTGGGAGTCGGCACGGCGACGGCGAAGTCGATGGTGCTGAACACCGTCGCTGTCCATCTCGTGGGCATGCTCGGCACGCAGATCTTCTGGGGCAAGAACCCGCGGGCGCCGATAGGCGGCTGACGCCCGCGGCTTGCGCACTGAAGCCATCGCTGCGCCGCGGGCACCGCCCGCGGCTTGCGCACTACCGGAACAGGTCCTGCTCGGCCGGCCTCCGGAGCGCCGCCGCGCCCGGCCCGTCCTGGCCGGTGACGTAGCGCTCCAGCCCGCGCACGAGCACGACCGGCTCGAGCGAGTCCTTCGCACGGGCGAGGTCCGCGGCCGCCGCGATCGAGTCCGCGACGGCGATCGAGGTCACGCGCAGCTCGCGCCCGAAGCCGTCGCCGCGGCCGATCCACTGGTCGAGCGGCGTGAGGCCGGCCGCCCCTATCGCCACGTCGGTCTGGCCGAGCCGCCACGCGCGGCCGAAGGAGTCCGCGATCACGACCGCCGGCCGCACGCCACGCGCCGCCTCGATGCCCGCGCGTAGCGCGGCGGCCGAGCGGTCCGGGTCGTCCGGCAGCAGCACCAGCTGGTCGCCCTCGCTCGACGAGTTCGACTGGTCCACGCCGGCGTTCGCGCACACGAGGCCGTGGCGGGTCACGCAGACGAGCGTGCCGTCCACCGCCCGCAGGAGCTCCGCCGACTCGTCGAGCACCGCCTGGACGAGCCGCGCGTCCTTGCGGTGCTCGGCGGCGAGCGCCCTGGCGCGCTCGCCCGGCTCGATCTCGCTCAGGCGGCGGACGCGTCCCTCTGCCTTCGACACCACCTTGTGGGCGACCACCAGGACGTCGCCGCCGGCGAGGTCGGGGGGCGCGGCCGCGGCGATCAGCCCCGCCAGGTCGTCGCCGGGACGGACCGCGGGGAGCGGCGCGAGCGCGGTGACGCTGAACGTGCTCAGGCCGAGGTCCGCACTCGTACGGGCGACGCGCCGGCGCGGTCGAGCTGCCGGAGCGCGCCCCGAGTCGAGGGCGCCTGGCCGTGGCGGAGCTCGAGCTCGGCGGTCAGCTCGGCGAGGTCGCCCGGCGTGTCGACGTCGAGCGCCAGCGTCGCCACCTCCTGCACCCGGTGCGGAACGCCGGCCGCCTCCGCCGCCGCCACGTGCCGCGCGAGGCTGTCGGGGCCGAAGCTCGGCTCGATGGCGTCGGGCGGCGCGAGCACGAGCGCGTTGGTCCCGGTGCCGTGGCGGTCGGGGACGATCGCCACTCCCTCGTCGCTGTCGGCGATGAGCCCGGCAAGGTCCCCAGGCCGCACGAGCGGCGTGTCGCCGGGGACCAGCAGCACGCGGCCGTAGCCGCTCGCGAGCGCGTGGCGGATCCCAACCAGCGCGGCCTCGGACTGGCCCGCCTGCGCGGAGTCCGGCAGCACGAGCAACCGGTCCGCGCGGGCAGCCGCCTCGGCGGCGCGGTCCGATGTCACGACGGCGATTCCGTCGAGCCCCGGAACCCGGCGAAGCGAGCCGAGCACGTCCGTGAACATCGCCTGTGCGAGCGCCTGACGCGAGCCGGCCCCGAGCGACTCGGCGAGTCGCTGCTTTGCGGCGGCGAAGCTCTTTATTGGGAGGATCGCGAGCGTCTTCATCCGCAGTGCGGGCGGGTGAGCCGAGCCTAGCGCGTGGGGCGCACCGAGGCGGCGAAGTCGAGCACCTCCCTGGCCAGCCGGACGCGCTCCTCGGCGGTCTGCATCAGCGTGTCGGTCACGAGCTCGGGCGTGCCGTTCGAGGATTCGTCGGCGACGATGCCGTCGATCACGTCGCTGTAGGCGCGCGCGATCCCCGCCGCGCTGAGGGCGATTCCCGCCTGCTCGCAGAAGAGCTTGGTGGGGCCCTTGAGCGCGCGTCCTCCCACGAACGGGCTCACCGCGAGCACCGGTGCGGGTGCGGCGCGGAGCGCCTCGCGCATTCCCGGAAGCGCGAGAATCGGGCCGATCGAGATGACGGGGTTCGAGGGGCCGATCACGATCGCGTCCGCCTCGGCGATCGCCTGCAGCACGGCGTCCGACGGCGGCGCGCGGTGAAGCCCGCGCAGCTCGACTCCCTCGACCGGACCCTCCGCCTTCTCCACGATCATGAACTCCTGGAACGGCAGCTTGCGCCCGCGCACGGCCACCCAGGTCGACACGCGGCGGTCGCTCATCGGCAGCACGCGGGCGGCGACGCCGAGGGCGTCCACCACCGCGCGGTGCGCCTGGGTGAGCGTCTGGCCGGCCCGCAGCCGCTCCGTCCGGATCAGGCACATGGCCAGGTCGCGGTCGCCGAGCCGGAACCAGGTCGGGCGGCCGGCGCGCTCGAGCGCGTCCATCACCTGCCAGGTGTCGTCCCGGAGCCCCCAGCCGCGCTCGTCGATCTCGTCGGCGAGCCAGTAGGTGACGAGGTCGGGGTCCGGGGAGACGTGGACGCCGTAGAGGTCGATGTCGTCACCGGTGTTCGCCACCACCGTGAGGTTGTCGCAGGCTTCGAGGAGCCCGCGCGCGAGCTTCGCCCCGCCGGTCCCGCCGGACAGCAGCACCACCGAATCCATTGCGGGTAGTCTGCCCGCCGGCCCGTGCGACTCGCAGATCGAACAGCCCTTGTGACCGGCGGGGCCTCCGGAATCGGCGCCGCGACCTGTCGCCGCCTCGCCGCGGAGGGCGCTCGGGTGGCGGTCACGGACGTCAACCTCGACGGGGCGCGCGGCGTCGCGGAGGAGATCGACGGCGCCGCGTTCGAGCTCGACGTGCGCTCCACGGACTCGGTGCGCGCGGCGGTCGACGGGGCCGAGAGCGCGCTCGGGCCGATCGACGTGCTCGTGAACAACGCGGGCTACGACGAGTGGAGCTGGTTCACGGCCACCGACGAGGCGCTCTGGCAAAGAGTGCTCGCGGTGAACCTGGTCGGCGTGATCGCCTGCACGCACGCCGTCCTCCCGGGCATGCAGGAGCGCCGCCGCGGGCGGATCGTGAACGTCTCCTCGGAGGCGGGCCGCGTCGGCTCGAGCGGCTCCGCCGTCTACTCGGCCGCCAAGGGAGGCGTGCTCGGCTTCACCAAGGCGCTCGCGATCGAGAACGGGCGCTACGGGATCACCGTGAACGCGGTCGCGCCCGGGCCGATCGAGACCCCGCTGCTCATGGCCGCGCCCGAGCAGCTCGGGGACATCGGCAGGCGCATCGTCGACACGATGATCGGCTCGACGAACCTGCGCCGGCTCGGCCACCCCGACGAGGTGGCAGCCGCGATCGCCTTCCTCGCCTCCGACGACGCCTCGTACGTGACGGGTCAGTCGCTCGGGGTGAGCGGCGGCCTTGCCAGAATCTGAACGTGCCCGAACACGTTCGGATCCGCGAGGTCGGCCCGCGGGACGGCTTCCAGAACGAGCCCGAGGTGATCGCGACCGATGACAAGGTCCGCCTCGTCGAGCTGCTCGCGCGCACGGGGGTGAGCCGGCTCGAGGTCACGAGCTTCGTGCGCGCCGACGTGATTCCCCAGCTCGCGGACGGGGCCGAGGTGCTGCGGCGCGCCGAGATACCGGACGACGTCTCCGTCACAGTCCTGATTCCTAACGAGCGCGGCCTCGAGAACGCGCTGGAGCTCCGCGACCGGTTCGACGAGGTGAACCTGTTCCTGTCCGCCTCGGAGATGCACAACCGGAAGAACGTGAACCGCTCGATCGCGGAGTCGCTGAGCGGGCTCGAGCGGGTGATCGCCAGGGCGCGCGGCGAGGAGCTGCGCTGCGAGGGCGTCATCTCGGTCGCCTTCGGCTGCCCCTACGAGGGTGAGGTTCCGCGCGAGCGGGTGCTCGAGATCGCGCGGCGGCTGGTGGACGCGGGCTGCGAGGAGATCGCGTTCGGCGACACCACGGGGATGGCGAACCCCATCCAGGTGGAGCGCTTCTTCGACGGGCTCGACCTCGGCGTCGAGCTCACCGCGCACTTCCACAACACACGCGGCCAGGGGCTCGCGAATGTGGTGGCCGCTCTCCGGGCCGGGGTGCGGAGCTTCGAGAGCTCGTTCGGCGAGCTGGGCGGGTGCCCGGTGCCACCCGGGGCGACCGGTAACGTCGCCACGGAGGACCTCGTCTCGATGCTGCACGAGATGGGCTACGAGACGGGCATCGACCTCGGGCGCGTGCTCGAGGCCGCCCGGGCCGCGCAGGAGGTCCTCGGGCGGCCGCTCGGCAGCCACGTGCTCACAGCGGGGCCGGTCGAGTGGCAGCGCGGCTAGGGCTCGCGGTCGCGACAGGGGCGGTG
>Ga0137374_10002597_pt1 | contig 21155 bp, 23 predicted proteins | sample SagtaG_20_FD_104811 | JGI IMG/M metagenome (GOLD analysis project Ga0137374, IMG submission 104811) | Vadose zone soil microbial communities from Sagehorn Ranch, Mendocino, California, USA - Sage1_R_100_16 metaG | ecosystem: Environmental > Terrestrial > Soil > Vadose zone | place: USA... | reverse complement strand
CGGACCCGCTGGGGCGGTTCGTGCCCGAACGTCGCCTGCCGCCCGACCAAGGCATACCTGGTCGCCGCGGAGCTGATGCACGACGTGCGCGAACACGCGGCCGAGCGTGGCATCGACCTGCCGGCGCCGACGATCGACCTAGCGCGGACGCGCCGCTGGAAAAACTCGCTGCGGCGCGACCAGGACAGCTGGGTCGAGGTGCTGACTGAGGCCGGCTACGGCGTCTACCCGGGTGAGGCGACCTTCGTCGACGCGCAGACGATCCGCGTGGGCGACGACGAGCTGACGGCGGAGAAGGTCCTGATCGCCACCGGCGGGCGGACGGCGGTACCGCCAATTCCGGGAATCGACGAGGTCGACTGGATCGACCACGTGAGCGCGCTCGAGCTCGGGGAGGTCCCTCAAGCGCTGCTCGTGGTCGGCGCCGGGCCGGTGGGCCTGGAGTTCGCGCAGATCTTCGCCCGCTTCGGCTCACGGGTCACGGTCGTCAACCACGGATCACAGATCGCAGCCCGCGCCGACGAGGAGGCCGCAGCCGAGCTGCAGGCGGTCTTCGAGGCCGAAGGGATCGAAGTCGTCCTGAACGGCGACGTCGATTCGCTGTCCCGCAACGGCGACGCGATCGACGCGGTGGTCAAGGGTCGAACGCTGCAGGTGTCGCATGTACTGCTCGCGTCGGGCCGGACTCCGAACGTCGAGGAGCTCGACCTCGCACGCATCGGCGTCGACGTGACGCGCGGCGGGATCGCCGTCGACGAACACCAGCGCACCAGCGTCCCCGGCATCTGGGCGGCAGGAGACGTGGCCGTGGGGCCGATGTTCACGCCGACCGCGCAGTACCAGGCCCGCGTCGCGACCGACGACATGTTCGGCACCGGCTCGCGGACCGCGGACTACTCCGTGCTGCCGACCGCCATCTTCACCGACCCGGAGCTCGGCTCCGTCGGCCTGACCGAGGCAGAGGCGCTCGAGCAGGGTCATGACGTCGACGTAGTCAAACATCCGCTCCCGTCCGTGACACGAGCGCAGTACACGCGAACACGGCACGGTCTCTACAAGATCGTCTTCGACCGCGGTACTCGGCGCGTCCTCGGCGTGCACGTCGTCTCGCGCGGCGCGAGTGACATCGTCGGCTCGCTGGCCGTCGCACTGCAGCTCGGCGCGACCGTCGACGATCTCGCCCACGTCCACCACGTCTATCCGAGCTACAGCGAAGGCCTCAAGGCCGCGGCCGAGCAGGCTCGTACAGCCGTCGGCGCCTAGCGCGACACCTGCAGCGTCGTCACGCCCTGCAGGTCGACCCACGTCCGGCCGGGCGCCTCGACAATGCGCATGAGCACGTTGTCGCAGCTCGGACAGCGCACGACGATGCCGGCCGCGCGATAGACGTGCAGCGCGCCGACGAAGTTTTCGGCGCCGCAGCCGCCGCAGATGCCTTGCGCCTCCGTCATCTCGCCTCCGAAGAGCTCGGCGAGCGTCCCGGCGATCGAGTTGCCGTCCAGTCGGATCACGTCAACCTCCTCCGAATCGCTCTGTCCGTATCCGCCCCGGGCGGTGTCCCAGAGACACCAGCCCTTCGGCGACCGCCTCCACGAAGCTCGTCGGCCCGCAGACGAACACGCGCGGGCTCTGATCGGGGGCAGGTGCGACCTCGCGCAAGAGCTCGACATCGACTCGGCGTGAGTACCCGGCCCATCCCGGCGGCTGCGCGCGCGTCAGCGTCTGCACGACCTCGAGCCCGTCGCCGCGCGCGGCGAGCTGGTCGAGCTCCTCGCGGTAGATGACGTCCTCGAACCTTCGCGAGGAACACAACAGCGTCGCCGGCACGTCCGAGCCCGCGGCGGCTCGGCGCCGAATCATCGCCATCAGCGGCACCACGCCCGACCCGCCCGCGACGAGGAAGAGCGGATCGGTCGAGCCGTCGGGCTCCCAGACGAAGTAGCCGCCGATCGGGCCACGCAGCTCGAACCGATCGCCCGCCTCTGCCACGTCCACGAGGTACGGCGACACCTCGCCGTCGTCGAGCCGCTCGACGGTGATCGCCGGCGGCTCGCCCGGGGGCGAAGCGAGCGAGTAGCTGCGCTCGGCCTGGTAGCCGTCCTCAGCGGTGAGGCGCACGTCGACGTGCTGCCCGGCTCGATGGTCCTGCCAGCCGGCGACGTCGAGCACGAGCGTCCGGACATGCGGTGTCTCCGAGCGTGTCTCGACCACCTCGGCGACCAGCCACGTCAGTCTCCCCAGTACCGCTGTTCCCGCCAAGGATCGCCGTAGTTGTGGTAGCCGTTCGTCTCCCAGAAGCCGGGCTCGTCCTCGTCCCGCAGGCTCAGCCCGCGGACCCACTTCGCGCTCTTCCAGAAGTAGAGGTGCGGGACGAGCAGCCGCGCCGGGCCGCCATGCTCCGGATCGAGCGGCTCGCCGCCGTAGGCGAAGGCGATCCACGCCTTGCCGTCGGTGACGTCCTCGAGCGGGAGGTTGGTCGTGTAGCCCCCGTCGCAGAAGGCAATCGCGTAGGCGTGGTCGTGGTCGACGCTCTCGAGCAGGATGTCGATGGCGACGCCCTCCCACTCCGTGTCGAACTTCGACCACTTCGTCACGCAATGGATGTCCTTCGTCACCGTCTCGGACGGCAGGGCGCGGAACTCGTCCCACGTCCAGCGGACCGGCTGGTCGCCGCCCTCGATCGTGAACGACCACTCGTCGAGCGGCGTGTGCGGCGTCGGGCCGGCGGACAGGACCGGGAAATCACGCGTGCGGTACTGGCCGGGAGGAAGGCGCTCGCTGTCGCCGCTGCGACCGCGCCCGCTGAAGCCGCGCGAGACGATTCCCATGCGGGTCAGTCTTTCACCGCGCGTCCGCGTTACAAAGTGAGCCTGAGGCCCGGGCAGGCGGGCGGGCCTCAGGCTCGGCGCTTCCGCACGCCGTGCTGGCCTACGGCTCGGGCGGAAGCAGGCCCCCAGGGGTTCGGGGCCAGTCGGGACGGCACGTCACGGCAGCCGTCCGAGCTTCACGGTCAACGTCTTGTGCGAGTTGCCCCGCAGGACCTCGACCTGGATCTTCTCCCCTGGCTTCTTCGAGGCGATCACGTCGATCAGGCCCTCGACGGTCTGCGTCCGCTCTCCGTCGACCTTGACGATCACGTCGCCGCCGGCCGGCCAGCTCTCGCCTTCGACCGTGACTTCGTTCGTCGCAGGCTTCAGGCCTGCGTCGGCGGCGCCCGTGCCGGAGCGGACCGTCGCGACGAGCACGCCGCTGCTGACGGGGAGATGGAACAGGCGCGCGATCGCCGGCGTCAGCGTCTTGCCCTCGATTCCGAGGAACGGATGCGCGACGCTGCCGTGCTTGATCAGCTGCGCAACGACGTCCTTGACGGTGTTGATCGGGATCGCGAAGCCGATGCCGACGTTCCCCTGGCTGACACCGCCGGTCTCGATCTGCGCGTTCACTCCGATCACCTGGCCCTGCGCGTTGAGCAGCGGCCCACCGGAGTTGCCGTGGTTGAGCGCGGCATCGGTCTGGATCACGTGCGAGATGGAAAGGTTGTTGGGCGCTTCGATTCGGCGCTGCACGGCACTCACGATGCCGGCCGTCACCGAGCGGTCGAGGCCGAAGGGATTGCCGATCGCGATCACCTGGTCGCCGACGCGAACGCCGTCGGAGTTGCCGAGCGGGAGCGCCTTGAGCGCGCGCGAGTTGACGTTCACCTTCAACACTGCGATGTCGGTCGAGGGATCGGCCCCGATGAGCTTCGCCCTGAAGCGCTCGTTGTTCGAGAAGCTGACCTGGATCGTGTTCGCGCCGCGGACGACGTGGTAGTTCGTGACGATGTGGCCGGCCTTGTCGATGACGAAGCCGGAGCCGAGCGCGCGCTGGGTCTGCGTGCCACCGAAGGGATTGCCGAAGAACGGATCCGGCTCTTGCTGGACCTTCGTGGCCGTCTCGATGTGCACGACGCCCGGTGCGGACGCGCGGTAGATCACGTTGATCGACTCACGTTTGCCGGTCTGGAACGCGGCCGGCGCCGACGAGCTGGGCGCCGCCTCCTCGCGGATGATCGTCGTCTTGCTCCCCAGCTTCCCCGCCGCGGCCGCGCCGCCGAGCGCAACGCCGCCGCCAAGGAGTGCAGCGACGATCAGCCCCGCGGCGCGGCTTTGAAGGAGGGTGCGATGCATCCACCCCACTTCTAGCGAGGCCGCTCTTAACGGTGGGTTGTGCTCCGTTAATCCTGCGTTAAGAGGCTTTAGCGATCCGAGAGCGCTGCGCCTCGACGACGTACTTCGGATCTCGCGCGGACTGGAAGCCCGCCCCGAACACCGACCAGCGCAGCGCGGCTTCGCCTGCGAGCACGAGCGCGCCGCCGGCGACAGCAGCGAGCCTGCTGCGCCTCGCCCTCCGGGAGAGCAGGACGGCGCCCGCAGCCGTGCAGACCTTGGAGATCGCGTGGTACCTGCCGGCCTCGCCCTGGTGGTACGGCTCGCCGAGGCGCCCGAGGCGAGCCTGCATCGCGAGCATCGCCACGCTTCCGGCCGCGACCCCTCCGACCGCGAGCCGGCGGGCCGGGCCTGCGTCGGCGGGAGGCAGAACCGCCGTGGCCGCAGCACCTGCGCTGGCTGCGGAGCTCGCTGCGAACACGAACGGCAGCTCGCGCCGTGCCTCGTGCCAGACAGGAATCGCGGTGTCGGAGACGAGCGTCGCGGTGTACACGGAGAGCGGCGCGCCGAGCAGGGCAGAGACAGCCTCGGCCAGCACCTTCAGCCGTGGCGCACGGTCGAGCACCTCGAGCCCCGTTGCGAGCGACGTCGCCCCGCCGCTCGTGGCCAGGATCCAAGAGCCGACGCTCATCGGCGAGGTCACCTTGAAGACGCGGAGCATGTTCAGGAAACGCTCGGGACGGCCGAGGTCGGAGATCAGCAGCGCGGGACTGACGGCCTCGCCCGCCATGCTGAGGTAGAGCCCCGCTTTTGCGAGCGGCTGATTGCCCGCCGCGCGGCCGGCGAGGCCGAGGACCGACGAGGCGCCCGCCAACCCGCCGGTGAAGAAGTACCAGGGGATCTCCGGCTGCCAGACGGGCTCTTTCAAGATCGGCCGCCCGTAGTACGACCGCATCTCCGTCCCGACGGCGGTGATCGACTCGCTCACCGCGAACCTCCGATGAACGCGCCGAGCACGCCGGCCACGAGCGCGCCGGCGGCGATCGCAGCCGTTCGCCACATCTCCGGGAGGTGCTTCGTCGTCACAACCGGATCCGGCGGCAGTCCGTACACCTCCGGCTCGTCGAGCAGCAGGAAGAAGGCGCCGAAGCCGCCGACGCCGTCATCGGGATCGCGCCCGTAGAGCTGCGCGCCGTTCCAGCCCTCCTTTTGCAGCTTGTCGAGCCGCGCGTCGGCGCGGGCGCGCAGCTCGTCCAGCTCGCCGAACTGGATCGAATCCGTCGGGCACGCTTTCGCGCAGGCCGGTTCGTGCCCGCCTTTCAGACGGTCGTAGCAGAGGGTGCACTTCCAGACGCGGCCGTCCTCCTCGCGTTCCGCCGTCGGCAGATGCCGCTTGTCGAGCACTCCGAACGGGCAGGCCGGTACGCAGTAGCCGCAGCCGTTGCAGATGTCCTCCTGCACGACGACGGTGCCGAACTCGGTGCGGAAGAGCGAGCCCGTCGGACACACGTCGAGGCAGGCGGCGTGCGTGCAGTGCTTGCAGACGTCGGAGGACATGAGCCAGCGCATCGCATCTGTGTCCGCGTCGTCGTCTGCGCGCAGTGGAACCTGCTGCTCGACGAATGCAACGTGCCGCCAGGAGTTCGCGCCGAGCGCCGACGTATGGTCGTACGACTCCCCGGTCCAGACGAGACCGTCCTCGGGAATGACGTTCCACTCCTTGCACGCCACCTCGCAGGCCTTGCAGCCGATGCAGACCGACGTGTCGGTGAAGAAGCCGACCCGCGGCTGCGCCTCGTTCCCGTATGTGTGGACTACTTCTTCCGTCCCGGGCGGATGTCGCACGTGAGGGCTTTCACCTCCTGGATGTGCACGTTGGGATCGAGCGTCATGTGCGCGAGGTCGTTCGCCGAGCCGCCGGTGGTGAGGCCGCGCGTGCCCCAGTGGTACGGCAGGCCGACCTGGTGCACGACGCGGCCGTTCGTGCGAATCGGCTTGACGCGGTCGGTGACGAGCACGCGCGCCTCGATCGCCGCGCGCGCGGTCCGGATCGTCGCCCAGCCGCCGTGCGCGAGCCCGCGTTCACGAGCAAGGTCGGGGTGCACCTCGCAGAACATCGCCGGCTGCAGCTCCGACAGATACGGCACCGTGCGCGACATGCCGCCGGCGGTGTGATGCTCGGTAAGCCGATAGGTCGTGACGACGTACGGATAGTCGTCGGGCGAGTTGGTCGGATCCTCGGGCCGGTGGAACTGCTGGCGGCGCGGATTCGCGCTCTGCGAGTAGAGCGGGTTCTGAAATGGAGACTCGTGCGGTTCGTAGTGCGTGGGCAGCGGGCCGTCGAGCAGCCCCTGCGGAACGTAGAGCCACCCTTGTCCGTCGGTCTGCATGATGAACGGGTGGTCGCCGCGGATCGCGTCCGGCCCCTTCGCGTCGTCGGGAGGTTCGTAGTCGGGCGGCTTCTGCTCGTCGAAGTCGGGGACGTCCTTCCCCGTCCACTTCTTCTGCTCCGCGTCCCACCAAACGTACTGCTTCCGTTCTGACCAGGGCTTGCCGTCCGGATCCGCCGACGCGCGGTTGTACAGCAGGCGGCGGTTCATCGGCCACGACCAGGCCCACTTCGCCGCGACGTAGTCCTGCTCCCAGCGCGGCTTCTTGCGCGCCGCTTGGTTGACGCCGTCCGCATACACGCCGGCGTAGAGCCAGATGCCAGAGGCGGTCGAGCCGTCGGCCTTGAGCGGCTTGTAATCCGACAGCGGCTTGCCCTCTTCGTCCCAGCCGTTCATCTCGGCGAGCACTGCCTCGGCGCTCGGCTCGTCGTGCTCGCCGTGCGTCGGATACGTCCACGTCAGGTCGAGGATCGGCCTGTTTCTCGGATCCTTCGAGTCCTTTAGGCGCTCCCGGATCTTCAGGCCGAGGTGGTAGTAGAACCACAGATCCGAGCGGCAGTCGCCCTTCGGATCGACGGCCTTGTTGTGCCATTGGACGAGCCGCTGCGTGTTGGTGAACGTCCCGTCCTTCTCGACGTGCGACGCGGCCGGGAGGAAGAAGACCTCGGTCGGGATCTCCTCCGGTGCCTCCTGCCAGAACGCGGCCGTCTCGATCTCGACGAGATCGCGCACGACGAGCCAGTCGAGCTTCGTCAGCCCTTTGGCGTGCAGCCTCCCGTTCGCCGAGCCGACTACGGGGTTCTCCCCGACGACGATGTAGCCCTTGACCGTGCCCTCGAGCATCTGCACGAACGTCCAGTACTCGGAGTGGTCCTCGTCGATCTTCGGCAGGTAGTCGAAGCAGAAGTCGTTCTCCTTCGTCGCGGCCGCGCCCCACCACGCCTTCAGGAGGCTGACGATGAACGCGTCGGCGTTGCCCCACCAGCCGCCGGGGGACTTGGCGTTCTCGATGTAGTTCGCGAGACCGCCCTCGGCGTCGGACTGCGGCATCGACAGGTAGCCGGGTAGGATGTTGAAGAGGGTCGCGAGGTCGGTGGAGCCCTGAATCGACGCGTGTCCGCGCAACGCCATGACACCGCCGCCCGGCCGGCCGACGTTACCGAGCAGGAGCTGGATGATCGCCGCGGTGCGGATGATCTGGACACCGACCGTGTGCTGCGTCCAGCCGACCGCGTAGACGATCGAGCTCGTGCGCTCGCGCCCGGAGTTCGCGCAGAGCGCCTCCGCGACCGCGACGAACTCCTCGGGCGTACAGCCGCACGCCTCCGCGACGAGCTCGGGCGTGTAACGCGCGAAGTGGCGCTTGAGGATCTGGAAGACGCAGTTCGGGTGCTGGAGCGTGCCGTCTTCCTCGGGCAGCTCGCCGTGTGAGAGACCGCCGCCGTGCCCGCCGTGACCCGACTGCTCGCCGCGGGTCAGGCTGGCGTTCGAGCCGGGTGCGGTCTGTGCCTTGGTGCCCTTGTAGGCCCACGTCGTGATGTCGTACTCGCCGTACTCGCCCTCGTCGGGCTCCCAGCCCGAGAAGAGGCCGTCGAGCGCCTCGGTGTCCTCGTACTTCTCGTCGATCACAACCGGAGCGTTCGTGTAGCGCTTGACGTACTCGTCGAACCAACGGCCGTGCTCGAGGATGTAGTTGACGATCCCCCCGAGGAAGGCGATGTCCGAGCCGGCGCGGATGCCGACCCACTTCGTCGCCATCGCGCTCGTGCGCGTGAAGCGAGGGTCGACATGGATCACCTGCGCGCCACGCTCTCTGGCCTCCAGCACCCACTGGAAACCGACCGGGTGGTTCTCGGCCATGTTCGAGCCCATGATCAGGATGCAGTCCGAGTACTGCAGGTCCTGCTGGAAGGTCGTCGCCCCGCCTCGCCCGAACGAGGTCCCCAAACTGGGGACCGTGGAGCTGTGTCATATGCGGGCCTGGTTCTCGACCTGCACGACGCCGACCGCCGTCATCAGCTTCTTGATCAGGTAGTTCTCTTCGTTGTCGAGCGTGGCGCCGCCGAGATTGCCGATCGCAAGCGTGCGTCTCGTCTCGGGCTCCCAATGCCGCTCACGCGTCTCGACGATGCGATCGGCGATGATGTCCATGGCGTCGTCGAGGGAGAGCTCCTCCCACGCGTTGCCGTACGGGCGGCGGTACTTCACCTTGTACTCGCGCAGCGGGCTCTGGACGTAGTTCTGCGACGCCGCGCCCTTTGGGCACAACCGTCCGCGTGAGACCGGGCTCGCCGGGTCGCCCTCGATCTGGACGACCTCACCGTCCTTCACATAGACCAGCTGGGCGCAGCCGACGGCGCAGTAAGGGCAGATCGAGTGCGCGACGGTATCCGCCTCGTCGATGCGAGGGGTCAGCGTCCGCGAGCGCTCCGACTGGACCGCTTTGCCCAGACCCAGTGGGTCGCCCTCCCGGAACTGGCGCACAACCGGCCACGACTCGACGAGCTTCGAGAAGCCCATCGCGCGCTATCTACCAGGCCCGGGGGGAGTAAAACATCGCGGCGGCGAGCTCTTTACACGGCTTTAAAGGTGTGCCTCCTAGGGTTCCCGGCGATATCGGCCAGGAACTACGACCTGTGAGGTGAGGAGAACATGAGGTTTTTCAGACGACTGCCGTCGCCGTCGATGGTGATCGCGTGCTTCGCATTGTTGCTCGTCCTCGGCGGGACGGGCTACGCGGCGTCGAAGGCGTTGCCGCGTAACAGCGTCACCACGGTGCAGGTGAAGGACCACAGCCTGCTGGCGAGGGATTTCAGGGCTGGCCAGATTCCGCGCGGACCAGCCGGACCCGCCGGGGCGGCCGGGCCGGCCGGGCCCGCCGGACCCGCCGGGCCGGCAGGCGGCGGCGCCGTGCTCCGCTGGGCGCTCGTTCGGCCTGACGGCGGCATCGCGGCGCAGTCCGGTGGCATCGCGCTCGCCGCGCATCCGACGACCGGGAACTACATCCTGAACTTCGGCAGCGCGGTGACCGGCCACCCGATCCTGTCGTCCGCGGGTTACGCCGGCGACAACAGCGACCAGCGCGGCGAGACGAGCGCCGGCCCGTGCGGCGGCGGTGCCGAAGGCCGCACATGTCCGACGGGGTTCGACACGACGAGCCACGTCTGGGCCCAGACGCGCAACAACGACGGGATCCCCACGGATCACTCGTTCTACGTCGCGGTTTTCGGCTAAAGGCAACTGCTGGGGTCTGACCCCGGCCGCGAAGCGGCCCGTCCGCGAAGCGGACCAGTGGAGGGGGTTTGGGGGAACCGGGAGGTTCCCCCAGCTCCTACCATCGCGCTATGCGCGTCTCGGCGAAGGTGGACTACGCGTTGCGGGCGGTGATCGAGCTCGCCGCGAGCGCGGACGGTCCGGTGAAGGGCGACCGGATCGCCCAGGCGCAGGAGATCCCGCTCAAGTTCCTCGAGAACATCCTCGGCGACCTGCGCCACGCAGGCATCGTCCGCAGCCAGCGCGGCGTCGAGGGCGGCTACTGGCTCGCGCGTCCGGCGGAGGAGATCACGGTCGCAGAGGTCGTGCGCGCTGTCGAAGGGCCGATCGCGAACGTGCGCGGTCTCGGTCCCGAGCAGGTCGAGTATGCGGGCTCCGCGGCGCGTTTACGCGACGTCTGGATCGCTGTGCGCGCCAACCTGCGCGCGGTTCTGGAGCACGTGACGATCGCCGACGTCGCGCGCGGCGAGCTACCGACCGCCGTCGAAGAGCTGGCTGCGAATCCTGACGCCTGGCAACCCCATTAGTCAGCGAAGACGGTCTGCCGCATCGGCCTGACGTAGACGATCTGGCCGCGCTGCAGCTCGAGCGCCTCGACCTGCTCACGCGTCAGCTGAGCCGAGAGCACCTCGCCGTCGTCTCGCACGAGCTCGACGCGCACCTCGAAGCCGAGATGGACGAGCCGCTGCACCATCGCCTCCTGCGTCGCCCCGTTCGGCTCGACCAGCAGCTCGATGTCGTGTGGGCGGATGAACGCGTCCCCGAGCCGGTTGACCGGGCCGACGAACGACATCACGAACTCGTTCGCGGGATGGTCGTACAGCTCGCGCGGCGGCGCCGTCTGCTCGATGCGGCCGCCGTTCATGACGACGACACGGTCGGCGACTTCCATCGCCTCCTCCTGGTCGTGCGTGACGATCACGGTCGTCGTGTGAGTCTCGTCGTGCAGCCGACGGAGCCAGGCACGCAGCTCCTTGCGCACGCGCGCGTCGAGCGCTCCGAACGGCTCGTCGAGCAGCAGCACCTTCGGGTCGACGGCCAGGGCGCGCGCCAGCCCCATTCGCTGCCGCTGTCCGCCGGAGAGCTGCGCGGGATAGCGATCGCCGAGGCGTGCGAGCTGCACGAGCTCGAGCAGCTCACCGACGCGGTGCTTGACCTCGGCGCGCGGGCGGCGGCGGATCTTGAGGCCGAAGGCCACGTTCTCCCAGACCGTCATGTGCTTGAAGGCCGCGTAGTGCTGGAAGACGAAGCCGACACCCCGCTGCTGAGGGGCGAGCGCGGTGACATCACGGCGCTCGAGGCAGACCTGACCGGCGTCCGGGCGTTCCAGTCCGGCGATCACGCGCAGGAGCGTGGACTTGCCGCTGCCGCTCGGGCCGAGCAACGCGGTCAGCGAGCCGGCCTCGACCTCGACGGACACGCTGTCGAGCGCGGTGAAGTCGCCGAAGCGCTTGACGATTCCGCGCGCTTCGATCATCTCGTCTCCTCCTTCGGCTTCAAGGCCGTCATCAACAGCAGCGTCGTCACCGCGATCAGTGCGAGCACGACGGCGGACGCGTACGCGCCTGTCTCGTCGAACGCCTGGTAGCGGTCCTGCACGTAAAGCGTCAGCGTTTCCGTCTGCTCGGCGAGTCGGCCCGATACGACACTGACTGCGCCGAACTCGCCAAGGGCGCGGGCTGTACCGAGGACCACACCGAACGCGGTCGCCCAGCGGATCGCCGGCCACGTGACACGGACGAAGGTCTGCAGCGCCGACGCGCCCAGCGTCGCGGCAGCCTGCTCTTGCTCGGTGCCAATCTCGCGTAGAACTGGGACCACCTCGCGCACGACGAAGGGCAAGCAGACCAACATCGTCGCCAACACCATCCCGGGGAGCGCGAACAGGACGTGATGCCCGCCGAGCCAGCCGCCACGGCCGTAGAGCAGGAGCAGGGCGAGCCCGACGACGACCGGCGAGAGGGCGAGTGGGAGGTCGACGACGGCGTTGAAGATCCCTGCGCCCGGGAAGCGGTGCCGGACGATTGCGAGCGCGGCCAGCACACCGAAGATGGTGTTCGCCGGAACGGCGATCGCCGCGATGATCAGCGTCAGCTTCAGCGCATGCACCGCATCAGGCGTTGCGACCCCGTGCCAGGCCGGCCAGAAGCCGTGGCCAAACGTCTTCCCGAAGACGTAGCCGACGGGTGTCGCGAGCAGCGCTGCGATGTAGCCAAGCGCGGCGAAACGCAGTACGTACCTACCGATCATGCCGAGTCGCCCAGCGGCGCACGCCGCCGATCGTGAGCAGGACACCGCAGGAGATCGCAAGGATCACGACCGATGCTGCGGCGGCGCCACCCGTGTCCCCACTCTCGATCCGGCCGAACACGTACACAGAGGCGACCTCCGTCTTGAACGGCAGGTTCCCGGAGATCAGAACCACGGAGCCGAACTCGCCGACCGCGCGCGCAAACGCAAGCGCGACGCCGGAGAGAATCGCGGGGAAGATGTTCGGCAGGATCACGCGGCGGAAGGTCGCCAAGCGCGAGGCACCAAGCGACGCGGCTGCGTCCTCCATCTCCGTGTCGAGCTCGAGTAGCACGGGCTGCACCGTCCGCACGACGAACGGCAGCGTCACGAACAGCAGCGCGAGCAGGATCGCCCAGCGCGTGAACGCGACGTCGCGGTAAAGCGTGAGCAACGTGAGTCCGGCCACGATCGTCGGGAGCGCGAAGGGCAGGTCGACGAGGGCGTTGACGAAACCCTGGCCGAGGAACCGGTCGCGCACAAGCGTCCAGGCAATCGCGGTTCCTGCGACGGCGTTGATCAGGGCAACGGTGAGCGAAACAAGGAGCGTGAGCCTGAGCGCGGACGTCGCCTGCGCGCTCGTGATCGCGTCCCAGCCGTGCGCGCGCGAGGCAAGTGCCGCGAGCGGCAGCAGGACGATCACGCTCAGGTAGAGCGTGCTCAGCCCAATGGCAAGGCCCGGCGCCGCGGAGCGCCGGGCCCTCGGTGCCGGGAGCGCCTGGGCGTTAGCCGCCACTCGCCGCCTGGATCTTGGCCATGATCCCCGTGCGTGGGTCGAAGAACTTCTGCTCGACCTTCGCCCAGCCGCCGACGTACTTGATCGTGAACAGCTGCGGGCGGTTCGGGAAGTTCAGCCCCTGCGTCACACCCTTGACGAGGGGGCGGTAGCCGTTCTCCGCGAAGATCCGCTGCGCCGGCTTCGTGCGCAGGAAGTTCAGGAACGCCTGCGCCTGCGGCTTGTGCTTCGAGGTCGACGTGACGGCGATCGGGTTCTCGATCAGGATCGTCGCCTTCGGGATCACGAACTGAACGGGCTGGCCCTTCTTCTGTGCGAACAGGGCCTCGTTCTCGTACGCGAGGAAGACATCGCCTCGGCCGGCGAGGAACGTCTGCAGCCCTTCACGCGCGCTCGCCGGTTGGGCGACGACGTGCTTCCACATCTGCGTGAGGTAGGTCTCGGCCTGCTTCGGCGTCTTGCCGGCGCGGAGTGCACCGCCGTAGGCGGCCATGACGTTCCAGCGGGCGCCGCCCGACGTGAACGGGTTCGGCGTGACGATCTGGACGCCCGGCTTGAGCAGGTCGCTCCACGCCTTCAGCTTCTTCGGATTGCCGTCCCGCACGACGAAGACGACGACGGACCGGGTCACCATCCCGTGCCACTTGTCCTTGTTCCAGCTCTGCGCTACGAGCTTCTTCTGGACGAGCGCGGAGATGTCGGGCGCGAGCGAAAACGCGACGACGTCCGCGTCGAGCCCCGAGACGACCGCCCGGCTTTGCTCGCCCGAGGCGCCATACGACTGCGAAAAACTCAAGTCCTTGCCGGCTGCGGTCTTCTGGAAGGACGGGATCAGCTGGCCGTACGCCTCCCGCGGCGTCGAGTACGCGACGAGCGTGAGCTTGGTGTCCTGTGCGGCACCGGCCGCCAGGGCCGGGAACACCAGGGCAAGGAGCAAAGCTAGGCTAATTCGTCTCATGGGCTCTCCTTATTAGTCCACTGAGTTGGTGGACTTTAGGGAGAACCTCGGTCGGAGTCAAGCGCCTACGTAGAATCGACCAGGTGAGCACTCTCGACGTCGGCGGCCGCAGCTACGAGATCTTCCGGCTGGAAGGCGCCGAGCGGCTTCCCTACACGCTTCGGATCCTGCTGGAGAACGCGCTGCGGCACGGCGAGGACGAAGACGCAGCGGCGATCGCCGGCTGGGATCCGCACGCGGAGCCCTCCCACGCGATCTCCTACCGCCCGGCGCGCGTGCTGCACCAGGACTTCACCGGCGTGCCCGCGATCGTCGACCTTGCGGCAATGCGGAACGCGATGGCCGACCTGGGCGGAGACGCGGCCAAGATCAACCCCCAGCTGCCGTCGGAGCTCGTGATCGACCACTCGGTGCAGGTCGACGAGTACGCGACGGCGCGTGCACGTTTCCGCAACGCCGAGCTGGAGTTCGAGCGCAACCGTGAGCGCTACGCCTTCCTCCGCTGGGGACAGCAGGCGTTCGAGAACTTCCAGGTCGTCCCGCCCAACACCGGGATCGTCCACCAGGTCAATCTCGAGTTCCTCGCGCGCGTCGTCGAGTCGCGCGACGGCCGGGCGTTTCCCGACACGCTCGTCGGGACCGACTCCCACACGACGATGATCAACGGGCTCGGCGTTCTGGGCTGGGGTGTCGGCGGCATCGAGGCCGAGGCCGCGATGCTCGGCGAGGCGGTCTCGATGCTGATTCCACAGGTGGTCGGGTTCAAGCTGACCGGCTCCTTGCCGGAGGGAGCGACCGCGACCGACCTGGTACTGACGGTGACGCAGATCCTTCGGGAGACGGGCGTCGTCGGCAAGTTCGTCGAGTACTTCGGGCCGGGACTCGCCGGGCTGGCGCTGGCCGACCGCGCCACGATCGGGAACATGTCGCCCGAGTACGGCGCGACCTGCGGGTTCTTCCCCGTGGACGACGAGACGCTCAAGTACCTGCGGCTGACGGGTCGCAGCGAGGAGCGGCTCGCGCTCGTCGAGACGTACTGCAAGGAGAACGCGCTCTGGCACAACGCGGAGCACGAGCCTGAGTACTCACAGGTGGTCGAGCTCGACCTCGGGACAGTGGAGCCGTCGCTCGCGGGGCCGCGCCGGCCGCAGGACCGGGTCCCGCTGCGCGAGGCGAAGAGCTCGTTCGTCCAGGCGCTGGAGACCTTCGGCGTCGACTACGGCAACGCGCGCGACGAGGCGGTTGCGGAGTCGTTCCCGGCCAGCGACCCGCCCTCCACGATCGAGGTCGACCACGGCGCGAAGGTCGAAACGGCCAGCGGCGTCGCCCTTGCGGTCCGTCCGCAGAGCGTGACTGCGGAGCTCGACGGAGACGAGGTCGAGCTGCGCCACGGCTCGGTCGTGATCGCGGCGATCACGTCGTGCACGAACACGTCCAACCCGCAGGTGATGGTGGGCGCCGGCTTGCTCGCGAAGAACGCGGTCGAGCGCGGCCTGGAGCGCAAGCCCTGGGTGAAGTCGTCGCTCGCGCCGGGGTCGAAGGTCGTGACGGAGTACTACGAGCAGGCCGGGCTGACCCGGTATCTCGACGAGCTCGGCTTCCAGACCGTGGGATATGGGTGCACGACGTGCATCGGGAACTCCGGACCGCTGCGGGAGGCGATCTCCGACGCGGTCTCGGAGGGAGACCTGGTCGTATGCTCGGTGCTGTCGGGCAACCGCAACTTCGAGGCCCGCATCCATCCGGAGGTGAAGGCGAACTACCTCGCGTCGCCGCCGCTCGTCGTCGCTTATGCCCTGGCGGGTCGCATGGACATCGACCTCGTCAACGAGCCGCTCGGCCAGGATCGCGACGGCAACGACGTCTACCTGCACGACATCTGGCCAAGCGCGGACGAGATCCAGGAGACGATCTCGCGAGCCGTGCAGGGCGAGATGTTCTCCCGCACCTACGCGGACGTGTTCACCGGCGATCCCGTCTGGCGGGAACTGCCGGTGCCGGAGGGCGATCTCTTCGCATGGGATCCGGATTCGACATACGTCCGGCAGCCGCCCTACTTCGAAGGGATGCCGCATGAGCCCGCGCCGGTCAAGGACATCGCGGGCGCGCGCTGCCTCGTGCGTGTCGGGGACTCGGTGACGACCGATCACATCTCACCGGCGGGAGCGATCAAGCCGGACTCGCCCGCCGGCCAATACCTCGTCGAGCACAGCGTCGAGCGGAAGGACTTCAACTCCTACGGATCGCGCCGCGGCAATCACGAGGTGATGGTGCGCGGCACGTTCGCGAACGTGCGCCTGAAGAACCTGCTCGTGCCCGGCTCGGAGGGAACCTGGACGGTGCACGTCCCGAGTGGCGAGGAGATGACGATCTTCGAGGCGTCGCAGCGCTACCTCGAGGAGGGCACGCCGCTGATCGTGCTGGCGGGGAAGGAGTACGGCTCCGGCTCGTCGCGCGACTGGGCGGCGAAGGGCCCGAACCTGCTCGGCGTGCGCGCGGTGATTGCCGAGTCGTACGAGCGCATCCACCGCTCGAACCTGCTGATGATGGGGATCCTGCCGCTGCAGTTCCTCGACGGCGAGACGCCGGACTCGCTCGGTCTCTCAGGGCGAGAGGAGTACGCGATCACCGGCGTCGAGAACGGCGAGGCGCGCGAGGTCACGGTTCGCGCGGACGACAAGGAGTTCCACGTGCGTGTCCGTCTCGACACGCCGCGCGAGCGTGAGTATCTCCAGCACGGCGGAATCCTCCGCTACGTGCTGCGCCGCCTGCTCGCCGCTTAGTCCTCAAAGCGCCACCGGTTGATGAAAAGTCACGCTTTCGTGACACCTAGGGTCAGACCCTGCGTTTTGGGACGCGCCGCCCCTGTGGACGAAAAGTCGCCGTTTCGACACACCGAGGGTCAGACCCTGGAAGTTGTGACTGGTCGGGAAAAGCGGGGCTGCGAGAAGCGCGGCTAGGCCGCGCGGCCCTTGGAGGCGTCGATGAGGCCGCGGAAGGTTTCCGCGACGCGGCCGACGGCTTCCTCGTAGCGCTTCTTCGACAGGCGCAGGCCGTAGCCGTTCTTGCGGTGCGACTCGACCACCCGGTCGATGTACTCCCGCGCCTGCCGGTCCGCATCCGGCGTTCTCGCCACAACCTCAGTGTAAGTCAGCCCACAGACGGTCGACAATCAGCTCCGCGAACCACGTGTACCAGTACTGCTGCGTAAGTCTGCGGCGCGCGAGGTACGTCCGAAGCCGATCGGAGACCTCTAGCGCCGGCACGAGCGTCGGCACGACGTCGTCGGGACGGACCTCGGCGCCGATGAACTTGCGCGTATAGCCGTACCCGTCCTTCGCCATCGCCGTCCAGAGCTTCCGGTCTTCCTCGAAGAGATCCGTCAGCCCGGCGTCGCCGAGCCGCTTCAGCTTGTTCAGGCTCAGCGCCACAGGACAGCCCGCGCCGTGATTACCGCCGCCAGTGCAGTGGCCGCGAGCTCGACGGCGAAGAGCACGACGGCCGCGTCCCTCAGCGCGCGTCCCGGCGAGAGCAGCCACGCAAAAGCCAAGGCAACGACCACGAGCCCGAGCAGGAAGGCGCCGAGGATCCACAAGGCTGCGCGACGGAAACGCCCTGTAGCAGCAGCCGGAACGTCCCCCGCATACGACTGGAAAGCCGCCACCGACGCCCCGAGGAAGACCAGGATCAGCCCCGCCAACCCGGCGGCCGCGCCGAAAACCGCCGGGACAACATCCATCGGCTCACCGTAACCAAGACCCCGGAAGGCGTTAGATTCGCTCTATGCGACTCGGCAAGGACGCCAAGGTCGAGGTGATCAGGAAGGTTCCCCTCTTCTCGCGACTCTCGACGAGGCGCCTGCGCGAGATCGCGGCGCTCGCCGACGAGGTCGACCTCCCAGCCGGCAAGGTGCTCGCGAAGGAAGGCGACCGCGGCCGCGAGTTCTTCGCGCTCGTCGACGGTGAGGTCGAGGTGGAGCAGGGCGGGAGGCTGGTCCGCCGGATGAAGGCGGGCGATTTCTTCGGCGAGATCGCACTCGTCACGAAGATGCCGCGCACTGCGACCGTCACCGCGACGACCGACGTGCGCGTCCTCGTGATCACCGAGCGCGACTTCGGTGGACTGATCAAGCAGACGCCCGAAGTGGGCCGCGGCGTCGCCGAGGCGCTCGTCGAGCGCCTCGCACCCGAGCTACCGGTCTAGCCGGCATCGGCTGACCCGATCGATCTGGCGCTAACCGCGCGGCAGCAGGCGAGTCTGCGTGGCCTTGAAGCTGGCAATCACGGGCTGGCCGGGACCCAGCTGCAGGCGCTCGACGGAGGCGGTCGTGATCTCCGCAGTCAGGAGCTTCAGCCGGACGCGCGCCCGATTTCCGAGCGGCGTGAGCGAGACGATCTCGTCGCGGACATGGTTGAGCGCGGAGTCATCCGGCGGCTCGTGCGAGAGCGAGACGTCCCATGGATAGACGACGACGTCCGTTCGGCCGTGTGCAGGATCGGCCGCGTAGATCGTCGGGCCCTCGTCGAGCAGCACGGCGGTGAGGCCGTTCACGGTTCGCGCACCGACACCCGAGAGGACGTTTGCGCCTGCGAGCTGCGCGACGAACGGATTCGCGGGTGCCCCGAGCAGGTCGGCCGGCGAGCCGACCTGCCGCAACCGTCCCTCGGCGAGCACTCCGACGCGATCGGCGAGCGCGGCGGCGTCCTCGAAGTCGTGCGTGACGAGCAGCGTGGGCAAGGCGAGCTCGCGCAGCAGGTCGTGGAGCTCGGCGCGCACGGTCCCGCGCGTGTGCGGATCGAGGGCCGACATCGGCTCGTCCAGGAGCAACACGCGCGGCGAGCGCGCCAGCGCACGTGCGAGCGCGACGCGCTGGCGCTCACCGCCGGACAGCTCGGCCGGCTTCGCCCTCGCGAACTGATCGATCCGCAGGCGTCGCAGCAGCCGATCGGCCGGGCCGCCGCCGAAGGCGACGTTCTGCTCGACGGTCAGGTGTGGAAACAGCGCGTACTCCTGGAAGACGTAGCCCACCGACCTCTGCTCCGGCCGCCGGTCGATGCGCCGTTCCCCGTCGAACCAGACCTCCTCGCCGCAGGCGATCCTGCCGCGCTCAGGGCGGGCCAGCCCTGCGAGGGCGCGGAAGATCGAGGATTTCCCGGCACCCGAGGGGCCGACGAAGGCGAACGTCTCCGCCCCGACCTCGAGCGCAAGCTCTACGTCGAAGGAGCGAAGCGGGAGCGAGAAATCGAAGCGAAGCGGAACCATGGAAAGAGCTTCAGCGCAACGAGGAGGACAGCCCCGACGACGATGAAGAGCGCACTGATCGCCAGCGCGGTGTCGAAGTCCTGGTCGAATTGCGCGTAGATCGCGAGCGGCAGCGTTTGCGTCACCCCCTGCAGGCTGCCGGCGAAGATGAGCGTCGCGCCGAACTCCCCGAGACCGCGTGCGAGCGCCAGCGCCGACGCAGCCGCGAGGCCCCCCGCCGCAAGCGGCAGCGCGACGCGGGCGAAGACGCGTGCCGACCCGGCACCGAGCGTCCGCGCGGCGTCGAGGAGCGTCGCATCGACCGCTTCGAACGCCGAGATCGCACCGCGGAAGTAGAACGGGCTCTCGACAAAGGCGACCGCGAGTACGACCGCCGCGCGCGTGAACGGGATCTGCACGTGGAGCGGGTGGCCCAACAGCCCAGCCTGGCCGAAGGCGGCGAGGAGGGCGATGCCTGCGACCGCGGGCGGCAGCACGAGCGGCAGCTCTACGAGTGCGAGCACGAGCCAGCGTCCGCGAAAGCGCCGGCGCGCGAGCAGATACGCGGCCGGCGTGCCGACGAGGAGGACGGCCGCGTGAGCGATCGCACTCGTCTCGAGACTCACCAGTAGCGCGTCGCGGGTAACGTGGTGACCGAGCGCGCCGATGAGATCGCCCGGCGGCACGCGGAAGAAGAGCGCGGCAACCGGCAGCACGAGGAAGGCGAGGGCGATCGCCGTCGTCACGGCCAGGAGTGCGGCGAAGGCGGCTCTCACGGTCGCTTCGGGAGGCCGAACCCCGCCTTCGCCAACAGCAGGCGCCCGCGCTTCGAGAGCACCTTCGCGACGAACGCCCTCGCAGCGGCCCGATGCTTGCTCGCCTTGACGACCGCGAGCTCGTACCGGATCGGCGGCTGCGCCCATGCCGGTAGCGAGATCGAGCGCGTGTGGGACGCGACCGGCCGTGCGTCCGTGCGGTAGACGAACCCGGCATCCGCCTCCCCGAGCGCGACCTTGGTGACGATTCCCTTGACGTCCGTCTCCTGGCTGACGACGTTCTTCGCGACGTCGGCCGTGATCCCGAGCGTGTCGAGGATCTGGCGCGTGTAGGCGCCGATCGGGACGGTGGGGTCACCGATCACGACCTTGACCCCGCCGCGGCGCAGGTCGTACACCGAACTGATCCGTGCGTGGTTCGACCGCAGCACGAGCACGAGCAGCTTGTTCGTCGCGAAGACGGCCGGCTTGAGCAGGTAGCCGTCCCGGTAGAGGAGCTGCGTGTACTTCGGGCTGGCCGACGCATAGACGTCCGCGGGCGCTCCCTGGCGGATCTGGAGCGCGAGCTGGTCGGATCCCGCGAAGCTGTAACGCGCACTGCCGTCGATGCGAACGACGACGTTCGTCAGCGAGGCCGCGGCGAACACCGTGAGCGGTGACGCGGCGGAGATCGAGGCCGGCAGCGCCAGCGCCAACAGCACGAGCGCAAGGAGCCGCCTCACCGCTCGACCATGACCGACGTCGCCTTGACGACTGCCCTGGCGGGCATTCCGGGGGCGAGACCGAGCGCCTCGGCCGACTCCCGCGTGATCACGGCGACGAGCCGGCCGCCGCGTCCCACCTCGAGCTCCACCTCTGCCAGCAGCCCTTCGATCTTGACCTCGCGCACGACTCCCTCGAGCCGGTTGCGCGCGCTCAGCGTCTGCCGACCCCCGCCCCGGATCCGGTCGACCTCGCGCGCGGAGACGACGCGCCTGTTCGCGGCGTCGCGCGTGACGCGGATGCGGCCGCCCCGGTCCCAGCGGCGCAGCGTGTCGAGACTGATCCCGAGGGCGCGGGCAGCCTCGCCCGCCGTGTATGTCTTCCTCGCCATGCGGCGAGTCTACTGCCTATGCAGTGCCTAGGTAAGGGTGCCGCCGATCGTCGCGGAGACCGGCACCTTGAAGCCGAGCTTTCTGAGCTGTGCAGCGGCTCGCAGCGATTCCTGTGCCGGTTCCGAATGCTGCACCGCCGTCAGCGCGACGATCGCTCGCGGATAGCTCTCGCGGCGTGCGTCCTTCACCTTGTCGAACTCGTCCGCCAGGTCGCGGTACGCCTCGACGAGCCGGTCGTTCTGGGCCTGGG
>Ga0137374_10002588_pt1 | contig 21199 bp, 16 predicted proteins | sample SagtaG_20_FD_104811 | JGI IMG/M metagenome (GOLD analysis project Ga0137374, IMG submission 104811) | Vadose zone soil microbial communities from Sagehorn Ranch, Mendocino, California, USA - Sage1_R_100_16 metaG | ecosystem: Environmental > Terrestrial > Soil > Vadose zone | place: USA... | reverse complement strand
TGGTCCAGGTGCACGACGGCGTCGTGCTGGTCTCGGACCAGATCTTCCGCATCTTCCCCATCGACCGCCTGCGCAAGTTCCACCGCATGGAGCTCGCGCGCGCGATCTTCACCGTGGTCGCCGAGGCCGCCACCCGCGCGCATGAGCGCCCGGCGGATCGCGACCGAACCGGCGCGGTGCTCGCCTCGCACCTGACCGAGGTCTTCACCGCGGCCCACCTCGACAAGCTGGAGTACGCCGCCGACATCCTGGGTCCGCTCGACTTCATGGCCTCGGTCGACCAGCTGCTGTACGCGCCGCTGCTGGCGTCGTCGCGCACCTACTTCGGCGACGTGGGCGACGATGGCGACTTGCGCGACGGCGTCGAGCGCTGGTCGTCGGTCGGCGCGTCGCCGCGCCTGCTTTACAACAAGCTCTTCGACCTCATCGGACCGGCGGGGCTCGCGACCGTCGTGCGGCGGACGTTGGGCGACGGGGTGCCGCTTCGGCGCGCGGCCGCCGAGGCGTTCGGCGCCGATCTCGACTGGTTCTGGCAGACGTGGCTCGCGGTGTGGCCCGTGCACGTCAATTACCGGCTCGAATCGGTGAAGGTCACACCCGCGCGTGCGGGGGGCGTCGGCGGCAGCCATGTCGTCGTCGAGGTCCGCCGCGAGGGCGACGCCATCCGCGAGCCTGTCGAGCTGCGCATCGACGATCGGGCCGGCGGCACCCGCAGCTTGCGCTGGGACGACGCCGGTGCCGGCCACGTGTTCGAGATCGATCTGCCGGCCGGTCTCGCCGCGGTCGAGATCGATCCGCGCCGCCGGCTGGTCGAGTCCGCTGTCGCGTCCACCTCGCTGCGCCCGTCCGACGATCCGCGATGCGACAACCGCCGGCCCGCACGGACGCGCATGGTGTACCAGGGCCTGGGCGCGCTGCTCGACCTGTCGCAGCTGACCGCGCGGATCGCGGCCGGCTTCGTGTTCAAGCCGCAGTACGACCTGCGCCACCAGCTGCTCGCTACCGTGTTCCACACCGAGCAGAGCCAGATCGGCGCGGGCGCGACCTACGGCTGGAACTTCGGCCCGCAGGCTGACCGCAACAACCTGGTGAGCTCGCTCTACGCCGGCCTCTCGGGCGCGCGCCTCGATCCGACGTTCGGCGTTCCCGCCGGCGCGGCCGAGCAGCCGGGGTGGCGGCTGTCCGCGCGCGCCGGCTTCGCGCACGACACGCGCGACTTCCTGTTCGATCCGTGGCGCGCGGTCGGGCTGACGCTGGGCGTGGGCTACGCGCTGACCGCGCTCGAGCGCGGCGATCGGCTGTCGCAGTGGAGCGCCGCGCTCGAGGCCCTCCGCCTCATCGAGCTCGCTCCCGGCCACGTGCTGGCGCTCGCGGGCGAGGCCGGCGTCATGCTGGGCGACATCCGGCTCGCCAGCCAGCTGCTTGCCGCGGGCGGCCCCGCCAGCGTGCGCGGCTACGGCGCCGACGAGCTCTTGTCGCGAGCGACCGTCATCGGCCGCGTCCAGCTGCGCGACGACTACGTCTCGGGCCTCGACTGGAACCTCTTGCACTTCACCACCGTGCGCGGCCTCGCCGGCACGCTGTTCGCCGACGTCGCCGCGATCTCATCCTGCGACGCGCTGGCGCTCGCACGCGACCGCGTGTTCGTCGACGCCGGCTACAGCTTCCGCGTCCTCCACGACGCGTTCGGCGTCTATCAACAGCTGTTCTCGCTCGACCTCGCGGTTCCCCGCAATCGCCACGCCCCCTACGACAGCTGCCTCGGCAACCCCATCGCGCCCGTCGAACGCCCCGGGTTCAAGATCCTGCTCAGCTTCTTCCCTAGTTTTTAGCTGACGGCAGCCCGGCGGGCGGCTCCCACAGCTGGCGCACGACGGCCGCGGCGTGGGCCTCGTCGGGTCGGGGCTTGCGGCCGTACCCGCTGAGCACGAGCGTGAACACCGCCGCGATCGCGATCGACAGCCCGAGCTGGCGCGCCCACGGCTTCGGCTCCGACGCCTCGCCGCCCACCGCGAGCGCGAGCGCCGCCAGCACCGCGAGCGCGAGCGGGAGCATCGCCGCCGCACCCCGCAGCCCCAACAGCAACCCGAGCCCGCCCGCCGCGTAGCCGTCGCCGAGCAGCGGGAACGCGAGGTCGAAGACCGGGTTGTCGAACGGTTCGGGGTAGTGTGGGTAGAGCGCACCCGACACCACGTTCAGCAGCACCGACGGCAGCGTCGCCCCCGCGACCAGCGCCAGCACCCACCACCGCGAGCCAATGCGTGGCCAGAGCTTCACGATCGGCAGGATCAGGAATGGCGCGACGGTGGCGATGTAACGCGGACCCACGCACCAGCCCGCGCGCCAGTTGCTCATGCCCGCGAGAAAAACGAACATCACCCCGCAGATCGCGGCAACCAGGATCCCGTCGCGCCGCGGGTGCCCACCTCGCCCGATCATCATCGCCGCCGCCACCACGCCCACCAGCAGCACCGGCGAGAACGCGAACAACCCGTAGCCGGGCGAGACCAGAAAGCTCGCGAACGCCGTCCCGTGCGGCAGCGACAGCCCGTGGAAGCCGGCGACGTGCGCGCGCGCGAACTCCGGGTTCTCGACGTTGCCGAACGGGAACCGCCACGGGCGTCCGAACAGCGCGGTGTGATACGCGCCGAGCGCGATCGCCGCCGGCAGCGCGCCCACGACGACCGCCACCGCCCGCATGCGAAAACGCGCCACCGCGTAGACCGACAGCGCGACCGCCACCAGCGCCGCCTGGTACTCGAACATGACCGTCGCGCCCGCCAGCAGCCCCGCCCCGCCCAGCCGCAGCCGACTGCGCGCGCCGTCGAACACGTCGTTGTCGGGATGGTCGAGCAACAGGTACGCACCGAACGCCGCCGCCGCCGCCAGCGCGTGCCCGACGAACAGCCCACCGTAGGGATAGAGCAGCGTGCCCAGGCCGAGCGCGACGACCAGCAGGTCGCTCGCCGCCTCCGATCCGGTCACCCGGCGGACGTAGCGCGCGAACGCGAAAAGAAACGCCAGCATCGGCAGCTTGACCGCGCCCAACCGCAGCCAGAACGTGGTCGCGCGTTTGTCGGGCGGCGGCCAGCCCACGAGCTGGCGCAGCTTGCCGTGCAGCCACAGCACCGGCACGCCCAGGAGGCTCGTGCCCGGCGCCTTGCCCGAATACACGTGCTTGTCGTTCTTCGCCTTGTCGTTGACGTACCCCCACTCGGCCATCACCGCGTCGAGGTTCAGCACGTGGTGCTGGACGATCGCGCGCGTCGCCCACACCCGCGCGTTCTCGTTCGGGTTGTTGAGCCGTTCGAAATATGGGAACGGGATCAGGTACGCGGCGCAGACGAACAGCCACGCCGCGTGCCGTGGCAACATTCTAGTCGGAACCCTCAAAGGGTTCCGAGTCTCCCGCGATGAGCTCCGACCGGCAAGCCGGTCTGCGCTCCACGCGACCACTCGGAACAGCCTGTCGGTCAGGCGCGCTTGGTCGCCTTGCGGGCGCCGAGGCGCTCCTCGAGCCGGTCGAGCTCGGTCTCGAACACGCCCGAGGCGAACGGGAACAGCGACACGCTGGCCGCGCCCGCCATCAGCGCCGACTTCTCGATCGTGTCGGTCAGCGTCGAAGTACCGGCGACCACCCGGCAGCGGCGGCCCGCGCGGCTCGGCAGCCCGGACAGCGCGCGGCAGGCGTCGAACGCGTGCACGCTGGCGATCCCGAGATCCAAAAACGCAATCTCGGGCCGATAGCGTTCGGCCAGCAACAACCCGACCGGCAGGCTGGTCGCGACCAGCCCTGACAGCTCGGCGTGACGCGCGACTGCGTCCGCGAGCGGTTTGCGTCCCTCGCCACTCGCCGACACCAGCATGACGACGCCGCGCCCGCCGGCCTCGAACCGCGATGGGTCGAGCGCGAACACCGAGGCGTCGGTCGCGACCTCCAGTGGCTCGGCTTTGGCTGGACGGCGGCGCTTGGCATCGTCCCCGCGACCGGTCGAGGAAAGTTGCCGCTGCGCCTGTTCGGTTCCGATCGATCCGGTCGCCAAGTTGACCAGCAGCATCGGCTCGACATCGAGAGCGTCCGCCAACCGGACCAGGTACTCGGCCCGGTCGACATACATTTGACCCTCTTTCCAGCGGACCGCGCGCGAGTGCTCGAACCCCAACACGTTGGCCAGGTCTCGTTCCCGCGTATCCGGACCGCGCAGCTCGCGCAGGCGGTCCATGCAGAACCGCCAGAGCTCCTTGGATGGGGGGTGGCGAAGGGGCTTCATGGTGCTTCTTTATATGTGAGGGTCCACTCGAGGCAAGAACCGAGTGAGTTCAAACTACGGGTAAACACAAGGAAATTTCCAATTTGCGAGGTGCGAACGGCCGCTGATTTAAAGCGCCGCGTCGAACCACCGATGTCTGCAGGCGTCAATGTCACTGCCAAAAACATGGGTCGTCCGGGGCGCGGTTCTAACGGTTTGTGGCGTTTTGTTGAGCTGCGGGATCGCCGTGCAGCGGGACCTGTCGGCCACGCCGGCTGGGCAAGTCGGGTTCGACGACCTCTGCAAGCTCCAGGACTATTTCGATGCGCTCGAGATCAAGACGGCACCGCCGCCGCGGGTCATGAACTCGCTGGATCTCGAGGGGGCGACCCACGCGGGCAAGGCGATGCGCGGTGGCCGCGAGCGGTTTTCGTTCGAGAACGATTTCACGCTCAAACATCTCCGCCGCATCCTCGCCGAGAATTGGCGCCGCCTGCCCGACGAGATCGAGGGCGCAAAGTCGATCGAGCTCGAGGTGAAGTGGACGGAGAAGGCGGGCGCCAAGCGGGTGATCACCGATGAGCCCGCGGAGCTGGCCGTGGGCCCGCAGAGCTGGGATCTGCCGTACCACGCTTGCCTCTCGGAGCTGCTCTACGGCGAGCCGCTCTACCGCCAACGACGCGCGATGTGGGGACTGCCGCTGCCAGGACAGCAGCAAGCGGCCGCCAGCAACACACCGGACGGCGGCGTCGCCACCGCACACGACGGCGGCGTCGCGGCGCCCGACGGCGCCACCAAGGTCGTCACCCCACCCGCCCCCGCCCCCGCGCGCGACGGCGGCATCGCCAAGGCCGGCGGTTAAGCGGAGAGCTCGGCTGGTATTCGTACTAGCCGAGCCAGACTTCGAAGATCCAGCGGCCGGCGAACAGGTAGACCAGCGCCGACAGCGCGAGGAACGGTCCGAACGGGACCTCGGCCGTGCGCAGCGAGGTCCGGGCGCGGATCACGAACGGGATGCTGACCAGCGCGCCCACGAAGCCACCGGTGAAGATCACGAACGCCAGCGCCTTCCACCCCAGTACGACGCCGATGAGCGCGAGCAGCTTGGCGTCGCCGAGACCCAGTCCCTCGCGCTTGAGCACGTAGTAGTAGAAGTCCGACGGCAGGCGAAACACGAGGTAGCCAGCCGCCCCGCCGATCAGCCGCTCGAGCCAGCCCACGTCGTGCGCGCCAAACCCCGACAGGAAGAGGATCGGGATCGCGGGCAACGTGATCACGTCGGGTAGCCGCTTGCTGCGTAGGTCGATCGCCGACAGCACCAGCAGCACGCCGGCGAACGCGAAGTAGTGCGCGAGCCGCGCGGCGCGGACCGCGAGCGCCGCGGCTGGGTCGGTCGCGACAAACTTCCACCACAGCGCGGCCGCCAACGCCGCCGCCAGCAGCTCGACCACGGGGACCGCCGGGTCGATGCGCGCGTGGCAGGCGCGGCAACGGCCGCGCAGCAGCAGATACGACACGAGCGGGATGTTGTCCTGCGCCCGCACCGGCGCGCCGCAGTCGTCGCAACGCGATCCCGGCCGCACCACCGACTGCCCGAGCGGGACGCGCGCGATGCAGACGTTGAAGAAGCTGCCCCAGATCGCGCCGAACACGCCGGCGGCGACGACGCCCGCGGGCCCGAGCAAAATGGCGGGCAAGCCCGTGCTCTCTGCCATGGGGTTCCAATGCTAAGGTTCGAATCGGCTTGAAGCGAAAATATGTTTTGAGCGGCATGCTGCTGCTCGCCGCGGCAGGCGGCTGCGGCGGGCGCGGAAAATCCGGGGGGGAGGCGCTTGCGCGCCTGACACCCCTCGACGAGGCGCTGCGGCCAGACGTGTTCGGCAGGGCGATCCGCCGGCTGGGGGGAGCGCACTTTCACGGCACGGCGCGGTTCGCGGTCGGCGCGGCGGTGACCACGACGACCGACGTCTGGATGGATCGCTCGGGCAACTACCGGCTGCGCGAGCTCAACGATCAGGACGGCGGCCGGGACGTGGTCGTCTCCGGCCGCGAGCTCGGGGTTGCGCTACGCTATGGGAAGATGATCCGGCGCGTCGCAGAGGAGCCCGAGCCGACCCGGTTGCTTGAGGAGGCGCTCGGCGCGCCGTGGGCGGCGTTCGAGCTGTCGGCGTCGGCGGCGCGGGTCACGAAGAAAGCCGGCGAGCTGGTCGCGGGCGCCAAGGCGACGGTGTACGAGCTGGGCCTCGACAAGGCCGGCGAACCCGTGGTGCTGACGCCGTCGCGCGATGGTCACGGTGCACGGCCGGCGCTGGGACTGCGCGGGTGGCGCAAGGATGCGGCGATCCAGTCGCTCACTGGGCGGGTGGTCGTCGACGACGTCACCGGCGCGGTGGTGCGGTCCGACTTCAGCTTCGCGTTCGCCGCCAAGGCCGAGGGCGGACCGGTCGCAGGCAACGTCGACGTTCACAGCGAGCTCTCCGACGTCGCGGCGGTGGCGCCGATCCCGCGCCCGGAGGGGCCGGGGGTCGAGGAGCTGGCGATGCGCCAGCGTCTGGTTCCCGAGCAGCGCGGGCTCTTGCGCGGGTTGCCACAAGCGCCCGCCCCGCCGCCCCCGAAGCGCCCGCCCAAGACGCTGCCCCCCGGGTCAAATCCGGCAATCGTGGCCAGGCCGGGGCAGGCACCATGAGCGACGAACGCAAACCGGCGCCCGAGCTGGTCCCGGCGGCACGCGTGCCGGCGGGCGAGGCCGGGGACGACGTCGGCCACCTGACCGAAAATCGGAGACTCATCGTCCGCCGATCGCTGCTCGCCACCGCGGTGGGCGGCGCGGTTCCGCTGCCGGTGTTGGACGACTATCTCGCGGGGCGGGTTCGCGCCGGCATGTTGATGAAGTTGGCCGAGCGGCGGCGGGTCGACATCCCACCGTCGTGCGCCGAGTTGTTGGGCGACCCGCGAGAGGGCACCACGGTTCGGAACGCCACGCTGACCGCGGCGACGCTGCTCGCGCTCAAGCTCGCGTGGCGGAAGTTCTTCGCGGTGCTCGCGATCGGCCGTCGGGCCGAGGAGATGGCGACCAGCTTCCAGCTCGGGATCCTTTTCGACCACTACTGCGCCCGGATGCACGTGGGCCCGGGTATCGATCAGACGCGGGCACTGGAGCTGCGCGGTGCGATCTTCGCCGCGCTCGCCGAGACCGAGCGGGGCGCATTCGTCACCGCGTTCCGTGAGGGCGGCCGGGTGCTGGGCCGCTCCGTGCTCGAGGCGCCGACGTGGGTAGGTGAACGCATCGAGCGCGCCGCGCGGCGTTGGTCGGAGACCGGCGGCAAGACCGCGGACCCGGGCGACGCGCCGGTCGAGGTCGGCGCAGAGTCAGAGGAGGACCGGCGCTGGCTCGACAAGGCGGCGGGCGCGGTGGAGTCGCGGCTCGGCCGCGTCGAGCAGAATTACCTGTCGGGATTGGTGCGCGCTTTCGAGCGCCGCTGGCAGGAAGTGGTGCAACGCCGCGAAGCCGCCGCGGCCAGCGGCGCGCCCGGCACGAACGCGTGAGGGAGCGCCAGCTTTGCTGGCGCGAGCTCGTCACGGGAGGGTTTGGGAACCCTCCTAGGGTTCCCATCACGACGACTGGATAGAGACCGAGGGCTTTGCTAGATTCGAGGCAGGTGAAGAAAACGCGCCGCGAGTCGTCGGGAAAACGGAAAGACAGGGCCAGGGCGAACAAGGCCGGGGCAAAAGCGAAGCGCGCTTCGCCCGCCCGTACAGCGGTGGAATCGCCCCGCATTCCGGTCCGGGGCGCGCGCAAATCGAAGGTCAAGCCGCGGCTGGCGCTGGGCGCGGCCCCGCGCCGCCAGACCGACGCCGAGCTCGCCGAGACGCGCGCGCTGGCGGTCGAGGCCATGCAGGCCGCGCTCGACAAGCACGCGCTCGAGCCGATCCTGATCGACGTGTCGGCGATGGGCAGCTACACCGACTTCATCGGCATCGTCAGCGGGCGCAGCGATCGTCAGGTCGACGCCATCGCCGACCACCTGTGTGACGTGATGCGCGCGCGCGGCGTCCACCTACTCGGCCAGGAGGGCACCGGCAGCGGGCGATGGACGCTGCTCGACTTCGGTGCCTTCGTCGTCCACGTCTTCTATCACCCGGTGCGCGAGTTCTACGACCTCGAGAGCCTGTGGATCGAGGCACCGCGAGTGAAGCTGAACGTGCCGCCCGAGGCCCAGCTCGCCCAGTCCGACGCCCTCTACGGCGCTCTTTGACCGTCGGACCCTGGCAGGGTCCCACACCCCCCGCGACGAGCTCGCACAAGCAAAGCTTGTGCTCCCTCACGCGATCGCGTTCTCGTCGATGAAGCTCACCGTGTTAGCCGTGGGCAAGCTGCGCGACAAGCACTACGCCGCGCTGTGTGACGACTACCTCGAGCGGGCGCGCCGGCATCTGCCGGTCGAGGTGGTCGAGGTGGAGGACGACGCGGCGCTCGCGCGGCGCTGGCCTGCGGGCGGCGAGGTGATCGCGCTCGAGCCGGGTGGCGAAAGCTGGACCACGCAACGGTTCGCGAAAGAGCTCGAGCAGCGGATGACCTACGGCACGCGCGCGCTGACGTTCGCGATCGGCGGCGCCGATGGGCTGCCCGCGGCGCTGGTGGCCAAGGCCAAGAAGCGGCTGTCGCTGTCGCCGCTGACGTTGCCGCACCGCCTCGCGCGGCTCGTCCTGCTGGAGCAAATCTACCGCGCGCTCAGCATCATCCGCGACGAGCCGTACAGCCGATGAAACTCGGAACCCTCGAAGGGTTCCGAACCTCCCGCGATGAGCTTCGCGCGGCGGAGCCGCGCTGCGCTCGACGCGCAGAGGAATGATAAAGTGACGGCAAATGAGTGATTCGAGCAACACCCCGCGCGCGGTCCTGGTCGTGCTGGACGGATTCGGAGAACGTCCGGAGACCGAGGGCAACGCGGTCCGGCTGGCGAAGATGCCGACGTTCGCGAAGCTGTACGAGACCTCCCCGCACACCTTGATCGGCGCATCGGGCAACGACGTCGGGCTGCCCGACGGGCAGATGGGCAACAGCGAGGTCGGCCACCTCAACCTCGGCGCCGGGCGCATCGTGTACCAGGACGTCGTCCGCATCGACAAGGCGATCGGCGACGGCACGTTCTTCTCGAATGAGAAGCTGGTATCGACCGTCGACGCGGCCAAGAAGTCGGGCGGCACGCTGCACCTGTGCGGGCTGACCAGCCCCGGCAACGTTCACGCCGCGCTCGAGCACGCATACGCGATGTGCGAGCTGGCGAAGCGCCGCGGGCTGACGCGGGTCGCGTGGCACGCGTTTCTCGACGGCCGCGACACGCCGCCCAAGTCGGCGGCCGGTTACCTGCGCGACGTCGGCCGCAAGCTCGCCGAGATCGGCGTCGGCGAGCTGGTGTCGGCGATCGGGCGCTACTACGCGATGGACCGCGACAAGCGCTGGGATCGGCTCGAGGTCGCCTGGCGGGCGCTCACCCGCGGCGAGGGCACGTTGGTCGACGATCTCGCCGACGCGGTCGAGCGCAACTATGGCGAGCTCACGGACGAGTTCGTCAAGCCGCTCTTGCGCCGCGGGCCCGACGGCAAACCCAAGCCGATCCTCCGCGACGGCGACGCGTGCTTCTTCTACAACTTCCGCGCCGACCGCGCGCGCCAGTTGACCCTGGCGCTGCACGCGCCCGACGCCGAGTTCACGTACTTCGATCGCGGCCCCGTCCCCAAGCTGGCGGCGTTCGCGACCATGACCCAGTACGATTCCAAGGTCGACGTGCCCGCGGCGTTCCCGCCTCAGAGTCTGTCGATGATCCTGGGCGAGGTGCTGTCGAAGCGCGGCATCTCGCAGCTGCGCACGGCCGAGACCGAGAAGTACGCGCACGTCACCTACTTCTTCAACGGCGGCGTCGAGCAGCCGTTCCCGGGCGAAGAGCGGCGGCTGGTGCCGTCGAACCGCGCGGTCGCGACCTACGACCTCGCGCCCGAGATGTCGGCGGTGGCGGTCACCGATGGCGTGGTCGAGGCGCTCGCGCCGGGCGGGCCCACGTTCATCCTGGTCAACTACGCCAACCCCGACATGGTCGGCCACACCGGCATGTTGAAGCCGGCGGTGAGCGCGCTCGAGACGATCGACACGTGCATCCGCCGCGTCATCGACGCGGCGGCGGCGGGCGGGGCGACGGTGTTCATCACCGCCGACCACGGCAACTGCGAGACCATGATCGATCCCGTGACCGGACAGCCGCACACCGCGCACACCACCAACCCGATTCCGTTCATCGCGATCGGGCCGGCGGTGGCCGGCCGCAAGCTCCGCGCGGGCGGCCGGCTGGCCGATGTCGCGCCCACCATCCTGGATCACATGGGCTTGCCACAGCCGCCCGAGATGGACGCGCGGACCCTGTTCGAACCGAGAGGCGGGGGCGCCCGGGGATGAGCCTCGGCAAGCGCCTCATCGATCTCGCGCGCGCCGAGCTGAACTCGCTGCTCGACAAGGCGGCCGAGCTCGACGACCGGGACCGCGATCGCGACGACGACTATCGCCGCGGCAGCGGCATGGATGGCGACCCCTCGGGCTGGTCCGACGACGAGCTGGCGGCGGAAATCGAACGCCGGCGCCAGGCGCAGGCCGAGGCCGAGGAGGCCGCGCACGGCCCGCGCCCGCGCCCGGAGCCGCCGCCGCGGTCATCGGGGAGGTCGTCGGGCGCGCCGCCGCGACGGACGGCGGCCGGCGACGACGCGATTCGCAAGGCGTACGCGGCGCTCGAGATTTCGGCGGGCTCGGACTTCGAGGCCGTGCGCAAGTCCTACCGCCGGCTGATGCGCAAGTACCACCCCGATCTGCACGGGGGCAGCGCCGAAAAGCAGCGCGACGCCACCGCCCTCACCCAGCGGCTGACCGAGGCCTACAAGATCCTCGAACGTCACCTCCGGCGCTGAGCGAGCTTGACGGCGATGGTGACTGCGGCGCTGCCCCTGCTGCTCTCCGCGCTGCTCGCGACCGCGACCGCGCCCGCGCCCGCACTGTTGCCAGCGCCATTGCCGCCGCCGGCGCCAGCATCGCCTGCGCTCAACCTCTACGACAACTTCGCGATTCCCACCTTTCAGATGGTGGTCGCGGAGGGGATGGTGATCGGGTCGTTCGTGCTGTTCGACAAGGTGGAGAACGGCGCCACGCTCGCGCTCGTGCTGCTGTCGCCGCTGACGGTGCCGATCGCGACCTGCCTGATCGGAAGCACCAGCCTGCGCTACCGGGGACGGTGCGGGTATTCGTTCGCGGGCATGGCGCTCGGAATCGTCAGCGGCGTCGTCGTGCTCGCGCTGCTCGAGGGAATCCCGGCGCTGAATCCCTTCCACCCCGGTTATGACGACACGCAGGAATTCGTCAACACCGTCGCCGCCGCGGCCTACGTGATGTTCGTGGGCATCCCCGTCGGCTCCGTGCTGGGTTGGAATCTCGGCAAGCAGCGCCTGGATGCCGCGGGCGCCCCTCCGCCTCCACCGCCGCCCCCACCGCCGCCCCACGACAGCTTCTTCGGCCGGGTGCCCTCGCGTTTCATGCTGCCGGTGTTGACGCTCCGATTCTGAGGATCGCCGTTCACAGCAGCGGCGACAGCAGGCGGGCGCCGGCTTCACCGAGGCGGCGCACGAGGCCAACGCGCGCGAGGGTCGCCGCGTCGAGCTCGCGGCTCTCGATGAGATCGGTCTCGAACGCCGCCGCGAGCTGGGCGGCGAGATCGCGGTCGTAGAGCAGCGCGGTGAGCTCGAAGTTCAGCCGAAAGCTGCGGTTGTCGAGGTTCGCGGTGCCGACGATCGCGAGATCGTCGTCGAGCACGATGGTCTTGGCGTGGACGAAGCGGGGCAGGTACTCGAACACGCGCACGCCGGCGGCGAGCAGCTCCGGCATGTAGCTGCGCGCGGCGAGGTCGATGAGCCGGCTGTCGCCGCGCGCGGGCAGCAGGAGGCGCACGTCGACCCCGCGCAACGCCGCCGTGCAGAGCGCGGTCACGAACGACTCGTCGGGCACGAAGTACGGCGTCGTCAGCCACACACGCGAAGTCGCGCGCGTGATCGCGGTGAAGTACGTGAGGTGGATGGTCATCGAGGCGTGGTCGGGCCCCGACGCGACGATCTGGACGATGTGGCGGGCCGGACTCTGGCTGGCGTCGCGGATCGGGAACAGCGCGGTGGTGTCGACGGGCAGGTTCTCGGTGACGAACAGCCAGTCCTCGATGAAGATTCGCTGTAGCGTCAGCACCACCGAGCCTTCGAGGCGGACGTGGGTGTCGCGCCAGTACGCCGGGCCGAGCTCGGCGGTGTGGTAGTCGGCGATGTTCATGCCACCGGTGAACCCGACGGTGCCGTCGCACACGACTATCTTGCGGTGGCTGCGGAAGTCGACGCGGCGGGTACGGATCCAGCGCACGGACACCGGGTTGAACCACGCGACCTCGGCGCCGGCCTCGCGCAGCGGGCGCAGGAACTTGTCGTTGAGGTGAGACGAGCCCGCGCCGTCGACGATCAGGCGGACGGTGACGCCGGCGCGCGCCTTTTCGATGAGCAGGTCACGCAGCCGCGTGCCGATGCGGTCGCGCTCGAGGATGTAGTACTCGAGGTGAACGTGGTGGCGCGCGGTCGAGATCGCCGAGAACAGCGCGGCGTACGCCGACGCGCCGTCGGTATAGAGATCGACCGCGTCGGCGTGCAGCGGGGGCGCCTCGTGCATCCCGATCGGCAGCCGCGCGATCTGCAGATCCTCGCGGCTTTGCGCCTGAATCGTCTGCAACGCCGACAGCGCGTCGTCGATCAGCCGCCGGTTGACCCGACGGCGCAGCTGCTTGCGCTTGAGCCGGAGCGGCCCGACCAGGCGGTAGATGATGAGCCCGACGCCGGGCAGAAATACCAGCGCAAACAACCACGCGATGGTCGCCGCCGCCGACCGGCGCTGGAGCAGGATGACGGCCGCCGCGATCGACACCCAGACGACGGCGAGCGCGGCGAGGATCGGCCAGGTCATGCGGCCGCGCGACCTTACCACCGCCCTCGTTCGCCGCCGCACCCGCAACCGGCTGGCGACCGCGCCGAAACCTGCGCATGCCAAGATTTGCCGCCCCGTCGTTGTTGCTCGCCATCGGTCTCGGATGTGGCCCCGCACCGGTGACGCCTCGCCGCTCCGCGGATGCGCCCCCGCCGGCGATGCCGTCGGTGGGCGCCGAACCCCGGGACGCGAGCAGCGGCGTCGTGATCACGATTCGCGACGGGGGCGCGGTCGTGGACGCCGCGGTTCGCGACGCCGACGCCGACGCCCACGAAGCTCGGGAAGCAGGCGGCGGAGGCGTTGGCGGAGGTAACGGTGCCGCGGGTGGTGGCGGCGGTGGGACGGGCGGTGGCGCGGCGGGGGTTGGTGGAGGGGGCGTCGCCGGGGCCGCTTCGGCTAGAGGAGGTGGCGCCGGCGGCGGCGGTGCGGCTGGAGGAGGCGGTCTCGGTGGCGGCGGTGCGGCCGGAGGAGGCGGTGTTGGTGGGGCCGGCTTTGCTGGCGGTGGCGGGGCCGGCGGAGGCGGTGGCGCTTCCTCCTCGCGCGCGCCGGTGGCGGGTGACGTCGCGATCGTCGAGGTGCTCGTCAACCCCAGCGCGCAGGACAGCGGTCGGGAGTGGATCGAGATCGCCAGCCTCGCGCGAGATCGTCTCGACCTGTCGGAGCTCCACCTGGCGGACGCGGTGATGGAGGTTGCGGTTCCCGCGGGCACGATCGAGGCCGGCGCGCGCGTCGTGCTCGCGCAGTCCGCGGATCCGGCACGGAACGGCGGCGTGTCGGGCGGGTTCGAGTACGGCACCCGGTTGGCGCTCAACAACGACGGCGAGCAGCTGACGTTATGTCGGGGCGCGTGCGCGGAAGGTGTCGTGGTCGCGCGGCTTGCGTGGGGCAACCTCGGCGCCGCGTACGACGGCCACGCGCTGGTCGTCGATCCCGCGTCACAGGCCCAGTGCCCGGCCGAGGTCAGGTTCGGCACGGCGGGCGACTACGGGACGCCGGGCGGGCCAAATCCGACCTGCCCCAGCGGCGGAGCGGATTCTGGGGCAGACTGACGCCCGCCATGGCCGCGAGCGCCGAGCCCTCGACGACAACGGCGGCCCCGCTCGCCGCGCTGCTGCCGCCCGCGGGCGCCAGCCCCGACGACATCCTCGCCGGGTTCATGACCTTCGTCGCCGACCGCGGGCTCGAGCTCTACCCGGCGCAAGAGGAGGCGCTGCTCGAGCTCTTCGCCGGCAAGCACGTCGTGCTCAACACGCCGACCGGCTCGGGCAAGTCGTTGGTCGCGGCGGCGCTGCACTTCAAGGGCCTCGCCGAGGGCAAGACGTCGTTCTACACGTCGCCGGTCAAGGCGCTCGTCAACGAGAAGTTCTTCGACCTCTGCCGCATGTTCGGACCCGAGCGGGTTGGGATGTTGACCGGCGACGCGAGCATCAACCGCAACGCGCCCATCGTCTGCTGCACGGCGGAGATTCTCGCCAACCTGGCGCTGCGCGACGCCGCCGGGCACGCCGACTACGTCGTGATGGACGAGTTCCACTACTACGGCGACCGCGAGCGCGGCGTCGCCTGGCAGCTGCCGCTCCTGTGCCTCGACAAGACGACGTTCCTGCTGATGTCGGCGACGCTCGGCGACATGCGGACCGTCACCGCGGGTCTCGCCGCGCTGACCGGTCGCGAGGTCGCGACCGTCAGCGGCCGCGTGCGGCCGGTGCCGCTCGAGTACGAGTACCGCGAGACGCCGCTGCACGAGACCATCGACGACCTGGTCAAGACCGGGCGCGCGCCCATCTACCTCGTGAACTTCACCCAGCGCGCGGCGGCGGAGCAGGCGCAAAACCTCATGAGCGTCGACGTCTCGTCGAAGCCCGACAAAGAGGCGCTGCGCGCGGCGCTGACGGACGCGCGGTTCGACACACCCTACGGCAAGGAGTTCCAGCGCTTCGTGCGCCACGGCATCGGCATCCACCACGCGGGCTTGCTGCCACGCTATCGGCTGCTGGTCGAGCGGCTGGCGCAGCAGGGGCTGCTCAAGGTCGTGAGCGGCACCGACACGCTGGGCGTCGGGGTCAACATCCCGATCCGGACCGTCGTGTTCACGCAGCTCTGCAAGTTCGACGGCGAGAAGACCGGCATCCTCGGCGTGCGCGAGCTGCACCAGATCTCAGGGCGCGCCGGGCGCAAGGGGTTCGACGAGCGCGGCTACGTGCTCGCGCAGGCGCCCGAGCACGTGATCGAGAACCTGCGCCTGCGCGCCAAGCAGGCGGCGGGCAAGAAGGTCGTCATGCACAAGCCGCCCGACAAGGGCTACGTGCACTACGACAAGGGCACGTTCGAGCGGCTGATCGCCGGCACGCCCGAGCCGCTGGTGTCGCGGTTCGAGGTCACGCATGGCATGCTGCTGGGCGCGCTGCAGGGCCGCCGCCAGGACGAGCGCGGCCAGCCCCGCGGCGGCGGCTACCGCCACCTCACCGCGATCATCAACCGCTCGCATGGGGGGCCGCGCGCTCAGCGCGCCGAGCGCCGGCGGGCGGCCGCTTGCTTCCGCGCGCTCCGCCACGCGCGCATCGTCGAGGTCGTGCCGGTCGAGACCACGCGCGGCCGCATCGCCCAGGTGAACACGGAGTTGCAGCGCGACTTCTCGCTGCACCACACGCTGTCGCTGTACTTGCTCGAGGCGCTGGGCGTGCTCGATCGCGACGCGCCCGGGTACGGGCTGGACGTGCTCACGCTGGTCGAGGCGATCGTCGAGGATCCGGACGCCGTGCTGCGCAAGCAGCTCGATCGCGTGAAGACCGAGGCGATGGCCGAGATGAAGGCGGCCGGGGTCGAATACCAGGAGCGCATCGAGCGCCTCGACGCGCTCGAGCACCCGAAGCCCAACCGCGACTTCATCTACGCCACGTTCAACGACTTCGCCGGCCGCCACCCGTGGGTGGGCACCGAGAACGTGCGCCCGAAGTCGGTCGCGCGCGAGATGTACGAGGGGTTCTCGACCTTCGACGACTACGTTCGGTCGCTCGGCCTCGAGCGCAGCGAGGGCGTGCTGCTCCGGTATCTGTCGCAGGTGTGGAAGACGATGGCCGAGACCGTCCCCGCCCTCGCACGCACGGAAGAGGTGATGGACATCCTCGCGCACTTCCGGACGCTGGTGCGCGAGGTGGACTCGAGCCTGCTGGAGGAGTGGGAGGCGCTGTCGGATCCCACAACCGCCGCCGGCTCACGCGCCGCGCGCGGGGCCGCCGCGGCGCGGGCGTCGGTCGACCCGGCCGCCGACCGGCGCGCCCTGCACGCGAGCCTGCGCGCCGAGGCGCATCGCATCGTCCGCGCGCTCGCGCGCCGCGACCACGCCCAAACCCTGGCGCTGCTCGCGCCCGGCGGCGACGACGCCGAACCCTGGACGACCGAGCGCCTGGCCGCCGCGATGGCGCCGTTCTGGGCCGAGCACACCGCGCTTCTGACCACGCCCGCCGCCCGACGCCCGGATCGCACCCGGATCGACGAGATCGGGCCAGGCCGCGTTCGCGTGCAGCAAGTCCTGGTCGACGCCGAAGGCGACGAGGATTGGTCGCTCGACGCCATCGCCGACCTCACCGCCGCTCGCCCCGAGGGCGCCCCCCGCCTCGCGCTCATTCGCATCGGCGTCTAGCCGACGTCGAGCGGCTTGGGCTCGGCGCTACCAGCGCTCGGCGACGATCCGGGTTCCGGGCTGAAGCGTGGGTGGGGCTTCGAGGACGATCGACTCGCCGACGCGGAGCCCCTCGCTGATCAGCGCTTCGCCGCCCGGCTCTTCACCGGTGTCGGCGACGACGACCGTGCGCTTCTCGACCAAGCCCGCGGGGGTCGCGATCCAGATCGTGTGCACGTCGCCGTCGGTGGTGATGGCGTCCGCGGGCACCGGGAACACGGCGTCGAAGCGCTGGCGGGCGAGCCGCAGCGGCTGGCCGGGCACGAGGCCGACGTCGCCCGGCAGCCCGACGGTCAGGCCCCTGGCCTTGTCGGCCGGCGCCGCGGGCGGCTTGCAGTCGATGAAGCGCGGGACGTTCTGCGCCTCGGGCGAACCGGAGTCGGAGACGATCTCCGTCGCGCGCCGGTGGTCGGCGTTGGAGGCGCGCGGCCCGAGGCCGACGACCTCGACCCGGCACAACCCGAGCTTGTCCGCCGCCGACCGCTCGTCGCTCGCCAGCTCGAACGCGCCGCGCAGTAAGCGTCCCTTGACCCGCATGACCGGCGTGCCGGGCTTCACGAGGGTGCCGACTTTGGCCAGCGCCTCCAGCACCTCACCCGGCTCACTCGGGCGCAGCACCACGCGCACGAGACCGGCGTTTGCGTCGTCGACCAGGCGCTGCTTGTCCGCCAGCTTGATCTCCGCCTGACGGGTCTCGGGCACGTTCCCGGCGGAGCGCATGCTGTCGCGCATCTGCTCGTAGAACGCCAGCCGCGATCGGTGATGGGCGAGCAGCGTCTCCATTCCGGCGGCGGCCTGCAGGCGACCTACGACCTCCTTGGCGCCAAACTCGGTGCCAGGGGGCCAAAGCTCGGCGATCCGGCCCGGTGCGTCGAACGCCAACGTCTTGGCCGGTTCCTCCGTCACCACGCCGCGACCGGTGAACCAGCGGTATTCGGCCGACGGTTTGGGCGACAGGACGCGCACGCGCAGCGCCTGCGGCGTGCGCGCGCTGCCCCGCCAGGCGAGGAAGGAGACCACCGCCACCGTCAGCACGACCAACAACACCGCCGCGATGATCATCGGGCGGCGCTGCGACCGGGCCGGCTGCGCCGTCGCCTGGTCGAAGCCGGACATTGATACCGTCTCGGGAGTCGGCGGCTGCCGCCGCTCGGCGACACCGGGGGGCGCCGCGACAGCGCGGGTCGCGTTCGGTGGCTGCGGCGGCGGCAGCGACGACGGGCCGGGCGCATTTTCTAGCTGGCGGGGCGGCGGTGTCGCGTCGCCAGGCTTACCATCCAGCGTTCCCTCGAGCGCGCTGGCCCAACTCCTAGCCGTCCCAGCCGACGCCGCGGGGAACGTCGGCACGGGAACCGGTGTCGGCGGCTCTTCCCCCGACGCCGCGGGCTTCGCGGAGCCCGCGCCGCCGCCTTCAATCGTCGACGCCAGCAACGCGATCGGAGGCGCGTCCATCGGACGGGTGACGACGCGCGCCTCGGGCGGCAGCCGGACGGTGGGCGCATCCTTCGGCCGCGTGACCGCGACGCTGACCGGAGGTGCTGCCATGGTCGTGACCGCGACGCTGACCGGAGGCGTGGGCGTGACCGCGACGCTGACCGGAGCCGCGGGCGTAAGCGTGACCGCGGGCGGCTTGGGCGCAGGCGCGGGCGGTGCCGGCGCGACGGCGGCAGCGAACAGCGACGGCAGCGGCGCCGCTGACGGTGACGGCGGTACCGGCGACGGCGGCGGCGTCAGCCCGCCGCCGGGCAGCGACGACCGTGCCGCCGGAGACTCCGTGGGCCGCGGACCGGGCGTGCGCTCCGACGCCGCGAGCGCTTCGAGAATCGGGAGCTCGGGCGCCACCGGCGTGCGGTCGGGCGACGCCAGCATCGCGAAGTCGGGCGTGAACTGCGCCGTCTGCGCGCCCTGCGGCGACATCCACTCCGCCTCGGCGCTGTCGACGGAACCCTGGTCGGTGATCTCGCTCGGCAGCGGTGGCCCCTGGTCGGTGATCTCGCTCGCGTCCGCTGCTGGCTGCGGCTTGGTCTCGAGGAACCCGAGCTCGGCGAGTCGGCCCGCGAACTCGTCGATGCCCTCGGCGGTCAGCTCGGCGCCGTAGGCAGTCGCGGCCCAGCTGACGACGTCGTCGACCGGCTGACCGTTGAGCTGCGTCGCCAGCTGATACTCGAAGTCGTAGAAACGAAACTTCGTCCCGGTGCCTGGATCGCTGACGTCTGCGTAGGCGACGCCGTCTTCCTCGACGCTCGACACGACCAGGTCCTGCCGGAAGCGGGGACTCGGCTTGCCCATCGGACGCCGAGCTTACAGGTCACGATCCTCCTAGAGCAACATACTCGTTGTCGGTAATCTCGCGCCGCCATGGCCGGGCCGATTCGAGACGTGCGTGCATTCGTCTACCGCGGGGGCGTTCGCCTGGCGGGTACGGTGCTGGCGTGCGACGCATCGGCCGGCGCGGATCTCGTGTTCCTGTCACATGCGCCACTCGGTCTCGCGCGGGGCCGCCGCGCCACGGGCGTGACGGTCCACGGTCGCCGGCGCGTGCTGGCTACGGAGGTCACGCTGGCGCTGCTCGGCCAGACCGGCGACCGCCGCCGAGCGCGAACCGACGCCGCGCTGGTCGCCGTCCCCGGCCGCCCGTTCTCGCTCGGCGGCCTTCGCCTCGAGGTGTTCGGGTCGGGTTGGATGCCGGGCTCGGCCTCCCTGTTCTGCGAGCACGGTGGCCGCCGCCTCCTGTACGCGGGGCGGATCGGCCTCGGACCCGACATCGCCGTGCGGGCGGCGGACGCGGTGTGCATCGATGTCCGCCATGTCGTGCCGCGGGTGGTGTTCCCGCCCCAGGACGAGGCAATCGCAGCGGTTGGCCGCCGCGTGCGCGGGGTGCTGGCGGGCGGGGCCGCGCCGATCGTCCTGTTCGACGCCATCGAGGCGGCGTTGGCGGTCGCCGCCTCGCTCGCCGCCGATCGCATCGCGCTCCGCGCCCATCGCGCCATCGTGCAGGCGGCCTCCGCGTTTCTCCACGCCGGGGTCGGGGCGTCGGTGCCGGCCCGGTTCGCCGGCCGACTCGGCCCGGGCGAGGTGCTGCTGTGGCCGGCGCGCGAGCGGCCGCCCGCCCGCCGCGGTGGCGAGCGTGCGCTCGGCTTCGTGCACGTGGCCCGTGACGCGGGCGGGGAGGCCGGCCTCACCGGCGGCGGCGTCGCGTTCTCGACCACCGCCGATTTTGCCGGCGTGATTCGCTATCTCGAGGCGGCCGGCGCCTCGGAGGTCGCGCTCGTGAACGCGTCCGGCGACGAGCTCGCGAGCGCGCTGCTTGCGCGCGGCGTCGACGCGTATACCCTCGGCCCCCCTCGGCAGACCGACTTCGTCTATCCAATGCGGAACCCCGAGCGGGTTCCGCGCCTATCTGACGCGGAACCCTGAGCGGGTTTCGTACCTCCCGCGATGAGCTCCGGCCGGCAAAGCCAGCCTCGCTCGACGCGGTCCGCTCTGCCATCTGCTCCGTCCGACTGTTTTTTCCGGGTTCCAGGGGTTAGATTTGGTTCGTGTTCAACCTCGGGATGGGCGAGATCACTGTGATCTTGCTGCTCGCGATCATCTTCCTAGGGCCGAAGAAGCTCCCCGACCTCGCGTCCGGGCTCGGGAAGATCATCCGGGACATCCGCAAGGCGACCTCGGACGTCAAGAACGAGATCGCGCTCGATGAGACCTTCCGGAAGCCGTTCGAGGAGCTGCGCGACGCGGTCACGCTGCACCCCGACGAGCTCAAGCGCCGGGATCAGCTCAAACAGTCGCTCGAGGACATCCGTAAGCGGGCCGAGGCGGTGGAGGCCGATCTTGCCGCCGCCGACCCTGACGCCGCGAACGCCACTAACCCCGCGGGCGATGGCCCGTCGCCGGTGACGCCGTCTGTGAGCGCCGCGCTGGCCGCCGTCGACGGCCCGGTCGAGGACAAGCCCGCCGAGTCCCCGTCTGCCAACGCACCCCCGCCGCCACCCCACGCGCCGTTGTTCAGCGTGCCGGCAAAACATCCGACGACGCCACCGTCTGCACGCCGGCCCACGCCCGCGGCGGCACTCCACGCGTCGCCGCCGGCCGCGCCGCCTGCGGTCGCCTCGCCCGGCCAGGCGACCCACCTTCCCGGCCCCGCCACCCATCCATCCCGCCCCCCCCCCCCACCCCCCCCCCCCCCCCCCCCCCCCACCCCCCGCCCCCCCCCCC
>Ga0137374_10002574_pt1 | contig 21230 bp, 8 predicted proteins | sample SagtaG_20_FD_104811 | JGI IMG/M metagenome (GOLD analysis project Ga0137374, IMG submission 104811) | Vadose zone soil microbial communities from Sagehorn Ranch, Mendocino, California, USA - Sage1_R_100_16 metaG | ecosystem: Environmental > Terrestrial > Soil > Vadose zone | place: USA... | reverse complement strand
CATTCCGGTTTTTATTGAAAAACAAAAGTTTCAGTTTCATTAACATCATTGGTCTCGCCATCGGGACATTGTGTTGTTTGTATATTCTACTGTACGTAGAAGATCAGTACAGTTACGACAAGCACGAAAACAATGCAGCGGATATCTATCGTGTCACTGCATCGTTATCACTGCCTGGCGATAAGCATAATATCTCGAGCTGTTCGCCGCCGATTGTCCCTGCTATGAAGCGGGATTTTCCCGAAGTGCAACAATTCACCCGCGTAGTAACCGATTTTAATGCAGGTAAGCATCTGCTTCGTTACAAAGAAAAATTGGTGTATGAAGACAAACCAGTCTATGTAGATTCCACTTTTTTCGATGTTTTCACCTATCACTTCACTAGCAGAAATGCGAAAGACGTATTATCGGAACCGTACTCTTTAGTACTGTTAAAACCTACGGCAGAGAAGCTGTTTGGCAGCGAAGACCCTGTGGGTAAGGTGATTGAGATCGATGATAACAACGGTAAACATGACTACAAAGTAACAGGTGTTGTTGATGAAAGCCTTGGCAAGTCTCACCTTCACGCGAACATGTTCATCACGATGAACAGCGGGGGCATGGGCGAATTCGTCCGTCAAAATGATTCGTGGGCAGGGAATAATCTCACCTATTCATATATTAAGCTGCGTCCACATGCTGATGCCGCTGCGCTTGAAAAAAAATTGCCCGCTTTTCTGAACAAGTATGGAGGTCAGCAACTAAAAGGCGTTGGCATGGAAAAAATATTGCACCTCCAACCTCTTAGCTCTATACACACTACTACAGATTATGAGCAAGAATTGTCAAAAAGTGTTGATCCTTCCTTCCTGTATATTTTATTACTGATAGCGATACTTATACAAGTAATTGCCTGCATCAACTTCATGAACCTCTCTACTGCACGTGCATCTAAAAGGGCAAAAGAAGTCGGCGTAAGAAAGGTGGTTGGAGCGGAGAGATCGGATCTCATGAAGCAGTTTATGAGTGAATCGTTTTTATTGTCACTTATCAGCGTATTAATAGCATTACCGTTATTGTTACTGACCCTTCCTGTCCTCAACCAAATTACACAGGCAGACATTCGTGTATCTATGTTTGCCAATTACCGCTTATGGTTGTTGCTTGGGGGAATTATTGTGACAACGGGCCTGATTGCAGGCAGTTATCCTGCATTCTATTTATCAGCATTCAAGGCCATTAAAGTGATGAAGGGAAACTTCACCAGCCATATTTCTGCAACGGGCATCCGTCGCTCGCTGGTGATATTCCAGTTCGCGCTGTCAATCGTCCTTATTGCGGGCATCATTGTTATCTATAGCCAATTAAATTACATCCAACACAAAGACCTGGGTTTTGATAAGAACCAGAAGCTGGTCTTTAGTTTTTATACTCAGGATACGCGGAACAATATCGATGCATTTTCTAACGATCTGCGGCAACTGGCAGAAGTGAAGATGGTGGGCAGGGCAAGTAGTTATCTCAGCCAGACGGTGTTTAATGACCTCCCTGTTTATCTTGCTGGAGGAAATGCGGCTAATGCCACCGACGTGCAATTCATGACAACAGATGAAAATTTTGTAAAGGCAAATGGCATCAAAATAATCAGCGGCAGAGATTTTCATTTATATGACTCAGGAAAAGTGCTGGTGAATGAAACAGTGCTAAGGCGTGTGGGATTAAAACCCGAACAGGCCCCGGGAACAAAATTGTATACACAGTTTCCTGGAGTGCCGGAATTCTATCGTGAGATAGCCGGTGTAATGAAGGATTTCAATTTCAATTCTCTTCATGATGAAGTGAAACCATTGATGTTTATATATAGCGACCCGCAGCCCTATATGTCAAATCTTACTGTTGCGGCAGAGAGTAAAAATTACCAGGCACTGCTCTCAAAAATAGAAGCATTGTGGCACAAGGATTTTCCATCAGCACCGTTCGACTACAAGTTTCTGGATCAGGAAGTTCAAAAACAGTACGAAACCGAAATCACGTTGTCGAGGATCATCAACTCGTTCACGATAATGGCGATTCTGATCTCATGCCTTGGTTTATTCGGGCTGGCTGCTTTCAGTGCAGAACAAAGAAAAAAAGAAATAGGTGTGCGAAAAGTATTGGGTGCAAGCGTATCCGGAGTTGTTGGCTTGTTGTCAAAGGACTTCTTAAAACTGGTAGGCATCGCGATACTAATAGCAACACCCGTGGCATGGTGGGCAATGAACGAATGGCTGCAGGCATTTGCTTACAGGGTGGAGATTAGTTGGTGGATGTTCGCGCTGGCGGGTTGTGTCGCGGTTATTATTGCAATGATCACAGTGAGTTTCCAGGCAATAAAAGCAGCAATCGCAAATCCGGTGAAGAGTTTGAGAACAGAGTAATTTTTTCGTGAGACGTGAAACATCAAACATGAGAAGGATAAAAGAAAATTTTTTATGAGAAGAACAAAAGTTTGTAACATAAAGAAACTTATTACCTACAACTTGTAACCTAAAACTTCTTTTATGTTTAAAAATTATTTGAAAATTGCTTTCAGAAATCTCTGGAAAAACAAAGCATTCTCTTTGATCAATATCATGGGTCTTGCACTGGGGCTGACTTGCAGCCTTTTGATAATGTTGTGGGTGAACGATGAATATAATGTAGATGCGTTTCATAAAAATGATTCTCAGTTGTATAGTGTGTTTGAAAGGCAGTACAGAGATGGACAGGTTAATGCTTTTCACGGAACGCCGGGAATACTCGCTGATGAACTGAAACGTGTAATGCTCGAAGTGCAGTATGCAACCAACTATGCGTGGGACGAGTTAAGCACTTTTGAAGCGAATAATAAAATAATAAAGGAGGATGGCAATCATGCGGAGCAGGATTTTTTTAAAATGTTTACTTATCGTTTGCTGGAAGGAAGTGCAATAACTGCATTGAAAACACCTTCGGATATTGCTATCTCAAGAAAGATGGCGGAAGAATTTTTTGGTTCGCCTGCAGAAGCGATTGGTAAAATGATACGATATCAAAACAATAAAGATTTAAAAATAACAGCAGTGTTTGATAATGTGCCTCAAAACAGCTCTGCGCAATTTGATTACATTCTTAACTGGCAATCATTCCTGGAAGGCAACAGTTGGGCAAAGGATTGGACGAATAACGGACCACCGTGTTATATCATGCTTCGCGAAGGAACGGATACAAAAGCTTTTGATAAAAAGATCACACGTTTTTTAGATAACTACAACAAAGAACAAACTCCTCACTCTTACATACGTTTGGGAATTGAACGTTACGGTGATGTCTATTTGCATTCAAATTTTGATAAACAAGGAAATATTTCCGGCGGAAGAATTCAATACGTTCAGTTATTCAGCATCGTTGCCATTTTTATTTTATTGATCGCCTGCATCAACTTCATGAATCTTACAACAGCACGATCTGTAAAACGTGCAAAAGAAATTGGTGTGAGAAAAGTTGTTGGTGCGGTCCGTTTTGCATTGATAAGACAATTTATCGGCGAAGCTTTACTCATCGTTTTAATTGCAGTAATTATTTCATTGCTTCTTGTAACGCTTGTCCTGCCGCAGTTTAACCGGCTTACCGGGAAACAAATGACTATTCCAGTCAATGATGCCCGCTTTTGGTTAAGCATTGCAGGATTATTGTTAGTAACAGGTTTTATTTCGGGAAGTTATCCTGCATTGTATTTATCCTCATTCAAACCTGTTCGCGTTTTAAAAGGCTCCATGAAATTTTCAAGTAGTGCTTTGTGGTTTAGAAAAGGGCTTGTGGTTTTCCAGTTCATGCTCTCCATTATATTAATCATCGGTACCATCGTCGTAAGCAAACAGGTCAATTATATTCAAACAACCAATCTCGGTTACGACAGGGAAAACTTACTTTATATTCCTCTGGAAGGCGATCTTACACCGAAGTATGGATTATTTAAAAACCAGGTATCGAACATGCCAGGTATAAAAGATATTTCGCGCATTACAGATATCCCAACACAAATAGAGAATGGAACAGGTGGTGTGCAGTGGGAAGGGAAGGATCCAAATAAAGATATTGAATTTACACAGTCGGCAGTTGGTTATGACTTTACAAAAACAATGCACCTTCAACTTGCACAGGGAAGAGATTTCTCAAAAGATTTTGCAACAGATTCAGCAGGGTATCTTATAAATGAATCAGCGTTAAAAATTATTGGTTATAAAAACCCGATTGGAAAGCCGCTTACATTCTGGCAAAAGAAAGGAGCGATCATTGGTGTGTTGAAAGATTTTCATTTCAATTCTTTGCATGAACAAATTAACCCGCTTGTTTTGCGTCTTGGCGAAAATATTGAATGGGGTGCAGCACTTGTAAGAACAGAACCGGGCAAAACAAAACAAGCACTGGCAAGACTTGAAAAAGTTTGTAAAGAGCTCAATCCGAAATTTCCTTTCACTTATAAATTCTCTGATGAAGAATATGCAAAGCTTTATAAGAGTGAGCAGGTGGTAAGCCAGCTTGCAAACTACTTCGCGTTTCTTGGTATATTCATTTCATGTCTTGGTTTGTTAGGTCTTGTAATATTTACAGCAGAGCAACGCACAAAAGAATTTGGAATAAGAAAAGTGCTGGGTGCAAGTCCCGCAACATTATTCACATTGCTTTCAAAAGAATTTTTATTGCTTGTATTGATAGCAATGGTTATTGCATCACCGCTTGCATGGATCGCGATGAATAACTGGTTACAGGATTATGTTTACCATATTAATATTTCGTGGTGGATGTTTGTAGTTGCTGATGTAGTTGCTATTCTCATCGCATTGATAACAGTAAGTTTCCAGGCGATAAAAGCAGCAATTGCAAATCCTGTGAAGAGCTTGAGAACGGAATGAAGTCGTCAATCGTCAATCGTAAATAAAAAGGGAAATTTTATGAGCCAGGCCATAGAATAAATATTAAGCATTGTTGCGTCGCACGTTTGTACACCTTGTTCATTAATGATTCAGAACGTTGAAGTGAGTGATACAACAGCTGATGCCCGCCCGTACCGGACGCCTGGCAAGTAAAATAAAAACAAATGATACGTTCGAGTGGGAGTAAAGAAAAAAAGGTTGGTAACAAATAATGCCTGTAACATATAACATACAACTTAAAGCGCTTATATGTTTAAAAATTATTTCAAAATCGCCATCCGCAATCTTGTAAAACAAAAGGCACTTGCGTTCATTAACATATTCGGATTGTCTGTTGGTATCGCATGTTTCAGTTTGTTTATGTTGTACACAGTGAACGAGTTCAATTTCGATAACTTTCATAAAAATGGTGATAACATTTATCGCGTATATCAATCGACTGAAGCAGCAGGAGATAATCCATTTAGCATGGTTCCATATCAACCTATGCCTTTGGGACCAGCAATGAAACAGGATTTGCCGGGTATTGAAAACTATGTTCGTTTTCTTGATAATTGGGGAGAAAGTTTTATTAAAACAGATAATAGTGTAATGCGCGAAAAAATTTCATTTGCTGACCCTTCTTTTTTTACGATGTTCTCTTTCAAATTGAAGTATGGTAATATTTCAACTGCATTACAGGATTTGCATTGCATAGTTTTAACAGAAAAAACAGCAGAAAAAATATTTGGTAAACCGAATGTAATTGGCAAAACAATTGAGATAAAAACGGATGATGAATTCGAACCATTTACTGTAACTGCTGTTGCTGAAAATCTGCAATCAAATTCAACACTTCAGTTCACTATGCTTGGCAATTTTAATTATCATGCCAATTCAAAGCAAGGTGCAAAAGGTGTGAACAACTGGAACCGGATCTCTTATGAAACTTTTGTGCAACTTAAACCGGGAAGCAGTTTGCCTGATGATAAAAAATTGTTGGCGGATTTCAGAAAAAAATATTATCCTGATGAAGAAACTGAAGCGAGAAAAAATGGTTGGAAAGGAAAGGGTTCACCGGCAACCTATGGATTGCAGCCTTTGCGTGATATGCACACAAACACCAAAATTGATGGAGGTGCTATTGATCCAAAAACAATTTGGATATTGTTAAGCATAGCCGCAGGTGTTTTATTAATTGCCTGCATCAATTTTACAACACTTGCCATAGGTCGTTCTGCAGGACGCTCAAAAGAAGTAGGTGTGCGTAAAGTGATTGGAGGCACAAAAATATCTTTAATAATACAGTTTCTCACTGAAGCATTGTTGCTTGCCTTTTTTTCGGCAGTACTTGGTTTACTACTTGCAAAAATTCTTTTACCTTTTTTCAATCAGCTTTCAGGAAGAGATCTGAATTTTTCATTTACACAATTCCCTCAGTTGCTATGGTTAATAATCGGCCTTGTATTACTTGTTGGATTATTTGCAGGAAGTTATCCTTCATTGGTTCTGTCGAGCTTTAAACCCGTGGAAGTTTTGAAGACAAAAGTTAAGGTGGGTGGTTCAAATATTTTTACAAGATCACTGGTAACTATTCAGTTTGTTCTTTCGGCAGGTTTAATTATTTCAACAATCATTATAATGCAACAATTGCATAACATGCAATCAAAAAATCCCGGCTTTGATAAAGAAAACGTGGTTGATGTAGATGCAAGAGGAATTTCCGATACAAAAAAATTATTCGCTTTATTTAAACAGGAGCTTTCAAATCATCCTGAAATCATTGGCACAACAAGCGCTGAAATGGGATTGGGTGAAGGAACAGGATGGAACCAATCGGGATTTAAATACAATGGTAAAGACAAGGCAGTGTATGAATATTTTATTGATTCTGGCTATATGCATGTGCTCGGTATGCAATTGCTTAAAGGAAGAAATTTTGACCCAAACATTTCATCTGACACAGTTAGCTCTGTTATTATAAATGAGGCAATGATGAATGACTTTGGGTGGACGTTGCAAAATGCTATTGGACAAAGATTAAAAGGATATTATGATAATCCGGAAAGGGATGCACGAACGCCTGTCGTGATAGGCATAGTAAAAAATTTTAATTATCTCGATCTGCGGCAGCAAATACAACCACAAATGTTTCAGCAGTTCTCTTTTTATCAGCCACATCATTTTTTTGTACGCATAAGACCGGGTGATCCTTCAAAAGCTTTGGCAACATTGCAAACGGTATGGAAAAATATTGCAGCTGATTATCCTTTGCAATATAGTTTTCTTGATGAAAATTTAAATCGTTTTTACGAATCAGAAGTGCGCTGGAGCAATATTGTAGGATGGGCTGGCGGTATTTCCATTTTTCTTGCATGTCTTGGGTTGCTTGGTCTCGCAGCGCTTTCGGTAGTAAACCGTACAAAAGAAATTGGTATAAGAAAAGTATTGGGTGCATCGCTTTCTGCGATCATCAGTTTATTATCAAAAGATTTTCTCAAACTCATTTTAATAGCATTCATTATTGCAACACCACTTGCATGGTGGTTTATGAACAAATGGTTGCAGGATTATGCGTACCGCATCAATATTAGCTGGTGGGTGTTTGCAATTACAGGCGCAGCAACAATAATCATTGCGTTGCTTGTGATCAGCTTCCAGACAATAAAAGCAGCAATAGCAAATCCTGTGAAGAGTTTGAGAACGGAATAATGTCTGATGTTTGATGTCTGATTTTTAGATTTTAAATCAGACATCAGTCATCACTGGCGAGTGACAATGAACATGATTAAAGAACAAAAGCGTGTAACAAAAAAATAAAACACAAAACATAAAACCTCTTCCATGTTTAGAAATTATTTCAAAACAGCTATCCGGAATCTCTTAAGGCACAAGAGCAACTCGATTATCAACGTTGCGGGCCTGATGGTAGGTTTCGCAGCCTTCCTGTTAATATTTCTCGTGATTCAATATGAACAAAGCTTCGATAATTTTCATAAAAAGGACAATAACATTTATCGTGTTGTGCGCATTGGAAAAAATCCGGTGAACAGGGAATACAGAACAGGTGTGCCGTTTCCGGTAACGCAAGGTTTGCGCACTGACTTTCCTCAATTAGCAAACGCGGCCGCCATTTATGGAACCGGTGGTGTACAAGTTAACGTGACTGCCGCCGATGGGTCCACTCTTAAAAAATTTAAAGAAGGAAATAATGTGTTCATCACCGAGCCACAGTTTTTTAAAATGTTTGATTTTAGTTTAGCAGAAGGCAATATCGCAAACGCAATCACAGAGCCGAATACAGCATTGTTGACAAAAGATATTGCATCAAAATATTTTGGCGATTGGAAAACAGCAATGGGTAAAACACTTAAAATATTTGGACTTCCCATTAAAGTAACAGGCATTCTTAATAATCCTCCTTCGAATACTGATTTTCCGCTTGGCGTTGTGTTGTCGTATGCAACGCTCGTTAAAAATGTGGACATGAATAACTGGGGCAATATCTCTGACGAGAATTATTGTTTTGTACAACTGCCTGGTAATTATTCGCGGGAACAGTTTAATAAATTGCTGGCTCGTTTTGTTGATAAGCATATTAAACCTGTAAATCCTAGTTATGATTTGACACTTCAGCCACTGAAAGAAATTCATTATGATGAACGCCTGGGCAATTTTAATGGTCGCACTTTTAGTAAAGACCTCATTCTTGCATTAAGTTTGATTGGTCTGTTCCTGCTCATCATTGCTTGTGTAAATTTCATCAACCTTACAACAGCACAGGCAATCAACCGTGCACGGGAAGTTGGTGTGAGAAAAGCATTGGGTGGCAATCGTACACAATTGATGCTGCAGTTTTTGGGAGAAACAGGTATCACAAGTCTTCTTGCTTTGATTGGCTCTCTGATTATTGTTTTTATATGTCTTCCTTTCCTGAATAACTTGCTCGAAATTCACTTATCAACATCTGATTTATATAGCGCAAACCTTATCCTCATTGTGTTTGGTGCATTGATGTTGGTTACTTTTCTTTCCGGTTTTTGCCCGGCATTGGTGTTGTCAGGATTTAATCCTGTCAACGTTTTAAAAAGCGCTGTGAGTTCCGATAGTAAAAAAGGAATTTTTTTCCGTCGCGGATTAGTGGTGTTTCAATTTGTAATTGCTCAAGCGCTCATTATCGGGACATTGATAGTGGCATCTCAAATGGATTACTTCCGCACTGCAGATATGGGATTTAATAAAGAAGCGATCATCAACGCCGGCATTCCAGACGATAGTCTTAGCCGCACAAAAGTTGATTTGTTACGAAACGAATTATATAAAGTGCCAGGCATTGAGCATATAAGTTTCAGCATGAATGCGCCTGCAGATAACGGAGGATGGTACACCGACTTACGCACAACCAACAATAAAAGCAATAACCCTGATATGATTGTTGCAATGAAAGGTGCTGATACAGGTTATTTCCGTCTTTACAATCTTCAGCTTGTTTCAGGCAGAATATATTTCCCGTCAGATACCATACGTGAATTTGTAGTGAATGAAACCGTTGTGAAAAATTTAGGTATTAAAAATCCACAGGATGCAATCGGCAAATTGATTAATGTGAATGGAAAAACTTTCCCAATCGTTGGCGTTGTAAAAGATTTTCATGTTAACTCGTTACGCGATCCTATTAATCCTGTAGTAATGACTACAATTAAAGGTGCATACGGATTAGCAAATATTAAGCTCAATCTAAACAAAGCAAAAACTGTTATCGCGGCGATGGAAAATATATGGAACGAAAATTTTCCCGATTATGTGTTTGAATATAATTTCCTCGATCAATCAATTGCTGATTATTACAAGCAGGAAAATCAGCTTTCGCAACTCTACAAAATATTTTCAGGCATTGCAATTTTCATTTCCTGTCTTGGATTATACGGATTGATCTCCTTCATGGCGGTACAGCGCAAAAAAGAAATCGGCATACGTAAAGTGTTGGGCGCGCCGGTAAGAGATATTGTAATCATGTTGTCCCGGGAATTTACCATTCTCATTACAATTGCGTTTCTTATTGCTTCGCCAATAGCCTGGTATTTTATGCATCAATGGTTACAACAATATACTTATCGTATCATGATAGGAGTATGGTTTTTTGCAGCCACCATTTTATGTTCATTAGGCATTGCCTGGCTAACCGTAGGCTATACGGCAATAAAAGCAGCGATAGCAAACCCGGTAAAGAGTTTGAGAACGGAATAATTATCGTGAATAGTGAATGGTCAATGGTGAATGAAGAAAAGAATTTTATGAGCCGAACGAAGGAATAAGAATTGAACATTCGTTGCGCCTGCCTGCCGGCAAAGGCAGGTCGCACACTTGTACTGCAATAATTCTGTTGAGCAAAGTTCAGAAGTACAAGTGAGCAATTTGTGTGACGAAGCAGCAAATTGGAAACAACGAACGATGATAAGAATTACAAAAGCTCGCAACATAAAACGTAAAACACAAAACTTAAAACTTCTTTCATGTTTAAAAATTATTTCAAAATCGCTTTTAGAAATCTGCAGAGAAATAAGATTTATTCATTCATCAATATTGCAGGTTTAAGTATTGGTTTGGCTTGTGCCATGCTTATTCTTCTATATGTAAAGGATGAAGCAAGCTTTGATAAGTTTCATAAAAATGTAAACAATATTTATCGTATTGCATCAAAGTCAAAGCATGAAGGAAAGATATACCAGGATGGCAATACCGGTCTTTTGCAGGGTCCAAGGTTTGCGCAAAATGTTCCGGGCATATTAGCTTTTGTAAGGGGGTGTCAAGCGGTGCTGAAGATATAAAAACAGGACCGGAAGTTCAGTCACAGGATTTGCTGTATGTTGACTCGGCTTTTTTTTCTGTATTTACTTTTCCATTGCTGAATGGTAATCCTAAAACATGTTTAATTGAACCACATTCCATAGTGCTTTCTGAAGATGCGGCAAAGAAACAATTTGGTACAACTGATGCAGTTGGAAAAGTAGTGATGATGAAAGATGATAGTGTGTTTGTGCCTTATAAAGTAACTGCTGTAGCAAAAAGATGTCCGCAAAATTCTTCTATCAAGTTTGATGCGCTGGCGCCAATTAAAGAATCCGTGGCAGATGCACAAAACAATGACAACTGGTTTAGTTATTTCCTGAATACGTTTGTTGTACTTGCTCCTAAAGCCAATCTTCAAACAGTAGAAAATCAAATGCAAAAGTTTTATGTGCGGGATGCCACAACTACTTTTAAAAAAATGGTAGAAAAATATGGTGGCGGTCCCGACGCACAGATGGGCACTTATTTTCTGCAGTCATTCACTGATATGCACATGAATTCAGAGTTGCCTGCACAAAATGGTTTATCAAACGCAAGTAATCCAATATATTCATACATACTTTCGGGCATTGCATTATTTGTATTGCTGATTGCATGTATCAACTTTGTAAACTTAACAGTTGCACGCTCAGTAAAACGCGCAAAAGAAATAGGCATTCGTAAAGTTGTTGGTGGTGAAAGAAAACAATTGATATTGCAGTTCCTGGGCGAATCATTTTTGCTTTGCTTTATTGCTTTTGCCCTTGCATTATTAATAGTGCAATTGATATTACCCGTGTTCAACGATCTTGCAAACAAAGCGCTCTCTCTTTCTTATTTGTTTGATGCGAAATTAATAGCAGGCTATGTGTTGTTGTTTTTAATAACGGGCATATTAGCAGGCTTTTATCCTGCAATGGTGTTATCAGGCTACAAACCCGTTGAAACTTTATACAGCAAATTCAACCTTGCCGGTAAAAACTATTTACAAAAATCATTGGTGGTATTGCAGTTTGCTTTGGCTTCATTTTTAATCATTGGCACGTTTACTATTTATGCCCAATTCAATTTTCTTACCAGGACAGATTTAGGTTATGATGACAGCAATATTGTGGTAGTGAAAAAAGATCATATACAACATAGCGAAGCGGCTTTATTTAAAACGGAATTATTAAAGAACCCAAATATTGTTGATGTTGCGGCAAAGAATGGCGGACAATGGATCACAGGTGCAAGACTCGGTAATGAATCCGACATAAGTTTTAATTATGAAACAATTGATGAATCTTATATACCTGAATTAAAAATTCCTTTGGTTAAAGGAAGAAATTTTTCAAAAGATTATCCCGCAGATTCAAATAACTCTGTAATCGTAAATGAATCTTTTGTAAAACAAGCTCGCTGGAAAAGCCCCATTAGTGAAACAGTTAATTTCTTCTATAACAAAAATGAAATTTATCACGTGATTGGTGTGGTTAAAGATTATCACTACAGATCTTTAAATGAAAAAATTGGTCCGCAATTATTTACTATGAAGAATGATAAACCTTACGGGAAATTCGATATAAAAATAAAACCAAACACAGAAGCTGAAAGTTTGAAGTATATACAAAAAACGTTTAAACAATTTTTTCCATTAAGCCCCTACTCCTATGTTTTCGAAGATCAGCAGAAGCTGAAAGATTACGAATCTGAAGCCAAATGGAAACAGATAATATTATTTGGTGCCGTACTAACCATATTTATTTCGTGCATTGGTTTGTTTGGACTATCTGTTTTATCTGCAGAAAAACGCACAAAAGAAATTGGTATTCGTAAAGTGCTTGGTGCATCAGTAAACAGCGTAGTCACTATTCTTTCAAAAGATTTTTTAAAGCTTGTATTTATTGCGCTGATTATTTCAATACCGCTTGCCCGGATAACTGCAAATAAATGGCTGCAAAATTACCCCTATCGCATCACACTTAACTGGTGGTTATTTGCTTCTGCTGCAATATTAGTTATAGCTATTGCATTGATTACAGTTAGCTTCCAGGCAATAAAAGCAGCTATTGCAAATCCTGTAAAGAGTTTGAGAACGGAATGAAGATGGTGAGTGGTGAGTGGTGAATGGTGAATGAAGAAAAGGATTTTTATGAGCCGAACAGAGTTACTACTATGCGGTTTTACTTGCGTTGCACCCTTGACACAACAGGCGATGAGTAAAGAACAAAAGCTGATAACAAAAAACTTAATACACAAAACTTAAAACTTCTTTCATGTTTAAAAATTATTTCACAATCGCATGGCGTAATCTCATCAAAGATCGTCAATTCAGTTTGTTGAATTTAATTGGTTTATCAACAGGCCTGGCATGTGTATTATTAATCTATTTATGGGTGAGTGATGAACTCCGCATTGATAAATTTAATAAGAATGACAGCCGGCTTTACCAGGTTTTAAAGAAGAATCCTGATGGCACAGGCGCTATTCAGGTTGGTGAAAATACACAAGGTCTGCTCGCACAGTCAATTGCAAAAGAATTACCTGAAGTTGAATTTGCAACCTGCCTAAGAAAAGAACGTGATGCGGGTATTCTTTCTTTTGATAATAAAAAGATAAAAGCTAAGCCGGCATTTGGAGACAAAAATTTTTTCAATGTATTTTCTTATCAGCTTATTACTGGGGATGCGCATAATTCAATGCCCAATATCTCCGGTGTTCTTTTATCTGATCAAATAGCTTTAAAATTATTCAACACAACAAATGTTGTCGGTAAAACAGTTGAATGGGATTTTAAAGACAATGTAAACTTCAGTGGTGTATATAAAGTTGCAGGCATTTTTAAAGCACCACCTTCCAATGCTACAGTTCAGTTTGATGTATTGTTTCCTTTTGAATTGTATGCACAAAAACATGCCGGTGGAATGGGAGATGTTACTTTTTGGGGAAGCAATATGGTTTCAACGTATGTGTTGTTGAAACCGGGAACTAATGTTACTGCATTCAACAATAAAATAAAGGATTTCACCAAATTAAAACTCAAAACTTTGTATGGGGGGAACGGAACGGAGCAATATGAAGGTGATCTGTTTATTCAAAAATATTCAGACAGGTATTTATACAACAATTTTGTAAACGGTGTACAATCCGGCGGAAGGATAGAATATGTAAAACTGTTTTCCATCATTGCCATTTTTATTTTAGTCATCGCTTGCATCAACTTCATGAATTTATCCACGGCAAAAGCATCGCGTCGTATGAAGGAAATTGGAATAAAAAAAGTTGTAGGCGCAAGCAGAAGTTCATTGATCTTTCAATATGTGGGTGAATCCATGCTGATGGCATTTGCATCTTTGATTATTGCATTATTGCTTGTCGTATTGTTGCTTCCTGCCTTTAAAGAAATTACGGGAAAAGAAATAAACCTTGAGTTAAACTCAAACCTTGTTGTATCAGCAATAAGCGTGGCATTCATTACAGGTCTTATTGCAGGCAGTTATCCTGCATTATATTTATCAGGCTTCAAGCCTGTACTAATATTAAAAGGCAAATTAAATACTTCCTCAGGAGAATCGTGGATACGCAAAGGATTGGTAGTTTTTCAATTTTCTATTTCTGTTATCCTGATCGTTTCTGTGCTGGTGGTTTATCAGCAAATGAAATTAATTCAAACAACAAATCTTGGCTATAGCAAGGATAATATTATTCGTTTTTCAAATGATGGTAACCTGCCGAAAAATTTATCATCGTTTATTGCAGAATTGAAAAATATTCCGGGAGTTGTAAATGCCTCAGATGTAGATGGCGATTTACTGGGCAATTATTCACATGCCGGTGGTGGAATTGATTGGGAAGGAAAAGATCCGAATCTTCACATAGAATATTATGGCAATGCTGCTGACGTTGATTTTTTTGAAACAATGAATTTGCAAATGGCTGAAGGCAGCCTTCTCCAAAAATTTTGCCGACAGTTCAAGTGTAATATTTAATCAGTCTGCTGTTGCAGTAATGGGATTAAAAAGCCCCGTTGGTAAAACGGTTTCATTATGGGGTGAAAAGAAACAAATTATAGGTGTAGTAAAAGATTATCATTTTGAATCATTGTATAAAAAGATCGGCCCCGCTTTTTTTACTTTTTCACAGAAAAATCCCACAACCGTTGTTAAGATAAAAGCAGGAACAGGGCAACAAACTATTGCACGCATAAAAGAGTTATACAACAAGTATAATAGTGGACTTAATTTCAGTTATGCATTTCTTGATGATGATTACAATGCACTCTATGCCTCTGAACAAAGGGTTGCAACGTTATCAAGATATTTTGCGGGGATTGCAATTTTGATCTCTTGTCTTGGATTATTTGGTCTGGCTGCTTTTACTGCACAAAAAAGACAAAAAGAAATAGGTATAAGAAAAGTAATAGGTGCATCTGTAAGCAACATTGTATCCATGCTTTCAAAAGATTTTTTGGCGCTTGTGTGTTTATCATTGCTTATGGCAATACCCATATCCTGGTGGGCTACAAATGAATGGCTGCAAAGCTTTGCATATCGTATTAGTATTAGTCCACTGGTGTTTATAATTACCGGCGCAACGGTTTTAGTGATCACATTGTTAACGATAAGCTTTCAATCGATCAAAGCCGCGATTGCAAACCCGGTAAAGAGTTTGAGAACAGAATAATTATCGTGAATAGTGAATCGTCAATCGTGAATGAAGAAAAGAATTTTTATGATCCGAACTGAAGAATAAGAATTAAACATTGTTGCGTCGCACACTTGTACATTTTGTTCTTTGTGCAATTCTATGACTTTGTGTCTTCGTGGTTCAAAAAAGTTCAACAATGTTCCAAACGTACAAGTGAGTGACACAACGAAGACGATTAAAGAACAAAAGCAGGTAACATAAAACTTAAAACTTCCTCTATGATAAAAAATTATTTCAAAACCGCTTTTCGTTTTTTACTAAAAAATAAAACGTTCAGCTTTATTAATATCATCGGGTTAGCTATTGGAACGTTATGTTGCTTATATATTGTATTGTATGTTGAAGACCAATATAGCTACGATAAACATGAGAAAGATGCCAAAGATATTTACCGTGTTACAACCTGGTTAAGTTTGCCGGGAGATGTACACAATAATTCAACCTGTTCACCACCCATTGCACCCGCTATCAAAAAAGATTTTCCTGAAGTGGAGCAGTTTACAAGAGTGATTGGTGACTTTAGCTCGAGCCAGCATCTGCTCAGGTATAAAGAAAAATCTATTTACGAAAAACAGGCAGCTTATGTTGACTCTACTTTTTTTGACATGTTCACTTACCACTTCACAAACGGGAATGCAAAAAATGTTTTATCGGAACCTTACTCAGTGGTACTACTGAAACCCACTGCTGACAAGCTTTTTGCGAATGAAGACCCTGTTGGAAAAGTAATTACCATTGATGATGACATGGGTAAACACGATTTTAAAGTAACAGGAGTGGCAGATGAAAGCCTTGGTAAATCAAATGTCCAGGCCAATATTTTTATTACGATGAACAGTGGGGGCGTTGGCGAATACGTTCGCCAAAATGACTCGTGGGCAGGAAATAATTTTACCAATTCTTTTATCAAATTATATCCGAATGCAAACGTCGCTGCTTTAGAAAAAAAACTTCCTGCTTTTTTATTGAAACACGGAGCAGGTCAATTGAAACAACTGGGTATGCAAAAACGTTTGCATCTTCAACCCATTGGTTCAATTCATACCACTACAGGTTATGAAGTTGAAATGACAAAAACAGTTGATCCTTCTTTTCTTAATATCCTAATATTGATCGCTGTGTTGATACAAGTTATTGCATGTATCAACTTTATGAATCTTTCTACAGCAAGAGCATCAAAGAGAGCAAAAGAAGTCGGTGTAAGAAAAGTGATCGGTGCCGAAAGAAGAGACCTGGTAAAGCAATTCATGAGCGAATCTTTTTTACTGTCACTCATTGGTGTGCTGATCGCATTGCCTCTGTTGATATTAGTGCTCCCTTATCTTAACCAGGTTACACAGGCAGATATTCATTTGTCTATGTTTAATGATTACCGGATCTGGTTATTGCTGGCAGGAATTATAATTATAACAGGTGTTGTAGCAGGCAGTTATCCAGCATTTTATTTATCTGCCTTCCGTGCAATCAAAGTTATTAAAGGAAATTTTACCAGTCATGTTTCTGCAGCAGGCATACGACGCTCTCTTGTAGTATTTCAATTTGTATTATCAGTAATATTAATAGCAGGCATTATAGTTATTTACAGTCAGCTTAATTATATACAACATAAAGACCTTGGCTTCGATAAAAATCAAAAGCTCATTTTCAATTTTTATACGGGTGATTCAAGAAGTAAAATTGATGCATTTGCGGGTGACCTGCGGCAATTGGCAGAAGTAAAAGTTGTAAGCAAAGCGAATAATTATCTCGGAAAGTTTGTGCCACAGGATTATGGCGTTTACCTCGCTGGTGGTAGTGAAGCTACAGCAACTGATGCGCAAAATATTTCTACCGATGAATATTTTGCAAAAGCAAACGGCATTAAAATAATCAGCGGAAGAGATTTTCATTTATATGACTCAGGTAAAGTATTGGTGAATGAAACACTGCTGAAGCGTCTTGGATTAAAACCAGGGCAGGCACCGGGAACAAAGCTGTACGCACATTATCCTCCTGACCCGGAATTTTATGTTGAGATAGCCGGTGTGATGAAAGATTTTAATTATAATTCCCTGCACAATGATATAAAACCATTCATGCTTAGGTATAATCCACAACGTGATGATATTTCTCATGTCATCGTATCTGTTGGGAGTACAGATTACAAGTCATTGCTTTCAAAGATCGAAACAATATGGCATAAAGATCTGCCTGCTGTTCCATTTGAATATTCATTTCTTGATGATGAAGTGCAGAAACAATATTCAGCAGAGATCACACTTTCACGCATCATTAATTTATTTACCATTATGGCAATTTTCATTTCATGTCTTGGTTTGTTTGGTCTTGCTGCCTTTAGTGCAGAGCAAAGAAAAACGGAAATCGGAGTGCGTAAAGTCTTAGGTGCAAGTGTGCCGGGCATTGTTCAATTACTTTCGAAAGACTTTTTAAAATTAGTGATGATATCAATTGTAATTGCAACACCGGTTGCATGGTGGGCAATGAACAAATGGCTTCAATCATTTACGTACAGGGTTACCATCAGTTGGTGGATGTTTGCGCTTGCAGGTGTTATTGCAATTTTCATTGCATTGATAACAGTAAGTTTCCAGGCAATAAAAGCAGCGATTGTAAATCCTGTAAGGAGTTTGAGAACGGAATAAAAATCGTGAATGGTGAATCGTCAATCGTGAATGAAGAAAATAATTTTTATGAGCAGGATTGATCCATACAAAAAAATAATAATTATGATTAAACAGACATCACTTCTCCTGGTCTTTCTGGCATTCATTTTCCACGTTAGTGCACAGAAAACCCGTCATTATAATCTTGTTCAATTGTTAACTGAAAATAAACTGGATACTACAAAAACGGAAATGCACATACTAAATGACAACAATTATAAGCAAGCAATATCACTTAAAGGAACTGCATGGTTGAAAGATGTTTCATTTACAAAGGGAACCATTGAAGTTGATCTTCGTGGAAAAAATGTTTTTCTGCAAAGCTTTCTGGGCATTGCATTTCACAGCGTTAACGACAGTATTTATGATGTTGTGTATTTCCGTCCTTTCAATTTTAAACATGAAGATACATTGAGAAGAAAATGGTCAGTGCAGTATATGAGTATGCCCGGTTATGATTATGATAAGCTGAGAAAAGAACATCCGCTCGTTTATGAAAATGCAGTTACCCCTGTTCCAGGTCCTGATGACTGGTTTCATGCAACAATTATAATCTCAGATGATTCAGCGGCGGTGTATGTTAATCATTCTTCAACAGCATCCTTAAAAGTTCATTTGCTAAATAACCGAAGTGATGGAAAAATTGGCTTATGGTCATACACACCTGGCGTTAGCGGTGATTTTGCAAACCTTATAATTAAGCAATAACAAAAAGCTGCTGCATGAAGAACAAAACGTACAAGTGCCCGCCAGGCTGAACACTGCTCGGACAGGAGTGACACATCCGCAAATTCGGGATTGATTAAAGTACTAAAGCCTGTAACATAAAAAGATTTATGACGTTCAACATATAACTTAAAACTTCTTCCATGTTTAAAAATTATTTCAAGATCGCCGCAAGACATTTGGTAAAACAGAAAATGTATTCTGCAATAAAGATCGGTGGTTTTGCATTGAGCATTGCAGCATGTCTGCTGATTGCATTATATATAAAAGATGAATTGAGCTATGATAAAAACTGGGCAACCGCCGATCGCATTTACAGGATAACCGGCGAATATAAAATTAATGGTAAAGTTGAAACCGGTGCAGATTGGCCCGCGCCTATGGCAAAGGCATTGAAAGAAGATTTCCCTGAAGTGGAAAAGTCTGGCCGTTTTATGGACGCCCCACTTTTTTATGGAGCAGGCAGCAACCAGTTACGACGTGCTGATGTTCAACAAAACACATTTGAACAGCGATTTAGTTATGCAGACCAGGATATGCTTGATATACTGCAGGTGCCAATGGTGTATGGCGACAGGGCACATGCATTAAGCGAACCAAACACGATGGTTATTTCAAAAAGCAAAGCCGATAAATATTTTCCCAATCAAAACCCCGTTGGAAAAATAATGATTCTGAACAATGACAACAAGACCCTATATAAAATTGGTGGCGTAATGCAGGATTTTCCAAAGACCTCTCATATTCATTACGATTTTCTTTTAACAATGACGGGGCATCAACTCTGGGATGGTGAACAAACAACATGGATGGCGAGTAATTATCCAACTTATGTTTTGCTGAAGCCGGGCGCAGATCCTGCTCAATTTCAAAACAAGCTAAAGTTGATATTGACCAAATATTATGTTCCTGTTTTAAAAGAAAGTGGAGACAAGCAAGCCGATGATATTGCGAAGAATGCAAAACTTCTTATACAACCTATAACCGATATACGTCTTTACTCCGCCAATATTGATGATCGTCTTGATAAAGGTGATATAAGGTTTGTGTGGTTGTTTGGCGCGATTGCGGTTTTTATTCTTGTGATTGCCTGTATCAATTTTATAAATCTATCAACTGCAAAATCTGCTAACCGTGCAAAGGAAGTTGGGTTAAGAAAAGTAGTGGGCTCGCATCGCAGCAGTTTGGTAAAACAATTTCTCACCGAATCTTTATTGTTTAGTGTTTTGTCATTTGTGTTGGGTTTGTTGATCGCTATATTATTACTTCCTTATTTCAATATGCTTGCTGCGAAATCGTTAACCATTCCATGGACTGCATGGTGGTTACTGCCAATGATGATTGTAGCTGCGATTATCATTGGTGTTATTGCGGGTTTATATCCTTCTTTTTATTTGTCGTCCTTTAAACCCATCAATGTTTTGAAAGGACAGTTAAGCAAGGGCAGCAAAAATTCTATTCTTAGAAATGGATTAGTTATTTTTCAGTTTACAACTTCTATCATTCTTATTATCGGTACACTTGTTATTTACAATCAAACGAAATATATACTTAATAAGAAAGTTGGTTTTGATAAAGACCAGGTGTTGCTTGTGCAAGGAACAAATACGCTTGAAGATAAAATTGAAACTTTTAAAAATGAGTTACTGAAATCTTCTGAAATAAAAAGTGTTTCTATAAGTGACTATCTGCCTATCGCCGGCACAAAGAGAGACGGCAATACTTTTTACAAAGAAGGAAAAACAAAAGAAGATATTGGTGAGTTTGGTCAGAAATGGCAGGTGGATTATGACTATGTAAAAACAATGGACATGCACATAATTGAAGGAAGATATTTTTCAAAAGATATGGCTTCAGATTCTGCTGCAACAGTTATCAATCAAACGATGGCAAAAAAACTTGGTTTAAAAAAGCCGGTTGGTCGACGCATAGAAAATGGATGGCAAAAATTTACGGGGATAGGTGTAATGGAAGAGTTCAATTTTGAATCTATGCGGCAGGATGTAACACCGCTTTGCCTTGTGTTGGGAAAATATAATTCTTCTATCGTTTCTGTAAAGATCAGTGGTGCTGATACAAAGAGCGCTATCAGTTACGTATCATCTGTTTGGAAAAGTTTTTCTCCTAATCAACCCTTCCACTATACTTTTCTCGATGAAAGTTTTGCAAACATGTATGCAGATGTGCAACGTACAGGAAGCATCTTCACCAGTTTTGCAGTGCTTGCGATCATCATTGCATGTCTTGGTTTATTTGCTTTATCAGCATTCATGGCTGAGCAGCGTAATAAAGAAATCGGCATACGCAAAGTGCTTGGCGCAAGTGTAAGCGGTATTACTGCAATGCTGTCGAAAGATTTTGTGAAGCTGGTTATCATCTCAATCGTTATCGCATCTCCTGTTGCATATTGGGCAATGACAAAATGGTT
>Ga0137374_10002561_pt1 | contig 21285 bp, 19 predicted proteins | sample SagtaG_20_FD_104811 | JGI IMG/M metagenome (GOLD analysis project Ga0137374, IMG submission 104811) | Vadose zone soil microbial communities from Sagehorn Ranch, Mendocino, California, USA - Sage1_R_100_16 metaG | ecosystem: Environmental > Terrestrial > Soil > Vadose zone | place: USA... | reverse complement strand
GGCCGCCATGCCGATGCGGATCATGGCCTCGTACCCCGCGATGAGCGCCGTCAGCGCGTCACGGCCGCTGAGCCGATCCGACTCGGCGAGAGCCAGGACCGCCGGCACCAGGACGGCCGAGGCGTGACAGACCGAGTCCGCGTGGGTGTCGTCGAAATCGAGGCCGTGGGCGAGGGCGCCGTTGGCGAGAGCGGCCTGGGGCGGCGCGGCCCTGAGGATCGTACCCCAGACCGTGCTGAGTCCCGGGCCGCCCCAGCGGGACGCGAGCGCCATCACCGAGGGCGCGTGCTCTTCTCCTGCGCCCGCCAGCGCGCAGCCTATCGTGTCGAGCACGCGAAGGGCGGCGTTGTCCCGCACGGCCGCCGGGATGTCCTCGGCGCGCAGGCGCGCGGCCCACTCGCCAAGTGTCTTGGCTGCCGGCTCCATCTATGCCTTCCGGCGCGGCAGCGCCACGATGGCCGAGCCCTTGGCGGTAATTTCACTTCGCTGGTTTTCGGCCTGGAGGTCAACATCCACGAGCGCCAGGCCGTCTTCTTCGCGCTTGCCGGTCACGACGCCGCGGCACCAGGTCACGTCGCCGATGAGGTTGTGGCGGCGCACCTGGGCCGAGAGCCTCCGGAGCAAGCCGTCATTGCCCATCCAGTTGGTCGCCACGTGCCCGAGCCACGCCACCCGCTCCGGGCCGTAGTCATAGGCGCCGGGCACGCCCACCGACCGCGCGAAGGGCTCGTCCCAGTGGACGCGCTCGGGCGGCTCGGGCACTCCGAACGCATTGGGGATGCCGAGCGCGGGATGGCGGTCGATGAGATCGAACGCCAGCCCGTGCGCGCGCACGTAGAGGCTGCCCCATCCCTGGACGAACGCCACCACGGACGTCACGGTCAGCGGGCCCTTGCAGACGGTCGGCAGGCTTTCGCCCACGTGGACCTCGTCCCAGAACCGGGGCTTGGCGCCGCGGATCTCTTCGTTACGGTACGCGCGGGCGATGTGCTCGATCTCCTCCTCACCGTACCGGTGCGGCGCGGCGTCCTTGTACTTGCCGCGCTCTCGCGCCGTGTCGCGCTCGGTCCTGAAGCACCACGAGTCGGCCTCGCAGACGGCCTCGCCGCGCTGATTCGTGAAGGTCGTGCGGTACACCTGCTGGACGGCCCGCTTGGCGAACGCGGAGGGTTTCTCGATCACGTCCTTGAGCACGCTCTCGCCGATGATCCTGTCGTCCTCGCGAATGGCGCGGTGCCAGCGGAAGTCGGTCCCCGCGTACATGGCGTGGATGCCGGGCAATCCGCCGACATAGCCCGAGACCACGCGGTCCATCGCGAAGAGAATGGTCGGCGGCGCCGTGCCCGCATCGGCCCAGAACGGATTGCGGTCGCCGATGCCATGGGCCCAGTGCCGGATCGCGTCCCGCGTCGCGACTTCTATGTACGCCTCGGGCCGGCGAACGGGCCGGCCGATGCGCGCTCTCAACTCCGCCAGCGCCTCGGGAGTGATCGTGGGGAATCGTGTGGTCGCCGACATGGAGCGATTGTGAGCACGGCCCCGCCGCGCGTCAAGGAATGTTGTAGCATCCCGCCATGCGGCGCCACCCTCCGTCGGCCTCGTCCTTGCCCCCCTTTTCCTCCCGCTGAAGCCTTTCCCACCAAGCACCCGATTTCGTGTATTGTCTGTCCCACCCCCGCTCCGGCTCATCGGAGGGGAAACGCTGACCAGGACGGGAGAACAAGGCCGTGCCCGACTTCATGGATCCGGCAAGCGGCGTCTTCGGGGAGGAAGCCTTCCATCAGCTCTTGACCCGGGAGGCCTCCCGCGCCACCCGCTACCAGGACTTCTTCTCGGTCTGCCTCGTGCGCCCGGACGGCACGGGGCCCGAGCCCGACGGCGCCATGCAGCAGGCGCTCGCCCGCAAGATCACGCAATTCCTCCGCTCCACGGACGTGGTCGCCCGGATCCGGGAAGGCATCGCCATCCTGCTGCTGAACACGCCGGACGCCGACGCCGCGCGCGTGGCCGAGCGCATCCGCGCTCTTCTCGAGAACGTCTCCTTCCAGTCGGACCCCGCCGGGGCTGCGCGGAGCGTGACGCTCTCGATGGGACTCGTCTCCTTCCCGCGCGACGGCCACAACGAGACCGTCCTCCTCACGCGAGCCCAGACCCGCCTCAAGGAAGCCGCCGAGCGCGGCGGCAACCAGGTCGTCGCCAGCGACGCCAGCTAGTCCGCGCGCCGCAACAAACGAAAAGGCCGGGGATCTCTCCCCGGCCTTTGGCGTGTGCGATGGTGGACGATACTGGACTTGAACCAGTGACCCCCGGCATGTGAGGCCGGTGCTCTGCCAACTGAGCTAATCGTCCGTGCGTGAGAAGTTACACACTTACAGGACGCGCGTCAACTACGCTCCGACCCCCTCGACTGTGCCCGAAATTGTGCCCGTGAGCCGGCGCGTGACGTCCTGGAGGTCGGTTATGGCATAGCTCTGGCCCTGATCTGGATAACGGCCTGGCGTGCTGCAGCAGAGATTCCTCCGCGCGATACAGTGTCGCGCCTCCTGCATGAAGGTCTTCCCCCGTCGGCGACGCTTCTGATCTTGCCCGGCGTATGCGGTCTGATCCGTCCGTTCTTGAGCGATCGGGCCGTGACGGCGGTTAGCTGGATGTTCGTCCTGTTGCTCCTGGTCACGGCCGTGTGGCCGGGCGGCGTGCTCTACGACAATGCCGAAGCACTGGTCATCGGGGCCGCCGCGATCAGGCGCCGCGTCTCCGAGTCGGCCGAGCGCCCGGGACGTGCGTACCAGAAATGCGAGGCGCCGAATTCGGCGACGGCCAAGTTCTGCACCGATTGTGGCACATCGCTGGAGCAGCCTGCCAGTCGCGATGACCGGGTTACGGTCGTGAGCGAGAAGGAACGCTCGTCCACGGAAGTGAGGCGTTCTGCCTAGGACCCACCAACACCCGTCAGAGCGCCCTTACCGGAGAGACGGTCATGGCACGCAACGCCTTCGCCGATCACACGCGCCGGGTTTTCCTGCGCATTGCAGGGAGCGGTCTGGCAGTTCTCGCGGTCGTGGCCCGGCCGGACATGTCCATGGCGCAGATGCCTGGCCCGCCGCTGAAGATCGGCATGGTCGGTGCCGGACGTGAAGGCGGCACGCTCGGCACGCTGTTCGTCAAGGCCGGCCACCCGGGGATGTTTTCGTCGCGCCATCCCGAGGAGCTGAAGGGCCTCGTTGCCGGCCTCGGGTCGCTCGCGCAGGCCGGCACGGTCGAGCAAGCGATCGCCTTCGGCGATGTCGTGGTGATCGCCGTTCCCTACACGGCGATCGAGCAGATCGGCAAAGATCATGCCGGCACCCTCATTCGCGAGATCGGGTTCGAGCCCGTTCTCGTCGGTGGGCTGGCCATGGGCCGGCATCTGGTGCCGGGCACGCCGCTTGGAGGCGAGCACACGCCGGCACAGATTCGACAGATCGCCGGCAGCCTGCAGTGAGCCAAGCCTGACCGACTCCAGCGGCCTCCCTCCCGTCGACTCTCCGGCAGGCTGCATCGAGCGGGACGGCTGTATCGTCGCCTATCAGCTGTCTGCAGCGGACTTGGACTTTCGGGGGGCGGTGTCGCGGAAGCGATTCCGACTGGCAAGAGCGGCAACGACCTCCGGAATCGCCGGCTTGACGAGGAATTCGTCGAACCCTGCTTCGTGAGCGCGCTGGCGGTCCGAGTCCTGCCCGTAGCCGGTGAGGGCCACCACCAGGGTGTCCTCGAGCCCGGCCATGTCGCGAAGGTGTCGGACCGTCTCGTAACCGTCCATGCCCGGCATGCCGACATCCAGAAACACGACCTGGGGCTGAAAATCTCTGGCGATCTCGAGAGTGGCAGCGCCGCTGTGGGCCACTCGCACCTCGTGGCCCGCCCCGCGCAGCACGATGGCGAGGGTCTCGGCGCCGTCGACATTGTCATCCGTCACGAGAACTCGACGTGGCACAGGCTCCGAGACCGCCAATTCACGCCCAGCGGCTCGAACCGGTGCCTGGGGCCGTTCCCGGAGCGCGGGAAGACGGACCACGAACTCGCTGCCCCTGCCAAGGCCCGCACTGTTGGCTTCCACGCTTCCTCCATGGAGCTCGACCAGATGCCGGACCAGCGTCAGCCCAATTCCCAGTCCGCCGGTCGCACGAGTGGACGAGGAGTCCGCCTGCATGAACAGGTTGAACACGCGGGAGAGGTGCTCCGGTGCGATTCCCATGCCGCTGTCCCTGACTCGAATCACGACGTCGCTCGGCGAGGCGGACCGGTCTTCGACGGTGAGCCAGATCTGTCCGCCGTGTGGCATGAACTTCGAGGCATTGTTGAGCAGGTTGCCCAGAATCTGCTCCAGCCGGAACACGTCGGCCTCCAGGTATATGCCCTCGGTCGGAAGCGAGAGCGTCAAGGTCTGGCCGCGTGCCTTGAGCCGGTGCTGGCTCGTCTCGACGGCCCGCTCGATGACCGTCAAGAGTTCCACCGGCTCTTTGCGAAGAGCGATCCTCCCTTGCGTCATCCGCGACACGTCGAGGAGATCGTCGACCAGCCGCGACAGGTTTTGGATCTGACGGCTCATGACCTCGCGGGCTCGATCGAACATGGCGGGAGGCGCGCCCAGCTGCCTCGTGATCTCCAGGGCATTGCTGAGGGGAGCCAGGGGATTGCGGAGCTCGTGTGCGAGCATGGCCAGGAACTCATCTTTGTTCCGATCGGCCACCACGAGCTCCTCGGCGCGCTGGCGTAGCGTTTCTTCCATTCGCTTGCGCTCGGTGATGACATGGTCGGTCTGGAAGACGAGGGCCGGCCGGTCCTCGCTCCGCTCCATGACCATGCGGCTCTCGACCACCACGCGCTCGCCGTCGCTTCGCGCGTGCGTGAGCTCCCCGGTCCAGTGCCCCTCCCTCTGCAGGGCGCTCACGTAGACGTCTAGCGGCAGTGACGTAGCGAGCAGCTCGTGGCTCGCGCGGCCCATGGCCTGGGCCTTCGTAAAGCCGTAGGCCGCCTCCGCCCCTTGATTCCAGTAGGTGATCCCGTCCCCGAGCTCCCACATGAAGATCGGCTCCTCGGTCTGCTCCAGCAGCCCGCTCTGCCGCCGCTGGATCTCCTGATCGCGCCTCAGGGCATCCACATCGATCAGGATCACCAGCACCCCATCGATCCTGTTGTCCAGGGTCCGGTACGGGCGGAGGCGCAGGATATGCCACCGGCCTTCCTTGTCACGAACCTCGAGCTCCTTCACGGTCACGGTGTCGACGACCTCGATCATGAGCTGGGTCAGGTTGGGGACACCGATGCCGAGCTGGATGTCGGTGATGCTCCGGCCCACGTCGGCGGCGATCAGGTTGAACATCTTCTCGGCCAGGGGCGTGAACCTCCGGATCCGCAGATCCGGTCCCAGCATCACGATGGCCAGGTGGGCGCTCGCCAGCAGGTTGAGGAAATCGTTGTTGCTCTGGCCGAGCTCGACGTTGCGATGCTGCAGCTCCTCGTTGACGGTGGCCAGCTCCTCGTTGCTCGACTCGATCTCCTCCTTGGAGGTCTCCAGCTCTTCGTTGATGCTCTGGAGCTCCTCGTTGGTAGACTGCACCTCCTCGTTCGAGGACTGCAGCTCCTCGTTCGCCACTTCTTGCTGCTCGATGACGGACTGGAGATATTCACGGGTGGCGGCCAGCTCCTGCGTCAGGCGGGTCGTCTCCCGCTCGCTCGTATCCCGTTCTCTCCCAGGGATTGGGACTGCCACGCCGGCTTTCCGCCGATCCGATACCTCCGGCCGGTGGCGGCCCTTCGCGGCCGCCATCGCGTCCTCGAAGAGGACCAGGAAGTACGGGCCGGCTGCCCCACCGTTTCTCTTGATGGGGATCACGAGAACGTCGACGTACCGGTAGCCCCCGTTTGATTTGACCCGCAGGCCTTCCTCGCGGACCGGCGCTTCTTCGCGTGTGGCCTTGGCGAGAGCCCCCCGCACGCCCACGAGCAGACCCTCCCGGAGCATCTTGAGGAGATTCAAGCTGGCCTTGCCGGGTGCGGGCGCGAGAAAGAGGCCGGTGTCCCCCCGAAACTGCAGGACCTCGAGGTCGGCACTGACGAGCACGCTGGCCGGCACGTACCGCGTGAGGAGAATCCGATCGGCCTCCCGTTGCGCGTCCACACCCGCCGCGCCGAGCTCACGCCGCGACTGACCGTCGGGTCCTCTCTCCGTTGCGGCCTGGGCCGGGAACAGGCTCGGGATCACCCGCGATGGACCAGGCCGCCTCGAATAGATCTTGTGCTTGGCGTCCTCGACGTCGAACACATCTCGATAGGACCCGAGAGTCTCCGAGCTTCCCAGCCAGAGCACGCCGTGTGGCTTCAACGCGTACTGGGCCACTCCCACCACCTTCTGCTGCAGCGTGGGCTCGAGGTAGATGAGGAGGTTGCGGCAGGTGATGAGGTCGATCCGGGAAAAAGGCGGGTCTGTCAGTACGTTGTGGCGGGCGAATACCGTGGTTTCCCGGATGGACTTGCTGATCCGGTAACTGCCGTCGGACTCGACGAAGAACCGCTGCAGTCGCGCCGCGGAGACATCCTGAGCGATCGTCCGCGGATAGAGGCCCACGCGAGCCTTCTCCACACCCGCCCCGTTGAGGTCCGTGGCGAAGACCTGCAGGGGGATCTGCAGTCCCGCCGCCTCCGTGAACTCGGCGAAGGCGATCGCGATGGAATAGGCCTCTTCTCCCGTCGAGCAACCGATCGACCAGACGCGCACCGGTTCATGACGGGAGCGATCCTTGGTCAGCTTCGGAAACACGCTGGCCTTGAGCACCTCGAAGGCTTCCGGATTCCGGAAGAAGCTCGTCACGCTGATGAGCACGTCACGATAGAGCGCGTCCACCTCGCCGGGATTGCCCTGGAGGAATCGGGCGTAGTCGGTCAGCCCCTCCAGCTTGTGAAGAACGGCGCGGCGGATGATGCGTCGGTAGAGCGTGTTCCGCTTATAGCTGGCGAAATCGACGCCGCTGGCGACGCGCAGCAGCTCCAGTATTCGTCCGAGGGCTGGCTCCTCGGGCAGGCGTTCTTCACCGTCGGGGGCCACAAAGGGATGCCGGCTGATCCGGGCGATCTCTTGGGCGATCTTGCTGGGCGGCAGCACGAAGTCGACGCAGCCGGCCGCCACCGCGCTGTGCGGCATGCTCTGGTGCTGGGCCGTGTCGTCCTGGGCGAAGGTGATGCCGCCCTCCGCCTTGATGGCCTGGAGCCCCAGGGTGCCGTCGGTGGCGGTGCCGGAGAGGATGACCCCTATCGACCGATGGCCCTGCTCCTCGGCCAGCGTGCGCAGGAAATGGTCGATGGGACGGTGCTGGCCCCTCGGCTCCGTGCGCGGCGACAGCTCCAGCATCCCCCCGGCCATGCTCATGGTCACGCCGGGCGGGATGACATAGACGCGATTCGCCTCCACCTCCATATGATTCGTGGCCTCATCGATCGGCATGGCAGTGGACCGGGCCAGGATGTCGACGAGCATGCTCGGATGGGTGGGGTCGAGGTGCTGGATCAGGACAAAGGCCAGACCTGTATCGGCCGGCAGGGCGCGAAGGAGCTGAGTGAAAGCCTCGAGCCCTCCGGCGGAAGCGCCAATGGCGACGACTGGAAGGGGGACACCGCTGTCTGGCCGGACTTCCTCTTCGATCACCGGCTGCTGGCGGGTGTGCGGCGACGCCCGCCGGGGACGCGATTTAGCCTCGCGTTTCCTTGCGGCCACCTCAACCCCCCTCTGTCATTTCCATGGGACGAGGGACCGAAGTGTGGCGCAGTCCCCACACGAACGCAAGCGCGATCCCGCTTCCCGGTTACGTACCCGCCGACGGCGGAGCCGCGTGGAAATTGCGTGAGCTTGGGACGAGCCGCTCGCTCATCAGGCGCCGGCAAGCTTCCTCCGCGCACGGATCCACGCAGAGCGCCTCTTCGTACCAGGTGACGGCCGCCTGCGGTCATCCGGCTCACACCGCCGGGCCACGCGCAGGATCTGGCGGAGCAATCGACGGCGAAGTCCATCCGCCAGCGTCGCGGCCTTGGAAAGGCCGTGATCCGCATCATATTAGATCCGGCCCAAACCTACCCCACTCTACCCAAGAGGACAAACGAAAACCCCTCGGCAAGTTGGCGACTTACCAAAGGGCGTTGTGAGCGACGCGAGCATGTGAAGCCGGTGCTCTGCCAACTGATCTAATCGTCCAAGCAGGGTTACGTTACACACATGCCGCCCGGGCGTCAACCATGGCGCCGCGACCGAGGAGAAGCTTGCCGCTCCGCCGGGGGCGGGTGTAAGCTCGTTTCACTGCTCGCATTCCCACGTCGGCACGATGGAGGATGGATGATGCATTTGCTCGGTACATCGCTGGCGCTGTCGGTGCTGCTGGCCGCCGCGCCCGCGGTGGCGCAGCCCACGCCAGTCATAGAAAAGGGTTCCTCCGTCAAGATCGAGTACACGCTCAAGGACGACAACGGCGCCGTGCTCGACACCAACGCCGGCAAGGACGCGCTGGCCTTCACCCAAGGGGCGCAGCAGATCATCCCGGGCCTGGACAAGGCGCTCCTCGGCATGAAAGCGGGCGACAGCAAGAAGGTCACGGTCAAGCCGGAGGACGCCTACGGCGCGCTGGATCCCAAGGCCGAGACCGAGGTGCCCAAGGATGCGCTGCCGCAGGGCGGGGCCGTAGTGGGCACGCGCCTCCTGGCTCGCGGCCAGGACGGCCGGCCGCGTCCCGTCACCGTGAAAGTCGTCAAGGACACGACCGTGGTCCTCGACCTCAACCACCCGCTCGCGGGCAAGACGCTCTTCTTCGACGTCAAGGTGGTCTCGGTCGAGCCGCCCGCTACCGCCAAGTAGATCCAATCCGTGAGCACACGCGCGAGCGATCTTCCCTTCGACGCCGTTCGTGCGCCGGCCGAGGCACTCGGCCTCAAGCGCGCGGCGCTTTGGGCATTGCTGGTCTCGAAGATCGTCACGGGCTGGGGCGTGCAGTGGGACATCCAGTGGCACGTCCTGATCGGGCGCGACTCCTTCTGGATCCCGCCGCATCTCATCACCTACGCGGGGGTCAGCGCGGCCGTGTTCCTCTCCTTCGGCATGCTCTTCTGGGAGACCTGGCGTGGAACCGGCGGCGTGAGGGTGCTGGGACTGTCGGGCAGCCGGGGCTTCCACCTGGCCGCCTGGGGCATCGCGGTCACCATCCTCGCCGCGCCCATCGACGATGTCTGGCACCGGCTCTTCGGCATCGACGTGACGCTCTGGAGCCCGCCGCACCTCATGGGCATCCTCGGTGCCGTCATCAATGCCTGGGCGTGTCTCATCATTGCGAGGGAGGTGTTCCCCGAAGGCGGGAGCACGCGTCTCGCCGCCATGATCCTCACGGGCGCGGGGCTCTACGGCAGCCTTCACCTCGTCGTGGACCCGTCCTTCCGCATCGCTTACCTCTACGGCGGCGTCCGCTTCTTCACCTTCGCGGTCTTGGCATCCCTGCTCCTGCCGTCGGCCCTGGTGCCGACGGCGCGGCTGTCGGGAAACCGCTGGGCGCCGGTGCTCGTCCTCGTCCTCGTGGCGCTCGTCGGCGCGGCGGGGCTTCAGATCGCGCGCGTGGGGTTCGAGGTGATCCAGCCGGTGTCCGTCATCGCAGAGGAGATCGCGAAGGATCCGACCTCACCCATCGCCATAGCCAACATCACGGCGAGGAAGAACGGCATGACGCCTGGACGGGTTGGCGGCCTGCCGCTGCTTTACATGGGCCTGGCGGGGGTCATCGCGATGTCGCTGGTGGACGCCCGCCGCCGGCCCGTCGCAGCCACCCTGGCCTACAGCCTTCTTCTCTTCATCGTCGGCGGCTGGCGCATCTCCGGGCTGCCGGCCCTGGCTCCCATGACGCCGGGCATCGGACCGACCCTCGCCGCCTTCGTGATCACCGCCGCGGCCGCCGTCGTGGGTGGCCTAGCCGCGAAGCGGCTCTCGGACTCCCTCTGAGCACCGCGACGCCGAAGTCGGTCGTCATCACGGGCGCCTCGACCGGCATCGGCGCGGCCTGCGCGCTCCATCTGGACCGGCTCGGCTGGAGAGTCTTCGCGGGCGTCCGCAAGCAGGCCGACGCCGAGACGCTCAAGGCCAAGGGCTCGCCGCGGCTCACTCCCATCTCGCTCGACGTCATGGATACCGTCTCGATCTCGACGGCGGCGAGCGCGGTCGCTGGCGCCGTCGGCCAGACGGGGCTCGCGGGGCTCGTCAACAATGCCGGCATCGTCGTGCCGGGACCGATCGAGTTCCTTCCCCTTGCCGATCTGAGACGGCAGCTCGAGATGAACGTGGTCGGCCAGGTCGCGGTGACGCAGGCCTTCCTGCCTCTGATCCGGGCGGGCCGGGGTCGCATCGTCAACATGGGGTCGATCTCGGGACGCATGGCCACGCCTTTCACGGGCGCCTACAGCGCCTCCAAGTTCGCTCTCGAAGCGCTGACCGACGCGCTCAGGCTCGAGCTCGCGCCCTGGGGCATCTCGGTGTCCATCGTCGAGCCGGGCGCCGTGGCCACGCCGATCTGGGAGAAAGCCGCCAAGACGGCAGAGGCAATGGTGCGCGCGGCACCGCCGGAGACCCTCGTGCTCTACGCAGAGGCGATCCAGGCCGTGAGGAACACGGCGGCGCGCGAGGCGAAGAACGCCGTCGCTCCGGTCGACGTGGCGCGCGTCGTGGAGCACGCGCTCACTGCCGCAAAGCCAAGGACTCGCTACGTGGTCGGTCGCGAGGCCAAGATCCGTGCGGCGATGGCGCTCTTCGTCCCCGATCGTGTCCGCGACAACCTGGTCGTCAAGGCCATGGGCCTGCCCAAGACCGCGCCCTCGGCTCCGCCGAAGGCCGGCGAAGGAGCCTGGGGCTGAGCGTCATTCGCAGCGGACCTCGATGTCGCAGCCCTCGGCTTTGAGCTCCAGGAGAACGCGGCGAACTCGGTCGACGAACCGGCGCGCGGCCTCCTGCATCCTGTCGTAGCCCCTGATCACCAGCGTGTACGGTATGTCCACGTCGTTGATCTGGCCGCCGCAGATGCTGTCGGCGAGCGCGTCCAGGTAACGCGCGTGGGACTTCGGAGAGCCTACTGCGCGGAAGAAGGCGTCGTAAAAGTCGTCCTGGGTGCGCCAGTGGGCTCCGTCCAGGATGATTTCTTTCCTTGCCATGCGTGAACCCAAGCCCCTCACCCTGCCCTCTCCCCCGATGGGGGCGAGGGATATAAAGTCAGAAGGCTCCTAGAGCGTCCATGAGGTCGCGGGAGAAGGTGCCGGCGTAGACCTCCTCCACCGGGCCCTTGAGGCGGATGGACCAGTCGGGCCGCACGTCCACCTCGAGCGTGCCGCCGGGCATCCGCACCGTGACGAGCCCATGGTCGCACAATCCATTCTTGACCGCCGCGCACGCGACGGCGGACGACGACGAGCCCGACGCCAGCGTATAGCCCGCCCCGCGCTCCCAGATCAGGATGTCCACGCGCGAGCGCGACGCCACGCGAGCGAACTGGACATTGGTGCGGTTGGGAAAGGCCGGGTGGTGCTCGATCTGCGGACCGAGCGCCCTGCACCGCGCCTCGTCGAGCGCGTCCACGAAGACGACACAGTGCGGGTTGCCGACCGACACGGCCGTGACGAGGAGTGTCTCTCCGCCCACCTGGAGCGGCACCCTGACCACCTCGCGGTCCGGCCCGTTCATCGGGATCGCCGGTGCCACGAAAGTGCAGCGCCCCATCTCGACCGTGACGAGGTTCGTGCGCCCCTCGACGACGTGGCAGTGGCACTCCACGCGCCCGCCCTTGGTGTCCACGGTGAACTCGGGCTCCTTGACGTGGCCGTGGTCCCAGAGGTACTTGGCGAAGATCCGGAGTCCGTTCCCGGACTTTTCCGCCTCGGTGCCGTCGGGGTTCAGGATGCGGAGTCCGAAGTCGGCGCCCGTCCAGGACGGCACCTTGAGGAGGATTCCGTCGGAACCCACGCCCCAGTTGCGGTCGCAGATGCGCACGGTCTGCCGAACCGTCAGCGGCGCCGGCAGGTCGCCTGCATTGATGACGATATAGTCGTTGCCGAGCCCGTGGCCCTTGACGAACGGGATCATGCCCTTGCGCTCTCGCGGCGCCGGCCGATGTAACTGAGAATGCGCTCCGGGAGCCCACGGACGTCGCTCGGCAGACGACGCCGCCACTTCCGGGCGAAGCGCGCCATGGCCTGGCGCCGCTGCTCGAGGTCCTCGGCCGCTGCCATGGGCGCCCGCTCGCCGGTGCGCGTGCCGCCGCCCCGGTGAACGAAGCGCGCATCCACGACGGCGCAGGTGAGGCCCCGCTCCCGTACCGCGAAAGAGAGATCGCGGTCGTAGCCGTGGAAGAATCCGTAGCCCTCGTCGAAGCCCCCGATCTCATTCAAGAGCGCGCGCCGGAGGCAGAGGCAGACGCCGTCCACCGCCGCCACCTCGACCACGGGCGCCGTCATGCGAGGGTCCCCCGCGAGGCAGTGGACGATGGTGCGCCCGACGTAGCGGCCGTCACGTCTCATCCGTCGCGCGCCGTAGAGGCCCGCGAGGCCCACCCGGCTGCCGTCGCCGAGGGCCACCTCCAGGCGCTCGAGCCACGCGGGCTCGCGCATCTCGGTGTCGTTGTGGAGGAAGCAGAGCACCTCGCCGCAGGCCAGCCGCGCTCCCTGGTTGAGCGCGCTGATCAGGCCCACGTTGACCGCGTTGCGCGCGTAGCGGAGCGGGTACGGCAGGGGGAAGCCGCGGAAGTAGGCCTCGGTGCCGTCGGTCGATCCGTTGTCCACCACGCAGAGCTCGAAGGGCACGGTGGTCGGCAGGAGACTCTCCAGGCAGGCCCGCGTGAGCGCTTCCTGGTTGTGGACGACCAGGACGACGCTGGCAGCCGGGCTAGCGCTGGGCGAGCGGGACGTACTTCTCGTCCGTCAGGCCCGTGTAGTCGGAGCGCGGCCGGATCAGCCGGTTATTGCCGTGCTGCTCGAGGACGTGCGCCGCCCAGCCGGCGACGCGACTCATGGCGAAGATCGGCGTGAACTGGTCCGTGGCGATGCCCATGGACGCGTAGGCCGCGCCCGAGTAGAGATCCACGTTGGGGAAGATCTTCTTCTCCGTCGAGACGACGCGCGCCATGATGTCGAGGATCTCGACATTGGCGGTGCTGCCGGCCTGCCGGCCGAGCTCCAGCGCCAGGCGCTTGAGATGCTTGGCCCGCGGGTCCTCCACGCGGTACACGCGGTGGCCGAAGCCCATGATGCGCGCCTTGTCGGCGAGGGCTTGGCGGATCCAGCCTTCGGCCTTGGCCGGGTCCTTGATCTTCTCCACCATCAGCATGACCTGCTCGTTGGCGCCGCCGTGCAGCGGCCCCTTGAGCGCGCCGATGCCGGACACGACCGCCGAGTGGATGTCGGACAAGGTCGCGGCGGTGACGCGCGCGGCGAAGGTCGAGGCGTTGAACTCGTGGTCGGCGTGGAGGATCAGGGCGACGTCGAAGGTCTTGGTGGCCAGCGGGGTGGGCTTCTTGCCGCTCATCATGTAGACGAAGTTGCCCGCCAGGGAGAGCTTGGGGTTGGGCGCCACCGGCGCCTTGCCTCGGCGAATGCGATCCCAGGCCGCGACGAGCGTGGGCATCTGCGCCGTGAGCCGGATGGACTTGCGCAGCGTCGCCTCGCGGGAGTTGTCCGCCGCATCCGGATCCCAGGCCGAGAGCGCCGACACGCCGGTTCTTAGAATTTCCATCGGCGTCGTCTTCTTCGGGAATTGCCGCAACATGCTGACGAGCTTCGGGGGTAGCTTGCGGTTGGCGGTCGAGGACAGCGCCTTGACGTGGGCATCCATCTCCTTGCGCGTCGGCAGCCTGCCGTACCACAGGAGGTAGGTCACCTCCTCGAAGGTCGACTGCCCGACCAGGTCATCCACATCGTAGCCCCGATAGACCAGGCGGCCCTTCTGACCGTCGATGAAGCAGATATCCGAGGGAGAGACGACAACGTCTTCGAGACCGGCCTTCGTGGGATTGACGGCAGCGTCGCTCATGGCTCCACCCAGTCTCCTCGGCGCATGGGATGACAGCGGTTGACTTGTATCACACGGCCCGTCCCGGGGCAAGATCTCGCCCCGCCGCGCGTCCGCCTCTATACTTCCGGGATGGATCTGCCCGCTCTCTCCGTCGTGGAGTTCTACGACCGGCACCCGATCAGCGAGGGTCAGGTCGTGGACGCGCTGCGCCGCCTGGGCAAGGACCTCGAGCGGCTCGAGCCCGAGGACCTGTACGATCTCGACCAGGATCACTACGGCGGCCTCGAAGCCGTCGAGGCGCTGGCGCGGCGCGCCCGCATCGACGCCACAGGCCGCGTCCTCGACGTCTGCGCCGGGCTGGCCGGCCCCGCGCGGTTCATCGCGCGCCGCTGGGGGGCGCGCGTGACGGGCATCGACCTCTACCCGGAGCGCGCGGCTGGCGCCCGCCGCCTCACCGCCCGCGTCGGTCTCGGGCGGCTCGTGCGGATGGTGCGGGCGGACGCGCAGAGCCTGCCCTTCGCCCCGGCCGCCTTCACCGCCGTGGTCAGCCAGGAAGGGCTCCTCCACGTGCCGGACAAGGGCCGGGCGCTCGCCGAATGCGGCCGCGTGCTGCTGCCGGGCGGCCGCATCGCCTTCAGCGACTGGATCGCCACTGCGCGTCTCTCGCTCAACGAACGGCATCGCCTCGAGCAATGGATGGCTGCCGTCACGCTGCAGAGCATCGAGGGCTACAAGACCCTCCTGGCACGGGCCGGGTTCGGCGCCATCCAGGCCGAGGATCTTTCGCCGGAATGGGTCGGCATTCTCAGGCGACGGCGCGAGATGTTTCGCGGAATGCGCGCGGATACCGTCGCGCGGCTCGGGCAGGCGCGCTACGACGAGTACGACCAGCTCTACGCCTTCTTCGTGGGACTCGTGGAAGCCGGCAAGCTGGGTGGAGCGCGCTTCAGCGCAACAGCCGGTCCAGGAACTTCTTGACGGCGACGGGGTCCTTGACGTTGGCGCCCGTCGGCAGGACGCGGAACGACCCGCCGCTGCCCGTCACCTGGGCGCGGAACTGTCCCCCGCTCTGGGTGATCACCACCGCCATGTCAGTGCGGCCGTCCGCCAAGCCATAGGTGCCCGCCGCGGTCATCTTGAGCTCCTTGCTCTGGTAGACGAGATCGTCCGTGCGCACGACGCCGTTGGTGATCCGGTAGGTGCCGGTGATCGTCTGGAACTCGAGCGCCGTCCTGCCGGGGCCCGAGAAGTCTCCTCGGAGCGCCCGGTCGATCATGCTGCCGGACTGGAGGACCTGGCGGACGAGCGCGAGAGCCCCTTCACCCACGACGCGGCCCGAACCGACCGTGAAGCGGCCCGTGCCGTTCATGGTGCGCCACATGTCGGCCGTGCGCATCGCGAGGTCGCCGCCCAGGTCGAGAGGGCCCGACACGGCGAAGGCCTGACAGAGATAGCCCTGGAGCACCGGCAGGAGCTCGAGCTTGGCGATCTTGATGTCACCGAATGTCAGGAGGGGCGAGGGCTCGGCGAGGCCGGCGGTGACCTTGAGGGCGACCGTGCCCTTGCCCACCGCGGCCTGGAGCGGGGCGCTCTCGAAGAAAGAGGGCTTCAGCAGCACGGGCACGCGCACGCCCTGGATCTCGAGCTGGCGCCGCTTGGGCGCCGGGCACTGCGGCCGGTCCTGCGAAAGCGTCACGCGAGAGAGATCGATCTGCCCCGTTGCCCCGGGCCGCGCGGCGGTGCCCGACACCTCGAGCTTGCCCTTGACAGGACCCGAGACGACGGGCGAGGCGAAGAGAAACGCGCTGGCGAGTGACGCGATGTCGTCGCCCTCCAGGCTCAGGGAGCCCTTGATCGGCGTCTCGGCCGCCCGCAGGCCCACGGTCACGCGCATGTCCCGCAGCGTGAGTCCGCTCGGCTCGAGCTTCGCATCGCCCCGGATGTCGAGGTCCGATGCGCCCACGCCCGAGACCGTGACATTGATCTTGTCAAGCTTGAGGTCTCTTTCCTTGAGACCGCGGCGCCTCACGTGCACGACGGCGTCAGTGAGCCGGATGCGCGAGACCATCACGCTGCCGACGGCCGCGCTACTGGGGAGACCCGGCACGGTGCGCGCTGGGGCCTTGGGCGGGCTCGCGGGGGCGGTCAGCGACGCGACGTTCCACCGGCCGCCATCCTCCACGAGCTCCACCCGCGCGCGATCGAGCGCGAGACTCGCCAGCTCGATCCTGAGCGAGAGCAGCGGCCTGACGCGCAGGCCGACGCGCACCTCGTCCACGCGCAGCAGCGGCGCCGAGCCAAAGCGCGGGTCGTCGGCGATCTCGAGCCCCTGGAGCTTGACGTTCGGCAGCGGCAGCAGGGACACGGAAATCGAATCGAACTTGACCGGACGCCCGAGGGCGTGCGCCGCCGTCTGCGAGATATAGGCGTGGATCGTCGGCGTGTCGAGCAGGCGCGGCAGGAGCGCCAGCGTCCCCAGCACCAACGCCACGAGGACAGCCGTAGCGATCAGCGACCGGCGCAGCCACCTCCGGCCGCGGTTCTGCGCGATGTTCACGCCCCCCTCGCGCTACGGGATCAGCAGGATCTTGCCGGTGGTTTTGCGACCTTCCAGGGCCTTGTGGGCCTCCGCGGCCTGCGCCAGCGGGAACTGGTGCTCGATCCGGAGCTTGATCTTGCCGTCTTTGATCCAGCCGAGGACCTCGCCGGCCCGCTGGAGGAGCTCTTCGCGGGCGGCGATGTGGTGGTTGAGGCTCGGCCGCTGGAGGAAGATCGAGCCGCGCACGTTCAAGACTTGCAGGTCGAGCGGCGGCACGGGCCCGCTGGCCGCGCCGAAGAGGATCATGTAGCCCCGCGGGCGAAGGCAGTTGAGACTCTTGTCGAAGGTGGTGGCGCCGACACCGTCGTAGACGACGTCCACGCCGCGTCCGCCGGTGATGCGCTTGACCTCGGGCTCGAAGTCCTGCTTGCTGTAGAGGATGACGTGCTCGGCCCCCGCCCCCTTCGCCAGCGCCGCCTTCTCCTCGGTCGAGACCGTCCCGATCACCGTGGCGCCCAGCATCTTGCCCATCTGGCACAGCAGGAGGCCCATGCCGCCCGCCGCCGCGTGGACGAGACAGGCATCGCCCTTTTTCAGCGGGTAGCTCGACCTCACGAGGTAGTGCGCCGTCATGCCCTGGAGCATGGCGGCGGCGCCGATCTTCGGCTCCACGCCGGGGGGAAGCTTCACGAGCCGGTCGGCGGGCACCACGTGCATCTGGGCGTAGGAGCCCGGCACGCCAGTCCAGGCGACGGTGTCCCCGGCCTTGACGTCGGTGACGCCGGCGCCGACGGCGGTGACGACGCCCGCGCCCTCGAGGCCGAGGATCAGCGGCAGCGGAGCCTTGTAGGTGCCCGTGCGGAAGTAGACGTCGATGAAGTTGACGCCGGCGGCGGCGAGCTTGACCAGGGCCTGGCCCGCGCCCGGCGTGGGCTCGGGCACGTCGTCGCACGTGAGCGCTTCGGGACCGCCCGGCGCGTGAATGCGTATGGCTTTCATGGCCGCCTCAGGCCTTGAGCAGCGCGCGGATTTCGCCGGCAACGGCCTCGCGCCACGCGTCGATCTTCTCGGCGCGGAACGCCTTGCGCACCTCGAGCATCTTGGCCTCGAGCTCCTCGGTCACCTTGGGCGGGCGCTCCAGCAGGCGGGCGACTTCGCTCATGTTCTCGTCGAAGAAGGCGAAGACCGGGATGGACCGGAACATGCCCTTGTTCAGGTACTGGTCCATCAGGTCGGGGTTCTTGTCGCGCAGGAACACGCGGGTCTCGATGTTCGGGTTGCCCTCGATGAGCTTGAGCAGCACGGGGACGTTGTACAGCGCGTCGCCGCACCAGTCCTCGGTGATGATCATGCACTTGAGCTTCTTGCCGAGCGACTCGAGCGCCTTCTTGTCCTCGGGCTTGACCTTGATCTCGCCGAGGAACTTCACGAACGTGTCCTTGTTGGTGCCCATCTGATCGAGGTACTGCTGCACCGTCATGCCCTGCGCGAACCGCTCCTTCGTGACCATCGGGTCTCCCTGTGGGCCGCGCCTACCGCATCGCGGCCAGATCAACGGTGAACTTCGCGACCTCCCGCAGGTCGGCGTCCTTGACCACCAGCACCACCCGGCCCTTCGGGTCGATCCCGGCGGCCGCAAACTCGTACACGCACTGCGCCGCGTACCGCCCGTCGTCCTCGCGGAGCGCGGTTCGCTCGTTCTGCACGAAGCTTGCCTTGACCTCCTGCGATCCCGCGAGGAGCGTCGGCGTGTAGAAGCGGGCGAAATCCGTCTTGCCGCCCCGCAGCGTCACGCGAAAGCTCAGCTTGCCCTCGGTGTCCTTCACCGCCGACTGGACGTCGCGCGGCTTGAGCTCCTGGCTGCGGAACGCCGAGTTGCGCGCCGCCAGCGCGAGCCGGTGGAACGGCGTCATCACGACCAGCGTCTGCCCCGAGGCGTCCGTGAGGCGCCACTCAGCGCCGAACTGCTCCTCGACGATGCTCTTCGTGCCCATGCGAATGGCTTGCTCGCGGTCCCGGTCCGCCAGCGCGAACGACACGGCCTCGCCGGGTGTCACGCCGACCAGCGCCACCGCCAGCACCAGGAACGGAAGACACCCGTACCGCGAGGTTCTCCGGCCCATGTGAACGCGTATTCTAGCACAGCGCCGGCTTGCCCTTGCGCCGGCCCGGGGGCCGCAGTACCGTCGGAGCATGCGCGTGCCCGTCCTCGCCGCCGCCGCGGCGCTCCTCGGCGCGGCCTGTGCCACCACGCCGTTCCCCGGGGAGCTGACACGTTCCGTGAACCGCGCGCTCACGCTGAGAGAACTCCGGGCCGACTCCCGGGCTCACATCGGCGCTCGCGTCATCCTCGGCGGGGACATCGTGGCGACGGTGCCGAGATCGGGCGAGACCGAGATCGAGGTTCTCTCCCGCCGGCTCGGGATTGGCGACGTTCCGGAGCGGGGCGACCGCACGGACGGCCGCTTCCTCGTGCGCACCCGCGAATTCCTGGATCCGGCCGTCTACGCGCGCGGGCGCCGGCTCACGGTGCTCGGGACGGTCGTCGGGAGCGAGCAGCGGCGCATAGGCGAGCTGCCCTTCGCCTATCCCGTGATCAGCGCCGAGCGGATCAAGCTCTGGCCCGTCGACACGCCCTGGGTGGGCGGCGAGTATCCGCCGCTGCAGCTTGACTCGCCGATACTTCCTCCCACAAGGTAGGCAACTCGTCGCACGCGTTTGTCATTTAACTGCGGGGGCCTCGACCGTGGTATCCGCTCGCCTCGCCTGCGGCTGCAGCTCGCCAGGCGGACCCCCGCACTCCCCCCTCTCGCGCCTCGGCTCGCCCTCGTCGGGCTCGCCGCCTCCGCGGTCGGGTCCGCGATCATTCTTAGGCCGGGCCTGCGGTCGGATCCGCGAGCCCTGCTTCTTACTTGCCGACGATGACGGAGGAGAAGGTCGTGGGGTCCATGTAGGTCGTCGCGACGCGCTTGATGTCCGCTGCGGTCACGCGCGAGATCCTGGCCTTGAACCGGTCGGGCCAGTCCAGGCCGAGCTCGTTCTCCTCCACCGCCACCAGGAGTGCCGCCATCTTGCCCGAGGTGTCCATCCTGAGCGGATAGCTGCCGATCAGGTACGATTTGGCCGACTGGAGCTCCTTCGCTGTCACGGCTTTGCGCCCCATGCGCGCCATCTCCTCCTTGACCAGGCGCACGGCCTCGTCCACGGACTCGAGCCGTGTCTGGAGCCCCACGAAGTAGGAGGCGCCGTAGCGACCGGGACCGAGGCCGCTGTAAACCGAGTATGCGAGCCCGCGCTCCTCGCGCACCTTCGTGTAGAGCCTCGAGGTCGAGCCGCCGCCCAGGATGTAGTTCGCGGCCACGAGCGAAAAGTAATCGGGATGGTCCTGGCGTATCCCCGGCCGTGCCAGCGATACCGTCGCCTGCGTCAGGTCGCGCTCGATGCGGCGCGACTCGACGGGTGGCGATGCCGGCGCCTGCGACATGCCGGGACGCGGCGCGGTCGGCCCGGTCCACGCGCCGAGCCTCGCCATGAGGTCGCGCCGGATTTCGTCGCGCGTCACGTCGCCCACGACGGAGATGATCGCGCCGTCGGGGCGGTAGTTCTCCCGGTGAAAGGCCACGACCTGCGCCCGCGTGAGCCGTCGCACCGACTCGACCGTGCCCAACACCGGACGGCTGTACGGGTGCCCCGGGAAGAGCAGCTGGGCCATCGCCCGGCCCGCCACGGTCTGCGGGTCCTGCTCCGAGCGCTGGATGCCTGCCGCGACCTCCTCGCTGCGTCGCTTGACCTCCGCCTCGGGGAAGACCGGCTGGAGCAAGACCTCGGCCAGGAGCTCGAGGCCCAGCGTCAGATCCTTCTTGAGCACGGAGAGCCCGACGGCCGCGCCGTCCTGCCCGGCGGCGCCCTCGAGGCTGCCGCCGACGAACTCGATGGCGCGGTCGAGCTCGGGCCCGGTACGCTTGGCGGTGCCGCGCGTCAGCAGGTCGGCCGTCAGGCTGGCGAGCCCTCCCGCGTCCGTCGGGTCGTACACGGAGCCGGCGCGCACGTAGACGCGCACCACCACGATGGGGATGGCCGGCCGCTCGGCCACGAGCAGCACCATGCCGTTGGGCAGGACTTCGCGGTGCGCGATCGGACCGGCGGAGGCCGGCAGAGCCAGCGCCACGAGCGCGACGCTGATCCAAACGCGGAGGGTTCGCATGGACACCCCCTTCAGTCGAGCGTCTTTCTGAACTTGAGCACGGCCAGCGAGAAGATCGTCACCCCGAAGATGATCAGCGGAATGAGGCTCGGCCACAGGTAGCTGAAGCCCACGCCCTTGAGCACGATGCCGCGGACGATGCGCAGGAAGTAGGTCAGCGGAATCACGGCCGAGAGGTACTGCGCGGCCACTGGCATGCCCTCGATCGGGAACAGGAGACCCGAGAGGTAGATTGACGGCAGGAATGTCAGGAAGGTCAGCTGCATGGCCTGCGGCACGGTGCGCGAGACGGCCGAGAGGAAGATGCCGATGCCGAGCGTACCCAGCATGAAGGCCGCGGCCAGCACGTACAGCAGCGTGAGGCTGCCCCGGATCGGGACGTCGAACACGTAGTGCGCCACGATCAGGGCCATCGTCATCTGCCCGTAGGCGACCACCAGGTTCGGGATGATCTTGCCCAGGAGCAGCTCCCAGCGCCGGATCGGACTC
>Ga0137374_10002554_pt1 | contig 21299 bp, 16 predicted proteins | sample SagtaG_20_FD_104811 | JGI IMG/M metagenome (GOLD analysis project Ga0137374, IMG submission 104811) | Vadose zone soil microbial communities from Sagehorn Ranch, Mendocino, California, USA - Sage1_R_100_16 metaG | ecosystem: Environmental > Terrestrial > Soil > Vadose zone | place: USA... | reverse complement strand
CGGGCTCGAGGCCCTCGTTCGCTGGCGCGATAGCAACGGGGAGATACAAAGTCCGAGCGAGTTCGTCGGGCTGGCCGTGGAGCTCGGACTGATCGACCACATCACGCATCTGGTGCTGACCGAGGTCGTGGCGGCGATGGATCGCATCGACGGTGCCTTCGGCGCGGGGACCACGATCAGCATCAATGTCGCGGCAAAGCAGGCCGGCAATGTTGGATTCATGCGTTCCTTTGCCGACGCACTTGAAGCCACCGGCCGCGCCGACCGTTTCATGATCGAGGTCACCGAGGATGCATTCTTGGCGAAAAACCAGTTTCAGACCGAAGTCCTGCCGATGCTGCGGCAACTCGGCGCCCGCGTCTCGATCGACGATTTCGGAACCGGCTATTCGTCGCTTTCCGCGCTCGCGGACATCACGGCCGACGAGATCAAGATCGACCGGTCGTTCATAACCGCCATTCACAATCGGCCGCGCAGCCAAAACGTCCTCAAGGCGATCGAATCTCTGAGCATTGCGCTCGGAATGACCGTCGTGGCCGAGGGAATCGAGACGTTCGAGGAGCTCGCGTACCTGCAGGCGGCGACGCGCATCCGCTACGCGCAAGGGTTTTATTTCGCCAAGCCGTTCTTCCTGGAGGATCTCACGCACGCGGGGGGTGTCGCGGCGGAGTCGCGTGCGGTTGCGATCGCCCGCGGACTGCCCGAGAGCCGCGGACCGCGCGCATCAGGGACCGTTGGTGCGCGTTACGCGCGCCAAATCTGATGCAAGCCACGCCGGTTCGACGCCGCGCGTTATACGGAATCCGGCTGATCGGTTCGGCCGCTGCTTCGAGACGCCCCTTAAGCCTCATCCTGATTATTGCATGGTTGGAGTGAGCGAAGTCACTTCCCAGGCCATCGGCCTTGCTCTCCGGCGGATGCATCGGAGTGCGGCCGATCCGAGGCCGACCTCTTCAACAGCTTGAAGCGGTCGGGATCAAGCCCGAGGCTCGGCTTGACGGCTTCCTGGTCGGCCGGAGTTCGCGCAGCCAGCGGGATTTCTTCGGCGTCGGCCTTATTCGTCACGCCCCGCCAGCGGTCGAGCACCGACGCGACAAAATCTTGATTGATGCCGGGATCGAGCTCGACGCGGCTATCTCTTGCCACCTCGCTCTTGGGAAGCTGATGGGGTTCGAGTTGCTTGAACTTCAGTCGCGTCGGCAAAGCCACGCCTTCTCCAAAGGCAAGGGCCTCCCCGGTTCCCAGAGAAGGCAGGAAGGCCAGCAGGTTGGCGGCGGCATCCGAGACCGCCGAGCGGAGAATCGACTGATCGCGGTCGTTGGTCATGCGCATCGCAAAAAGCGTGCTGCACTGGGACAGGATGGTAGGGTCGAGCTCGGCGGGTCGTTGCGTGACCACGGCGAGAAACACCGCGTACTTGCGGCCTTCCTTGGCGATACGGGAAATCGAGCGTCGCGTGGGGCCGAAGCCGACGTTGCGATCGGCCGCCACGTAGCGGTGCGCCTCTTCGCATACGACCAGCAGCGGGGCGGCACCGTCGCTCCACAAGGCAAAATCGAAGGCGAGGCGACACAGGACGGACACCACCGCGTCGACCACCTCGGACGGAAATCCGGCCAGTTGCATGACGGTTATCGGCACGCCCTTGGGCGGCAGGCGAAATATGTGCGCAAACACCTCCGCCATCGTGTCGCCGCCGACATTGGCATTTTCGAACATGAAGGCGTAGCGCGGATCGTTGCAAACCGTCTCGATGCGGGTAATCAGCCGGTGGAACACCAATCGCGAAGCGCGGTTTTCGAGCTTTCCCATGCGCGCATCGAGGTGGGAGACCAGGTCCGCTATTCGATAGGGCACCGGGTTGTCCACCGTATACCCGGCGCTCTTGAGATCGCCGCGCTTGACCGAGAGCCGATCGATCGAGCCGCGGTATTGCGTATAGGCCGACTTGGCGAGCGGAATCACCTCGGAGAGAATGTCGACCTCTTCCTGCAGGCCGGGACGCCCGCCGAAAATGACATCGACGATTTCCTCGAAATTGAACATCCAGAACGGCATTTTGAGGTTGTGCGGGCTCAGTATCTGCGCGCGCTCGCCGAAGCAGTGGCCGTATTCGTTATGGGCGTCCAGCATGAGAATCCGCATGTCGGGTCGCGCCGGCAGGAGCTGTTGAAGAATGAGCGAGACCCCGCTCGACTTGCCCACGCCGGTCGTGCCGAGCACCGCAAAGTGCTTGTTCAGCATCTCGTTTGCATTGACGTAGGCCCCGATCGCGCCGTCCTGATGGAGCCGGCCTACTTCGATCACGCCCGGGCCGGAGAGATTGAAGGCAAGCCCCAGCTCGCGAGAGCCGATAGGCGCCGCAATATCGGCGATCGCCGGATAAGTCGTGACGCCGCGTCGAAATTGCGCGGACGGCGTGTCGTCGTTCTGGATTTCTCCCACGACGTCGAGGTGGGCAACCGCCGCGTAGCCTGGTTCGCCCGCCACGGCTGCGGTCGTCCGGGAAACGTCCGTGACCACGCCTATCAGGAGCGACTTCCCGGCGCGGATCCCGACGAACTTTCCGACCGTGACCCGGGCTTCTTCGGCGTCGAGTGAAGAAACTCCCGGGAACTCGATGTCGACTTGGGAGCCCCGGACCGAGATGACGCGTCCAAGCGGCGCCGACGACTGTTGCCGCCCGCTGCCTGGGAGGTGATTGGGGTCGGTATCCTGCATGGCATCCAGCTCACTTTTCGCAATCACGTTTCTCGACGGGTCTAACCCGGTCACGCTCTAGATTCTGTTAAGATCGAAACATTATGCCGCGGTGCAGGGCGCGCCACCGCCGGCGAGGAACGGCGCGCCTGAAGCTCGGTTAACCCTTCACTCAGAGGCGCCTGGCCACAAGCGGCAGCGACGAGTCCAAACAGCCATTGATGGCGAAACGGCGGGCAATCCAATGATGCAAAGAATTTGTAAACCATCTCATTAAACAGAAAACTTTCCCCTTATAATTCGTTCAGCCCCGGGAGCTTAGGGTCGGTCGACAAGAAAAAGACGGGGCTTGGGGAATGACTGCCGCAAATCATGTCCGCATCGAGCTGGCCTCGTCGCCGCCGTGCGAGGCGTTTCGGCCTCGCGTTGTTGCGGCGGCCGGCAAGCGTGCTCTTGCGGAGAAACCTTCTGCCCTTGCGCAGGGCCGCAGTCGCACCGCATCCATCGTAGCTTTTATTCTGGCCGCCGCACTCGTCGGATTCGCGACCAATCTGTCGATGCATCTTCTCAATCTTCGCATGCAATACCTGGGATTCTCCGGGCTCGCAATCGGACTAAGCGTGGCAATTCAAGCACTCGGAATCATCGTTGTGGCGCCCCTGACGAAATATGTCATTTCTTCTTGCGGCGTTCGGCAAACCCTGATGATCGGTGCGCTGCTGTCCAGCACGGCTTTGATCACCTTCGATCTCGCAACCAATCTCTTCGTCTGGAACTCCATGCGGTTCATGTTTGCGGCGGGACTTGCATTACTTTTTACCGCGAGCGAATCCCTCATTATTTCCCGCGCGGACGGAACGAACAGGGGGCGGGTGGTTGGATGGTATGCGACCGCTCTGGCCACCGGGACGACAGCGGGTCCCCTCCTTGTCACGATTGTCGGCATTCACGGCTCGGCGCCTTTGCTCTGGGGTGCCCTGCTCTTTTGGTTGGCGGCAACGCCCATCGTGGCGTGCTTGAAACGGGGCGAGGACCTGGCTCCGGTCGTTCGCAGATCAACCTTTGCCACGCTTCGCTTCGCGCCGATCGCCTTCCTGTCCGCCTTCGTGTTCGGCGTGGTGGACAACGGCGGGATGGCGATGCTGTCGGTTTACAGCGTGCTGAGCGGCTACGACTACACGAATGCCGTGACTTTGGCGGCATTCGCCACCGTCGGGGCGATCGTCTTGCAGATCCCCCTGGGGTATTCGGCCACCAATCAAGACCCGCGGGTCGTCCTCCTGTTTTGCGGCATCTCGTCGATCTTTTTGCTGGCGCTGCTGCCCAACATCATGAGCGTCAAGCCGATGGCGTTCGGGGTCGTATTCGGATTGGGCGGCCTATTGGAGGGGCTCTATACGGTCGGCCTGATCTGCATCGCAAAATATTACAGGGGCCTTGGCATCTCGTCGGCCAACGGGTGTTTCGTCTCGATCTGCGGTCTTGGCGAATTCGTGGGACCTTTGGCCACCGGCATGAGCATGGATTATCTTGGCACCCAAGGATTTGTCCTCGGCCTTACAATCACGCTCGCCATTTATATCGTGTTGATCGGCAGCGTACGGCAGGCGGCGCAACCTCGATCGGCAAACGCCGGTTAAGCGGCAGCCGAATGCTGTGCGCGAGCCGGTATTCGCACGGTGCTTCCGTCAACCCACCAATCGTTGCGCGAGGCCGTCTTCAGCGCTATCCACGAATTCGGCGCCGATCTCGTCACCCAATCGCCAAACGACCCTACACTTGCGGCCCGTGCCACCGTCGCCTTCCAGCAAGAGGACGAACTCCTCTGGCACCTCCACGCCTTCGGCTAAAAGTCTTGCGCCGCCATCCGAAATGTCGGCGATTAAACAATCTCGGGCAAGCGTGCCCACCGGAGATTGTATTTTCGCAGGGCCATTCACAGCGCGACGCTGCGTCCTTCGTCTGTCCTGCAGCATGGGGGCTCACCAATCGTACAAGGCCGTGTTCACATTCGGCCCGTGCAGCAATCCTAAGAACGAACCGTTGATAACCGCTTAACCATACAGTGATTGCCGCATTGCTCATCCTGTTCGCCACATATGCTTTACGAGTGATGAAACGCTGACGCGCTAGAGAACAGTACCCGGTGACTTTTAAATAAATTCTTTGAGCTAGAGTCGCGCCATGTCGATGGAGACCGTCATGTCAGCACGCAAGTCGTTGCTCGCTGAGCAACAGGGCAGGAGTGCCTCAATGGATTCCCGGCATTGCCGCAGACGAAGGAGTCTCGCCATGAACCTCATCAATCGGTTCCGAAGGGATGAAACAGGAAACGTCGTCATCACTTTCGCCCTTCTGCTACCGGTCCTGGCAGCCGGAGTCGGTGGTGCAGTCTCGTACTCCACAGGGTCTGCCGCCCGCACCAGCATGCAGAACTCGCTCGATGCAGCGGTCCTGGCTGCTGCTGCCTCATCCGATTTGACCGACGCGTTGAGTGCGAGTGCGATCGATACCGCGAGCCAGTATTTCGAGAACAACGTGGGCACCTTCGCGCGCAACTCCGCAAAGGAGATCGCAGCGACGTTCGCCGTGAACAGCTTGACGATTTCCGGTCAGGCCACGGGGTCCTTGGCAAACCCCTTTGGCGGCGTGATCGGATCGAAGACATATGCGGTCGCTGTCAGGTCGTCGGCGACAAAGTCGGCGACCCCCGTTTGCGTGCTCGGCCTGAATGGCCTCGACAACGGTGCCTTCGACATCAACGGCAATCCGACGTTCAACGCGGATTGCGCCGTGCAGGCGAACTCGAACAGCACCAGCGGAATGACCCAGGAGGGCAAATCGGCTGTCGTGAAGGCAAAGAAGTTCGGGGTGAAGGGGGGTCACAAGACCGAGACTTACTCTCCGCCCCCTACGGATGGTTCTGCGGCGATCAAGGACCCGTACGCCTCGATCCCGTTCCCGCCCTACGCCGCGTGTGACAACAACGCCAAGGGCTTGGATATCAAAGAAGATACGACGCTCTCCCCCGGTACCTACTGCGGGGGTATCAAGATCAGCGGCGACGGCACCAAGGTCACGTTGCAGCCCGGCATCTACGTCATGGTGAATGGGCCGTTCTGGACCACCGGGAGTCCGGTTGTCACCGGTGACCGGGTGATGATTGCTTTCACCGCGAAAGACGCCTCACTTTACATTTGGGGAAACTCGTCCGTGAAATTGACCTCCCCGACGTCCGGAACCTACATGAACATGCAGTTCATGTCGGATCGAGACAACGCTGACACGAAAGGCACCTGGGTGTCCATTGGCGGCAGCAACGGCCCCAACACCGACGGCGGTGACGTCAAGCTGCAAATCGATGGGGTGGCCTACTTCCCGACGCAGAACTTCTGGACGTTCGGCAATGCCGTGCTCAATGCGAATTCCCCGAGCATGGCCATCGTGGCCGACAAGATCTGGACGCAAGGCAACGCTACCGTCAACGTCACTCACAACAATCCCCGCAATCTGGCAGTTTCAGCCGGGCCAACCACCGCATTTGGCGCGAGGCTGATCAAATAAGCGACTTGATGGCTCTACATTTAGTGCTACCAACGGCCTGAGCTGTCTGAGCCCTGATGCCCGGCCTTGTGCCGGGCATCCCGCATTTTCAAATGTCAGCCGGATTAACGTCGTGGATGGCAGCAACTCGCATCACGACGATCCGAGCAGGCAGAATTTTCTAAAAGCCGTAGCCGAACTTCAGTCGCACTTGATGGCGTTCGTAGTTCACAAGATCCAACGATTGATTGGGCTGTTCCGCCGCTCGGCCATGGAACTGGATCAACCAAGCCGTGCCGAGATAACCATTTTTGCCGAGAGAGACGTAGATGGTCGGACCGGCAAACCACGCCGAGCCCAAACTTTGGCTGAAGAACAGGCCGGAATACTTGGTCTGATAACGCATCTCTGCGCCGAGAAACACGTTGTCGAGAACGTGCGACGAAAAGGCCAGCGATGTTTCCAGGTTCGATTCGCAATCCCCGTGTCCGACATCGGTCGCGCTGATCGCCGGCTCGTAAGCCAGGTTGACCGCCGCAAACAGCTCGTCCGGGATCAGGGCCGTATCGACGATCATGCGAAATTCGCTGCCCAAGGTCTGCCGCCTGACCGGCCCCCGCTCCACCGCTCGCTCCCAGAAAGGCTCGGCCTGCAGCGACAACCCGACCGGGTCGGAGTTTCGTTGGAGAACCTGATATTTAAGCCCGGCCAGCGCACCGAAGCTTTGGGCATCGTTGAATTCCTGCGGCAAGTTGAACGACTGCCGAGAGAATGAGGAACCCGCAGCCCAAACGACCATACGATCGCTCGTTCCATAGGCTAGCCCCAAATTGCCGGATGCGCTCGCAAAATTGCTATCCCGACGAGAGAAGCGCAGAACAGACTCGCCGTAGGGCAGCCGTTCGCCCGTTGTGGCCGTATCGGAACCCTCGGTAAAGCCGAAGATAGCCCACGTATTCGTGCTGCTGTTTTGGCGAGCCGGACGAGCCTGTGCGTTCTCCGGTTGCGGATCGCGATTGCGAATTCGGTCGGGGTCTGACGGCGGCGATTGAACGTGCTGCGCGGAACCGTCGAAATTCGATGTTTGCTGGAGGGCGCCGCGGAGGCCGAGATCGTCGGCGCGGGCCGGCTCGCTCGCGGCTGTTGAAGAGACCGTCACAACAACGACGCCGCTGAACGCAAGGAGCCCTGGCAGCGTGATGTACACCGGAATGGGCTCGCGTTGCTGACGCCGGCCCAATGAATGTGAGTGCCTTGATGTCCTGCCGGGCGCGCGCCTCGGTGAAATTTGAGCAATTATGGTTAGCGGATGGTTAACGAAAAAATCACGAGTCGGACTCCGAACGGCTTGATGCCAACCAACGTACTGACACTGTTGTTTTCGCCAATCGCTGGATCGTGTCGCTGCGGCGCTGCCCGGCCGCGTCTTGACCGCTTCGAGCAGGGCGTGCGTGGAAGCGCGTGCTCCGATTTACGTGCTGATAAGTGCTGGCGCGTATGGTACCCGGTGAGAGGATTTGGGAAATGAGCGAACGCCGGACAGCTGGTCGACGCCGAACGTTGAAGGCTGGCACGATCGTCCTAAACGAAGGATTATCAACGATCGATTGCCTTGTGCGCAATCTTTCCGAATCGGGGGCCCGTCTCGAGGTCGAGAATCCATTGACCTTGCCCGACCGTTTCGAGCTCACTCTGGATGGTCACAGCAAAGCTTGTGACGTGGTCTGGAAGTCGGTCCGGCATGTTGGAATCAGGTTTGCCTGACTCGATCGGTTGAGCCCGTCGACCAATGAGGCGTGCGGTTCTGCCGTCACTGGTCTGTGCGATGACCGCCCTGGTCGTGGCAGCCGGCACCGCCGCCGCCCAGGAGACGCCCGGTCCGCAGGGACGGGAGGAAGGCCCTTTCCGCCGCCAGCTGTGGCTGATCCCGATACCCGGCGAGACCATGCTGATGCGCGCCGCCGTGTTGCGCCCGCCGGGCGCCGGGCCGTTTCCGCTTGCCGCCATCAATCACGGCTCCGGCCAAAATGCCGAGCGGCGGGCGAAGTATGCGATGCCCGTGTATCGCCTGGCGTCGCAACGGTTTATCGAGCGCGGCTTTGCGGTCGTGCTGCCCCAGCGTCCCGGACACGGCGACACCGGAGGTCCCTATCTGGAGGACCAGGGGCGCTGCGAAAGCGCCAACTATGGCGCGGCAGGTCTCGCCACGGCCGACAGCATCCAGGCGGCCGTCGACTACATGACCGCACAGCCTTTCGTGCGCAAGAGAGGCGCCGTCGTGGTCGGTCAATCAGCCGGCGGCTGGGGCGCGATCGCCTTGGCGAGCCGCAATCCGGAGCTGAAAGGGGTGGTCAATTTCGCCGGCGGCCGCGGCGGCCGCGTCGACAACCGGCCGAACAACAGCTGCTCGGCCGACCGGTTGGTGGCGGCGGCCGGCGAGTTCGGGCGCACCGCGCGGATTCCGACGCTGTGGCTCTACGCGGAAAATGACAGCTACTTCGCGCCCGATCTGTCGAAACGCATGGTCCGGGCGTTCGTGGACGCCGGAGGCCGGGCCGAGTACCACTTGCTGCCGCCGGTCGGCGAGGATGGGCACCGTCTCATCGAGACGGATGAGGCGCTGTGGACACCGATCGTCGCGCGGTTTCTCGCGGCGCGACAGTGAGGCCCGAACGGCGCGCTTCATAGCTAGGCACAACTGTCCCATTTACGGTGCTCGGTGCCTGCCGCCGCTTCGACGAACTCACAGGGAAAATTATTGCATCAAAAATCGATACTTTCCCGTTTTGGGGGCCCCCCTTTTCGGGCCAGTTGGAGCAAATCACACTTAAGCCGCGCTGGCTTCCTTCTCAGCGCGCGACAGGAATAGCCGGGATATTTCGGCTGCGGGCCTCGGCGGGCTGAAAACGTAACCCTGCATTTCGGTACAGCCTAATGCTTTAACCATCTCCCATTGCTGCTGGGTCTCAACACCCTCGACGACGGTTGTCATATCAAGACTGCTCGCGAGGCTAGCGACCGCTCGCACAATCGCAAGGGAGTTATTTTCGTCTGGCAAACCTTTGATGAAGCAGCGATCGATCTTGATTTTGTCGAACGGGAAACTCAGCAGATAGCTCAGCGAAGAGTGACCCGTGCCGAAATCATCCATCGCAATCCGCACACCGAGTTCGCGCAACTGATGCAGTGTGTCGAGCGTTGCGAAGGTGTTCTGCATGAGAACTGACTCCGTAATTTCCAGCTCCAGCCTGCGTGCCGGCAAGCCTGATGCTGCGAGGGCGCTGATGATCACCTGCATCAGATTGTTGCTTGTCAGTTGGGCTGGCGAGAGGTTGACAGCAATCCTGATTTTATCAGGCCAGGTTGCGGCCTCAGCAGAAGCCGTTCTCAATACCCATTCGCCGAGCGGGATGACGAGACCAATCTCCTCCGCGACGGAGATTAACTCTGCCGGGGAGATCATGCCTCGCTCCGGATGGTGCCATCGCAACAGTGCTTCGAAGGCGCCGATCTCGTTGTCTTGAAGATTGACAAGAGGCTGGTAGAAAAGCTCGAACTCGCCGCTGACGAGCGCTTTTCGCAGATCACGTTCCAGCTCGTGGCGAGCCTTCATGCGCTCATTCATTTCTGGCTCGAAAAAGCAATAGATGCCGCGTCCAGCGGTTTTACCTCCATAAAGGGCCATATCCGCGTTCTTCAACAACTGATCCCGCTCGGTGCCGTCGTTTGGCGCGATAGCAATGCCAATGCTAACGTCCACCTGAACTTTATGACCATCAAGAACGTAGGGTGCTTTGATCGCTTCGCGGATTCGCGTTGCGAGTGCCGCAGCATCCGAAGGGTGCTCAAGCGAAGTTTGAACAATGGCAAATTCGTCGCCACCCAGTCGGGCGAGCGAATCGATTTCTCTGACACAACTGCGCAATCTATCAGCAACCGCTTTCAACAGCCCGTCTCCGATTGGATGTCCGAGCGTGTCGTTAATGCGCTTGAAGTGGTCGAGGTCGAAGTACAACACCGCCAGACGCTCTCCGCGGTGGACGCGTGCGAGTGCTTGATCCAGGCGCTCGCTAAACAGCAAACGATTGGGCAGGTCCGTTAGCATGTCATGATGCGCCAAATGCGCGATCCGCTCTTCAGAACGCGCGCGTTCTGTGACATCTTCGATAACACCGAGCAGATACTGTGGCTGTTCGTCATCGCCAAGAATAGCAATCCTCCGCGACGTGATCAGGCGTGACTCACGATTGGGCATCTCCATCGGATGTGTTGCTTGCAATAGCTGATGTTTAGACTCCAGCAACTCATTGTCGCGCGCAGCGATCAAATCAGCGGTCGATTTTGGGAATAGGTCGTGTGCGGTTTTGCCAATCACATCGTTGCGAGACACCCCCCACAATTGCTCGGCCGCTCGATTGACCAAAACGTACCGCTGTTCGCGCGCCTCTTTTACGAAAATCGTCACGGGCACAATTTCGATGACCGTATTTAGAAAAGCTTGGCTACGGTCCCGCTCCCTTTCGAGACGCCTCCATTCGGTCGCGTCTTCAAGCACCCCAATCAGGTACTTCGGCTTTCCATCATGGTCACTGATGGTAAGCCTTTTCGAGGAGGCCAATCGTATTCCATTGCGAGGAGTGTGTATTTCACGTTCGTCATAATTTAACTCACCTGACTTCACCAATTCATCTTCGCGCGTAGCAATCAAATCAGCATCCTGCTTGGGGAACATGTCGTATGCGGTCCGCCCAACCATTTCGCCACGCGGAATGCCCCAAAATTTCTCGGCGGCTCGATTGATTAGAACGTACCGCCGCTCGCTCGCGTCTTTCACGAAAACCGGTACGGGCACGTTTTCGATGATCAGGTCCAGGAATTCTCGGTTGCGATCGCGCTCCTCTTCCAACCGCCGCCGTTCGGTGATGTCCTCGTGCGTTGACACCGAACCGCCGCCCGGCATCGACTGGTTGGTGATGGAGATGATCCGTCCGTCGGGAAGCTCCATCGCCTTGGTTTCGACTTTTCCTTCGTCGAAGAGCTTGGCGTTTCGCCGGTCCGGATCGCCTTTGAAGGTCCCGTCCGCGTCGACAAGTTTTGCAACGTATTGATCCGGATTTCCCCTGAAGGTCCCGGCCGCCTTCCGAAGCCGTAAAAGGTCGCTCAACGTGCAGCCGGGTTCCACGGCTTCCGCCGACAGGTGGTACATCTGCAGGAAACGTTGATTGTAAAGGACAAGTCGGCCCCCATAGTCGAACATCAGGAGGCCCTGGCGCATGTTGTTGAGGGCCGCGTCGAGCTGCACCTTTTGATCGTTCTCGGCACGCGCCTTTACAAGGAGTTCGTAATTCTCGATCTGCCATATGCTAAGTAAGACGGTGGCACCGATCACGAGGATTAACAGGACGGCAGCGCCGGTCATGTGGAGGGCCGCGCTTCGCCACCCCGTGAGAGCGGCGTCCACGGTCGTGGCGACGCCCACCACCATCGGGTAATGGCCGAGACGGTGACCGGCGACCAGACGTTCCTTACCGTCGACAATACTGGTTATCCGAACCACGCCGTGGTCCGTATGCGACAGCACATTCTTGAACAGCCCACCCTGGGCATACGAGCCTCCCGGGGAATCGCGCGCCGGATAGCGGGCGAGCAGCACACCGTCACTGCGAAAGAGAGAAATTGCGCTGTCCTCTCTAAGCGCAATGGTGCCGAAAAAGCGCTCGAAATACTGCAACTGAATTGCGCCGAGCGCCAATCCGAGGAATTCGCCTTTCGGGCCGACAAACTTGCGCGCGAGATAAATGGTCCAAGTCCCGATACCACGATCGAGCACAGGCTCGCTCACAAACGAAGTCGACTGCGCCTCAGATTTGAGCGCCTTGAAGTAGTCGCGATCGGAGACGTTGACGGGTGGGATCGGCCAGTTGCGCGAGAAGTTGATCAGTTTGCCCTGCGCATTGATCATCGCGACGGCGTCGACATGGGGCAAACCGCCGATCTTGTCCTTGAGCATGAGATGGACGTCATGCCCAGACATTTGCCGTTCGTAGTCTTCACTGGAAGCGACGCCAAGAGTCTGCATCCGCTCGATCAAGCTGGTCTGGACAAGGTCGATAGCTTGAAAGGCACGGTCCGCCTGCTCGGCAAGAACCAACGCGATATTCTGTAGCTCGCGTTCGCTGTCGACGAGAGCGCGTTCCCGAAGATTGGAAAGTATGAGCCCGGTGCCTGCGGTTACAGCCGCTGCCAGCAGCACGCCGCAGATGAGGAGTAATCGGGCTGGGCGAAAGCGTGCGCTGTTTGGGGCAGATGCGTTGCCCTTAATGGATATGGATCGCCGTCGCCGGGACTCGGTGCTTCGCCCAGCAACGTCGTCGAACTGTGTTGCAGACAAGTGTCTCATCGGCCGGAGATTATGCCGATGAGCCTTTTCAAAAATTGTCCTTTGTCTTACTTAGCCGGTCAGCTTTACGGTGCTATGCCAAATGGGAGGTTAATTTGATTCGCTCTAAGGGATCTCGATTCGAGTCCAATCCGTTTTTAGGAAACGATTAATTTGCACCGGAATGAAGCAGTAAACAGGCCGCTCATTTTTCACTTTAAAATCGTCTTCATTTTTGCCGTTTACGACAGGGGCCAGTTGGATGTTTTCCGACGTCACGACGATAGTTGTTCCCCTCAATGCTTTGGCCGCACAGGACATGACCGTCTGCGTGGCGGCCGACCCGGATGTCAGCAAGGCCTTCGCGCTCTACCGTGGCCAGGACGCCGGACGGACGGAGAGGACCGAATTTCTGGTCGACGCGTCGGGCTCGCTTCATTCGATCTGGTATCCGGGGATCGACTGGAACGACACGGACACGCTCAAACGCGGTATCGAGGAAATCCGGCGGACACCGGCCTCAGCCCGGGTCCGGGGGTCTCTTGCCAAGCACAGATGATCGGAGGCGCAACGCAAACGCTTGCAAGGACGGCGGTGGCTGGTTCCCCGACTTTCGAAGCAGCAATTGACGCAATCTTATCAACGTCTCAATAGCACTAATTCGCCGCCAACGTTCTTTTTGGGATCATTTTAAAATAATCTTTATTTCCCGTGGTTACGACTGTGGCCAGCCTTGTATTTCGTCGTCTTCAGGGTGCCATGGCCATGGATCGCCTCATTGACCGACTGCGCAATCGACTACAGGCGTTCCGCGCCGACGAGCGGGGGAACGTTGCGATCACCTTCGCGCTCGCGCTGATCCCCGTTTTCGGCATCGTCGGCGCGGCGGTCGATTACAGCCGCGCCAACTCAGCGCGGACCGCCATGCAGGCCGCCCTCGATTCGACGGCGCTGATGCTGGCGAAGGAGGCAGGATCGACGTCGCTGACAAGCGCGCAGATTTCGCAGAAGGCCAACGACTACTTTGCCGCTCTGTTCAAGCGGCCGGAAGCGCTGAACGTCCAGCTCGCGGCTTCATACGACGCCTCCACCAACCGCGTGGTCGCGAACGGCAGCGCCACGGTCGACACGACCGTTGCCCGCGTGCTGGGAATAACGCAAATCCCGATCTCGACCTCATCGGAGGTCACCGCGGGCTTGCCGAGCAAGCTCGAGATCGCGCTCGTGCTCGACAACACCGGCTCGATGGCCAGTTCCGGCAAGATCCAAGCGCTCATATCCGCCTCGCATCAGCTTCTCGATTCACTGAAAAAGGCCGCCAAGAATCCAGGCGACATCAAGGTCGCCATTGTCCCGTTCGATATCCAGGTCAACCTCGGCACGGCTTACGCAACCAAGCCATGGATCGATTGGAGCATATTGAGCAAAAGCGGCGGTGGCGGTGACGACGACGACGATTACACCCGCGATGACGGTAACAATGACAAAGGCAGCACAAACAGTTGGAAAGGGTGCCTGATCGACCGCACGCAGCCCTATGACGTCCAGGATACCACGCCGACCAGCGATCCGGCGACGTGGTTCCCGGCGGTGAACTGTCAGCTCGCCACCATCCAGCCGCTCACCTACGACTGGACCGCGCTCAATGCCAAGGTCGACCAGATGAAGGCGAGCGGCAAGACCAACCTCACCATTGGCCTTGTGTGGGGATGGCATGCGCTCACGTCTAACGAACCGCTGACCGAGGCGACTGCGCCGTCGTCCGGCATCGAAAAATACATCGTCTTTCTCACCGATGGCCTGAACACTCAGAACCGCTGGACGACCAATGCCGCGGCCATCGACGCGCGAACAAAATCCGTCTGCGACAATATCAAGGCGGCGGGAATCAAGATTTACACGATCCGAGTGATAGTGGGGAACGCGTCGCTGCTCCAGAGCTGCGCGACCACTCCGAGCATGTTTTATGACGTGGCCGTGGCGAACCAGATTGCCCCGGTGTTCGCCGCGATCGTGAAGGACCTCTCCCGCCTGCGCATCGCCAGATAATAGCGCAAGGTCCATCTGCCGCCCGTCGTGCGGGATTTTTCCGCGCTTCACGCTCACGCGCCTTGTGGGGGCTCGTGGTCAAGCCCTCGCCAACGGCTGGCGCCGACCGGACGGTGCCGCTCGCCTCTCCGGCGGCTGGCGCGGCTGGGTTTGGGCCCCATCTGGGGCGAGATCAAGGACCGGCGGATTGCGGCGCCTGCTGCCAATAGCGGGCTGGCCCGAACGCCGATATCAGTCATACCGCAGCCCGGTTTCCTTCACGACAATGGACCAGCGGTCTGCCTCCTTGCGGATGAAGGCCGCGAACTCGGCCGGCGTGGTGGTGGCGGGGAAGAGGCCGGCGGCGTCGGCCTTCGCCTTGACGGCGGGGTCGGCGAGAATCCTTGCCACCTCGCCGGCGAGCTTGTCGACGACCGGTGCCGGCGTGCCCTTGGGGGCGACCAGGCCGAGCCAGACCGCGATCGCATCGAGGTTCGGCACGGCCGTCTGGATGGTCGGGGCGTCGGGCGCGGCCGGGAACGGACGGTCGTCGAACTTGGCGAGAACGCGGATCTGGCCGCCCTGGATCAGCGATGCCGCCGCCGACGGGCCGTCGAAGGTGAAATCGACGCTGCGGGTCAGCAGGCCTTGGGTGACTTCCGCGCTGCCGTTGTAGGGGACGAGCACCGTGCTCACGCCGGCGGCCTTGTTGAACAGATGGCCGGTCAGCCGGGTGGTGATGGTGCCGGCTCCGTAGTTGAGCTTGCCGGGCTCGGCCTTGGCCTTGGCGATCAGGTCGCCCACCGTCTTCACGTCGCTTGCCGAATGGACCATCAGGAGCTGCAGCGTTTTCGCCACCAGCGTGATCGGCACGAAGTCGTTGAACGGGTCGTAGGGCGGGTTGCGGTACAGGTACTGGTTCATGGTCAAGGTCGAGTCGATCGCCATGAGGATCGTGTAGCCGTCGGGGGGCGCCTTCTGCACCGTCTGGGCGCCGATCACCGTGTTGGCGCCGGGGCGGTTCTCGATCACGACCGGCTGCCCCCAATCCTCGGTCATCTTTTGTCCGATCAGGCGCGCCAGCACGTCGGAGGGACCGCCCGCCGGGAAGGGGACGACGATCTTGATCGATCGATTGGGGAATGCCTGCTCCTGCGGGGCGGCGGGCGCGGCCAGCAGCGCCGACAGACACGCGAGCGCAATGCACGCTTTGTTCACGAAGCTCCTCCTGACGAAACGCGTTTGTGGATAATTCGTAGGGTGGGCGAGCCGCCACAGCGGCGAGGGAAAGGCGCGGCCGATGCGGTCGCGTCGAGACAATGACAAGGTTCCGCGCCGTGCCCACGCGGACTGCAGCCTGCAGACGGGCTCAAGCGTCGCGTGGGCACGGCGCGGTGCAATCTCATCACGTTGACCTGCAGGCGCAGGCCGCGCCTTTCCCTCGCCGCTGTGGCGGCTCGCCCACCCTACCGCTCCGGTCAATAAGGCCGCACCGTTCCCTTGACCGTGGTGCGCAGCATCAGCCGGCGCTCGGTCGACGGGAAGTCGGTGCGCGCGTGCGACGAGCAGCGATTGTCCCACAGCAGGAGGTCGCCCTTGCGCCAGACGTGCTCGTACACGAACGCGCGCTTCTCGGCATGGTCCCACAGGTGATTGAGCAGCGCCTCGCTCTCGTCCTCCGGCAGGTCGAGGATTTTCACCGTCATCAGCCGGTTGACGTAGACCGCCTTCTTGCCGGTGTCCTCGTGGGTGCGGAACACCGGGTGCACGCACTCGCTGAACGCCTCGATGCCGCGATCGTCGCCGCGGATGGTCGAGCCGTAATTGTAGTGGTGCAGCGCCTTGCGGCCCTCCAACCGGTCGCGGACGGCAGCGTCGAGGGTGTCGTAAGCGGCATATCCGCTCGCGAACAGCGTGTTGCCGCCGGTCGAGGGGATCTCGACCGAGTACAGCAGCGTGGCTTTGCTCGGCACCTCGGAATGGATCATGTCGTGGTGGAACATCATCTCGCCATCGGGGAGCGCGCCGATCGGCTCGCCGTCCTCGCGGATGTTGGAGATCAGCATGATGCCGGGCAGGAACCGGGCATACCCTTTGGGGAAGTACTTGGGCGGCCGGCCTTGCGGCGCGAGCTCGCCGAAATAGCCGGTGACGCGCACGAAGTCTTCCTGGCTCAGGTCCTGGCCGGGGAAGACGAGCACCAGGTGATCGAGCCAGGCCTGGTAGATCGCGCGGATCGTGGCCTCGTCGGACGCCTCGCTCAGGTCGATGCCGCGCAGCTCGGCGCCGATGTGCCGGCTCAAGGGGACGACCTCGAACCGGGTTTTCGTTTGTGTCGCGACAGCCATCGGGTTTCCTCCAAACGGTCGATTTTTTGCATCGTGTCGGGTTTGAGCCTCGCCAGGCAGGGACCTACTTCACCGCCATGGCCTGCCTCGCCTTTTCGAGCACGTCCTTCGGGGTGGCGTAAAGGTCGGCGATCATGGCCTGCAGGTCCTGCCCGGCGACCGGCATGACATCGACTTGCATGCGTTTGGTCTCGGCCACAAGGCCGGGATCCTGCATGGTCGCCATGAAGGCGCGGCGCAGCACGTCGACGCGCTCGCCGGGAACCTCGGGGGCAACCACGTAGGGGCGCCCGAACGCGGTCTGGCTGTAGATCAGATCGAGGATGCGCACCTGCTCGGCGCTCCTGGCGAAGTCGCGGGTGCGCGGCACTCCCTGCCGGTTGAGCTCGGGGTAGCCTTCCGTGTCCTCCTGCACCAGCACCTTGACCTTGCCTTCCCTGAACCAGGCCGGATAGGTCGCCGCGACGCTCGACCAGCTCTCGCCGCAGCCGCCCTGCACTTCGCCGCGCTCGATCGCCAGGTTGATCTCGCGCGAGCCGGCATAGCCGGCGACGATCTTGAACTTCGCCCCCAGCAGGTTCTTGAGCAGCACCGGGAAGTCGCGCGTCGAGGCGCCTTCCGCGGTGCCGCCGACCACCAGTTCCTGTTCCAATGCCTCGGCGAACGTCTTGACCGGCGCATCGGTGCGGACGAGACAGACATAGACGTCCTTGTTGGCGTTGCCGATGTAATGGAACTTGCTCGGATCGTGAGTCGCGCGGGTCTTCTGGCCGAACAGCGGCTCGACCACGGCGCCCATGAAGATCGCGCCCATCACCGTGCCGTCCTTCGGCGCGACATGGTAGATATGCGCCGCCAGCACGTTGCTCGCGGCGCCCGGCATGTTGCCGACGATCAGCGCGGGGTTGCCGGGAACGTGCTTGCCCATGTGACGGGCGATCAGGCGTGCATAAAGGTCGTAGCCGCCGCCGGGCGAGGAGCCGACCATGATGGTGAGGGTCTTGCCCTTGTAGAACGGCGCCGCCTCCTGCGCGGCGCCATCGCCGTGCCCCAGGAAAAGGAGCGCGACGGCTGCCGCCATGCACCAGTGTGGTCGTGTGGATATCAAATCCTCCATCCGCCTTTTTATTTTTCCTCTATGTCGTCTGATACGTCTTCCCACTCCCGGCGTGAAGCTTTCCAATGGCCGCACGGGCTGGCATGATCCGCGATGGGCGGGACCGGATCGCCGGGAGCGGTCGATGACCTTCACCGTGAACAAGCTCTCGGATACGGGGGCCGCGGAGATTCTCGGGCTCGATTGCTCGCGGCCGCTCGACGCGGAGACGCTCGCCGCCCTCGATCGCACCATGCTGGATCATCCGGTGACGGTCATCCGCGACCAGGCCCTAACCGCAACGCAGCAGGCGGGGTTCTCGTGTCAACTCGGCCCGCTCGAAGCGCAGGATCGCAAAACCTACTGTCATCCCGACGATCCCGATGTGCTGATCCTGTCGAACGAGGTGAGGCCCGACGGGACGGCGGTCGGCATCGTCGATGCAGGCGATTTCTGGCACTCGGACTCCTCGCACCTTCCGGAGCCGTGCAAGCGCACGGTGCTCTACGCCGTGCGCAATCCGGCCCACGGCGGCGACACCGAGTACTGCAACATGTACCAGGTCTACGACGCGCTTCCGGCGGATTTGAAGCGCCAAGTCGCGGGCCGTTACGGCATTCATCACATCAGCAAGCTGAAGAATCCGCGCGTCAAGGTTTCGGCCGCGCGCGCCGACGCCGCGGCCTATTACCGGGAGCGCGAGCGGGAGACCGCGCCGGTGCTCCAGCCGATGGTGCGGACGCACCCCGAAACCGGCCGCCCGGCGCTCTACGTCTCGCCGCGCTTCACCATCGGCATCGCCGACATGCCGGACGCGGCGGCGCAGCCGCTGCTCGACCGCTTGTTCGAAATGATCATGCAGCCGCGCTTCCACTACCGCCACCGATGGCGCGACGGCGATCTGGCGATCTGGGACAACCGCTGCCTCACCCACCAAGCCTGCGGCGGCTACAGCCTGCCGGACATCCGCCGCATGCACCGCACGACCATCCGCGGCGACCGGCCGTTCTACCGGCCCGCCGCGTAGCCGTCGGATGATGACGGCTCGCCACCGCGGCATGGTTCGCACGGGGCTGGCGCTCGCGGCTTTGGCGGCCGCCCTTGCACCGTCCGGTGCCGCGGCTGAGGGCGCCGAGCCGTTCTTCAAAGGCAAGGTGATCAACCTTTATATCGGCTTCGCGCCGGGCGGCACCTACGACTATTACAGCCGCCTCGTCGCCCGCTTCATCGGCAAGCACATTCCGGGGACTCCCACGATCGTCGCCCAGAGCATGCCCGGCGCGGGCAGCTTCCATGCGGCCAACTTCCTTTACGCGGTGGCGCCCAGGGACGGTACCGCCATGGGCATGATCACGCAGAACGCGGCGATCGAGGAGGTGCTGCGTTCGCCGGGGGTGCAGTACAAGGCAGCGGAGTTCAATTGGATCGGCCGCGTGTCGGGCATCCTCGAGATCCACTTCACCTGGAAGACCTCGAAGGCGAAAACGGTCGAGGACGCGATGCAACACGAAATCCCGATCGCCGGCACCGGCCTAGGCTCGCCGTCCGAGGGTTATCCCAAGCTGCTCAACGCGCTCGCCGGCACCAGGTTCAAGGTGATCTCCGGCTATCCCGGCTCGACCCAGGGCATGTTGGCGATGGAGCGGGGCGAGGTGGACGGGGCGCTCACCTCCTGGCACACGCTCAACCGGACCCGGCAGGACTGGCTCAAGAACCGCGACATCAACCTGCTGGTCCAGTACGCTAAGGCACGGCATCCCGATCTGCCGAACGTTCCGACGATCCTCGACTTGGCGAAGACGCCGGACGCGAGGCAGATCTTCGCGTTCTACATCGGCAATACGCTGCTCGGCCGTTCGATCGTGGCGCCGCCCGGCATACCGGCGGATCGCGTCGCGGTCCTGCGCGAGGCGTTCGATGCGATGCTCAAAGACCCGGAATTCCGTGCCGAGCTGGAGAAGACGCAAACCGAGTTCGATCCGGCGCCGGGCGCCGCGGTTCAACGGTTCGTCGAGGAAACCGCGAGCGTCCCGCGGGACGTCGCCGAGCGAACCCAGGCCATCCTGCGCGGGCGTTGATCAGAGCACCCGCGGCACTGGACGTTGACCGTCATCCTGAGGCGGCCGCGTCCTTCGACCGTCACCCTCATCCTGAGGAGCCCGCGAAGCGGGCGTCTCGAAGGATGAGGGTGACGCTCAGGAGGAGGGCGGCCCTCGAAGGATGTCGGCCCGGCCCTGGCCGTCGCCGTTCGAGGCTCGCACGGGAATGAGTCAGTGCGCGAAGATCGCCCGTGTCACGCCGCGCTCACGGCCACGCGCGGGATGCCGTGCTCGGCTTCGCCGCTTTCCAGCGCCGCGAGAATTTTCGCGACCAGCTCGCGCGCCGACTCGGCGCTGAGTTCCACCGCGACGCGCTCGCGTCCGCCTTCCGCCGCGTTGATGAAGTCAATGCCGAGGGCGTGATCGAGCGGCGCGTGATAGGGGTGATCGTAATAGACGTGGGCGGTATCGATCTTCATCCAGCCGTTCGGCCCCTTGGCGCTGCCGGTGAGAGCGGCCTTCTCGACGATGTAGGAGCACATGGTTTTCCTCCTGCGTAACGGTTGGCGGTGGTTCAGGCCGCGAGATGTTTATTGAAGAATGCGAAGACCTTGTTCCATCCGTCGGCGGCCTGCTCGGCCCGGTAGGCGGGACGCGCGGCGTTGAAGAAGGCGTGCCCGGCGCCGTCATAGCGGTGGAACTGATAGTTCTTGCCCAGCCGCTTCAGCACCGCTTCCGTGCGGTTCACCTGGTCGGCCGTCGGATTCTCGTCGTCGTTGCCGAACAGGCCGAGAGCGGGCAGGCGATCTTGTCGGTGAGGTCGATCGGGGCGACCGGACGCTTGGCATTGAGGAGCTTCGGATCGTCAACGATGACGTTGCCGCCCCAGCAATCGACCACGGCATCGATGCCGGCGAGCGTGCAGGCCGCGAGGTAGGTGTGGCGTCCACCGGAGCAGAAGCCGATCACGCCCACTTTCCCGTTGGCCTCCGGCTGCGCGCGCAAGAACGCCATGGCGCCGGCGACGTCCCCCATCACCTGCGCGTCGGTCACGCCGCCCGCCGCGCGCACGCGCGCTCCCACGTCGTCGGGGCTGCCGGGGCCTTCGCGGAAGTAGAGGTGAGGGGCGACCGCGGCGTAGCCGTGATGGGCGAGCTTGCGCGTCG